>ERZ795053.2133-NODE-2133-length-24309-cov-10.304898_pt1 | contig 24309 bp, 21 predicted proteins | sample MGYA00375137_ERZ795053 | MGnify/ENA primary metagenome ERZ795053 (study PRJEB30182, sample SAMN05720284) | activated sludge metagenome | isolation source: Anaerobic digester | place: Hong Kong | collected 2014-12-17 ...
AGCCAGACTATGTGCACATCATGCTAGACGGCCGTATCGTGGAAAGTGGTGGCCCTGAACTGGCCCTCAAACTGGAGGCGGAAGGCTACGACTGGCTGCGGGAGAAATACGGAATCGCAGAGACAGCATAGACAGTCATCAGCGCCTCATGATTGGCTGATGACTGTACGGAGTGTGAACGATGGCAGATATCGAACGCGAATTAACTGAAGAAGAAGTCGTTGCTGGTGTTAACGCCGATTACGCGACCAAATACGGCTTTGCCGACGTCGAAGATTATATCTTCAAGGCCGAAAAAGGTCTGAACGAGGATGTAATCCGGGCGATGTCGGCGGCCAAAGGCGAGCCGGAGTGGATGCTGGACATCCGCTTAAAAGCTTACCAGCATTTTTTGGGCCGGCCCATGCCTACCTGGGGTGCGGATCTCAGCGAAATTGACTTCAACGACATTTACTATTACATCAAACCCAGCGAACGGGAAGGCGATAACTGGGAAGACATCCCCAGTTACATCAAAGACACCTTCAACAAGCTGGGCATCCCGGACGCAGAGCAGAAATACCTTTCGGGTGTGGCCGCCCAGTATGAATCTGAGGTGGTGTATCACAACATCAAGAAAGACCTGGAATCGAAGGGTGTTGTCTTCTTAGGGATGGACGAAGGGCTGCGTCAGCATCCCGACCTGGTGAAGGAATATTTTGGCACGATTATTCCCTACAACGATAACAAATTTGCGGCGCTGAACACGGCCGTGTGGTCAGGCGGCAGCTTCATCTATGTGCCGCCAGGGGTGCATGTTGACATGCCGCTCCAGGCCTACTTCCGCATTAACGCCAAAAACGCCGGACAGTTCGAGCGCACGCTAATCATCGTTGATGAAGGCGCTTACGTCCATTACGTAGAAGGCTGCACCGCGCCGATCTACTCCAGCGACTCGCTGCATTCGGCCGTGGTGGAAATCATCGTGCGCAAAGGTGCGCGCTGCCGCTATACCACCATCCAAAACTGGTCCAACAACGTCTACAACCTGGTCACCAAGCGGGCCATCGCTGAAGAAAATGCCACGATGGAATGGGTTGACGGCAACCTGGGCTCCAAAATCACCATGAAATACCCGGCCGTCTACATGGTGGGCGAAGGGGCACATGGCGAGATTTTGTCCATCGCCTTCGCCGGCAAAGGGCAACATCAGGACGCGGGCGGCAAGGTCGTCCACGTCGCGCCCAATACCACCAGCCGCATCATCTCCAAATCGATCAGCAAAGGCGGCGGCCGCGCTTCCTATCGCGGTTTGCTGAAGGTGGAAAAGAACGCCGAAAATTGCAAATCCAACGTGGTGTGCGACGCTCTGCTGCTGGATGAAAACAGCCGCTCGGACACGTATCCCTACATCGAAATTGACGCCGAAGACGTGACCGTGGGCCACGAAGCATCGGTGAGCAAGGTCGGCGAGGAGCAGCTTTTCTATCTGATGAGCCGCGGTATTCCCGAAGACATGGCGACGTCGATGATCGTCAATGGCTTCATCGAGCCGTTGGTGAAAGAGCTGCCGATGGAATACGCCATCGAAATGAACCGTCTGATTCAATTGCAGATGGAAGGCAGCATCGGCTAAGAAAGAGTGATGGGCGAATTGGGAAGTTGCCATTCGCAGCAGTTGGTTGTGTTTGTTCGTGGGCCGGGTTTGAAAACCAGCCCGCCAACAAACTGACCAATAAACCAACAAACTAACAAAGATGAGCAAATTTACGAGAGAAGCAGTTAAACAATTATCGGCTTACCTGAATGAGCCGGAATGGATGTTGGCTTTTCGCTTGCAGGCGTTTGACGTGTACGAAAGCCTGCCCATGCCAACGACCCAAATGGAAGCGTGGCGGCGAACCGATTTGCGCCGCCTGAAACTGGATGAGATTGGGCCGTCGGTGAACGGCGACGCGGGCGCGGAAGCGACGATCCCGGAATTCCTGGGCAAACAATTGACCACGGATGAGGCCGGCGGCAATATGCTGCAGGTGGACGGCGTGGTGAAATCGCTGAAGGTAAGCGACGAGTTGAAGGCCCAGGGCGTGATCTTTTGTGACATGCACACGGCCGTTTCTCAGCACCCCGACCTCGTGCAAAAACATTTCATGACCGAGGGCGTGCGCGTGGACGAAGGCAAATTTGCCGCCCTGCATGCCGCATTCTGGCGCGGCGGCACGTTCCTCTATGTGCCCAAAAATGTCCGCGCGGCCGCGCCGCTGCACAGCGTCTTGTGGGTCGAAAACGGCAAAACCTTCACCCACACGCTAGTCGTCGTGGAAGAAAGCGCGGAAGTCATCTTCATGGATGAGTACGCCTCGCCCGAAGGGCAGCAGCCGGGCTTGCACAATGGCGTGATCGAACTGCTGGTGCGCGACAACGCCAGCCTGATTTACGCCGGTTTGCAGGATTTCGGCACAAACATGTGGCAGTTCAACCATGAACGGGGCCGCGTGGGCCGGGACGGCAAGCTGGATTGGGTGACGAGCATGATGGGCACGCGCCTGACGAAAGCGTTCCAGACGATGGAACTGGACCGGCCGGGAGCGTGGGGACGAATGAGCGGCATTTTCTTCACCAACGGCCGTCAACACCTCGACCTCGACACCCAACAAAACCACAACGCCGAAGACACCGTCAGCGACCTGCTCTACAAGGGCGCGCTCAAAGACAAATCGCGCACCGTCTGGCAGGGCATGATCAAGGCGCTGCCCGGTTCGCAACGCATCGACGGTTTCCAGGCCAATCGTAACCTGATGCTGGACAAAACCGCCCGCGCCGACTCGATTCCCGGCCTGGAGATCGAAGCCGACGACGTGCGCTGTACCCACGCTTCGGCCATCGGCAAACTGGACCCGGAAGAGTTGTTTTATTTGATGAGCCGGGGCATTCCGCGCAAAACGGCCGTTGAAATGTCCGTGCAAGGCTTCTTCGACCCGCTGATGCGCCGCATTCCCTTCGAGGGCGTGCGCGAACGCATCTTCGGCCGGATCGTGGAAAAAATCGGCTGAGCTTAATGGGGCACTCTCCATTCTTTTCCTGGTGCTTGTGTTTAAGGCGAGGGCGCTGACTACCTCGCCCGGGATTTGTTATCAGGCAAACGGTGGCAGCGACTCTCGCCAGGGCCCAAAATGATTTGGGTGGCAGCGCTGCCACCGTTTTTTGTTGCATTTTTACCACTCAACTACACAAAATAAGAAGGAGGCTAACGTGGAGAACAAAGGCTATGTTCACCCCGAGGTTTTGGTAAGCACCGATTGGGTTGCCGAAAATCTTAATAATTCGTCGGTTCGGCTGGTGGAATCCAACGAGGACGTGCTGCTATACAGCACCGGCCACATTCCCAACGCCGTCCATATCGACTGGGTAGCTGATCTTAATGACGCCGTCCGCCGCGATTACCTGGACGAAACCTCATTTGCCCAGCTCATGCGCAAAAATGGCATCGCCAACGACACAACCGTCGTGTTTTATGGCGATAAAAACAACTGGTGGGCCTGCTACGCTTTCTGGGTCTTTAAGTTGTTCGGGCATGAGGATTGCCGCGTGATGAACGGCGGTCGTCAAAAATGGATTGCCGAAGGGCGCGAATTGACCAAAGAGAAACCATCCTTCCCGCCGACTGACTACAAGCCGGCGGCGCGCGCCGATTATAAAATTCGCGCCTTCCGCGACCAGGTGTTGGATCACGTCAATGCCGGCCAGCCCTTGGTAGACGTGCGCAGCCCGCAGGAGTACAGCGGCGAACTGCTGCACATGCCCGGCTCACCACAAGAAGGCGCGCTGCGCGGCGGCCACATTCGCGGCGCCGTCAACGTGCCCTGGAGCCGCGCGGTGGCCGAAGACGGCACCTTCCAATCGGCCGAGCATTTGCGGGCTATTTACGAGGAAGAACAAGGCTTATCGGCCGACAACAGCGTGGTGGCATACTGCCGAATTGGCGAGCGCAGTTCGCACACCTGGTTTGTGCTGACATACCTGTTGGGTTATCCCAACGTACGCAACTATGACGGTTCGTGGACGGAATGGGGCAATCTGGTGGGCGTGCCGATTGAAAACCCGTCCAAAGCGAAGCGGTGACGGGTGGTTGGTTGAGTTTTGATTTGTGATGCGTGATGCGTGATAAGAGGAATGCATGCATCACGTATCAGGCAGTATCTTAGGGTTGCGTATCAGGTGATACGCACTACAATCTGTCGCATGTTTGATGTAGACAAAATCCGTGAAGATTTCCCGATTTTAAGCGTCGAGGCCTATCCCGGTATGCCTCTGGTTTACCTGGACAGCGCCGCGACTTCGCAAAAACCGCGGGCTGTGATCGACGCGATGGATGCCTATTACCGGCAAATCAATGCCAACGTCCACCGTGGCATTCATCGTCTGAGCGAAGACGCTACCAATGCCTATGAAGCGGCGCGTGACAAAGTGGCCCGCTTTATTAATGCCCCTGATTCCAGCCAGATCATTTACGTGCGCAATGCGACCGAAGGCTTCAACCTGGTTGCTTACAGTTGGGGCCGCCATAATTTGCAGGCCGGCGATGAAATTTTGCTGACCGAGATGGAACATCACGCCAATCTGGTTCCCTGGCATATGTTAGCGGAAGAGAAAGGGGTGGTGATTCGCTACATTCCGTTCCAGGCGGATGGCACGCTGGACCTGACAAAACTGGATGGGCTGCTGACGGAGAAAACAAAATTGTTTTCGTTTACGGCCGTTTCCAACGTATTCGGCACCATCAATCCGGTCAAGCAGTTGGTGGACGCCGGGCACGCCGTGGGTGCGGTGGTGATGGTCGATGCGGCGCAGGCCGTGCCGCACACGGCCGTCGACGTCCAGGCCTGGGACTGCGACTTCATGGCTTTTTCCGGGCACAAAATGTGCGGCCCGACCGGTATCGGCGTCCTCTATGGCAAGCGCCATTTGCTGGAAGCCATGCCGCCTTTCATGGGCGGCGGCGACATGATCAAGCGGGTCACCCTGGCGGGCTCGACCTGGAATGACCTGCCCTGGAAGTTTGAAGCGGGCACGCCCAGCATTGCCGAGGGGATTGGGCTGGGAACGGCCGTTGACTACCTTTCCGGCATTGGCATGGAAGCCATTCACGCCCACGAACAGTTCATCACCAACTATGCTCTGGAAGCCCTCAGCGAAGTTCAGGGCATCATTTTGTACGGCCCGCCCGCTTCCCAACGCGCCGGCGTGGTTACCTTCACGCTCCAAGGCATGCACCCCCATGATATTTCCGAGGTTGTGGACAAGGATGGCATCGCCATCCGCGCCGGCCATCATTGCGCCATGCCGCTGCACCAGCGCCTGGGCGTAGGCGCTACGGCGCGCGCCAGCTTCTATCTGCACACCACCGTTGGCGAGGTTGATAAGCTCGTCGCCAGCCTCCATCATACACGCAAACTTTTTCGGTTATAATTTCAAGCGAAGGTTGGTCAAATAATAGAGCGTTCCTCATGGACGCTCATCCTGTACGTTAACTGATCCGAGGTATGCCATGGATATCTACCGGGAACAGATCATCGACCTATACGAGCATCCACTAAATTATGGAGAATTGGAAACGGCCGATTTTTCTTACGAGGAAGATAATCCCCTGTGTGGCGACGTCATTCGCATCGACGTTAGGCTCGACGATAGAAACCGCGTCGCTGAGGTTGCCTGGCAGGGCAACGGCTGCGTCATCAGCCAGGCATCCGCCTCCTTGCTCACCGAAGAAATCAAAGGCATGACCCTCGCAGAACTAAGAAATTTTTCGGCCGAGCGCCTTTTGGCCCTGGTTGCTGTGCCCTTAAGCCAGGCGCGCCGTAAATGCGCCTTGTTGTCCTTAAAGGTTTTACAGGTTGGCGCAGCCAGCATTCCTCCGCAGGACGCCGATTGAAAGATCTCAAACAGTGAAACAAAGCTGCAACAAATCACCATGACAGAATTCGTCAAAATTGCCCGAGTTGAAGATATACCACCTGGCCAGCGCCTGTGGCATGATTTTATGGAAGAAACCGTCGTCGTGTTTAACGTAGATGGTGAGTTTTTTTGCATAGCCGATCGCTGCACGCATGACGATGGCCCATTGGAAGATGGGGAGTTGGAAGATCACGAAATTGAGTGCCCGCGCCATGGCGCGCGCTTCGACATTCGTACCGGTCGGGCGCTTTGCCTGCCGGCCACGTCGCCTGTGCCGACATTCGCCGTCAAAGTTGAAAACGGGGATATATACGTCGAGTCTCCCGACGATTGGTAGAAACACCCTGAACAGTGATAAAATGACCTGCAATTTGTCTGGACGGCGGGTCACTTTTGGTTGACAGTCTGCCTGAAATTGCCTATATTTGGCGCTCAAAAATAGAACAAATATTTCAATTCCCGGCGGCTAATCACGCGTTAGCCGTCGACGACGGTTGCCATCTACCCAAATCTAAACGGATACAAACAGTAAACTATGGAAATCGGACTTGTAAAACAAATCGACATTGAGCAGGAAGTTAAAGAGTCGTATCTCAGCTATGCCATGAGCGTCATCGTCTCGCGGGCGCTGCCCGATGCCCGCGATGGCCTCAAGCCGGTGCAGCGGCGCATTCTCTACGCCATGTACGACATGGGTTTGCGGCCGGATTCGCCCTACCGCAAATCGGCGCGTGTGGTGGGGGAGGTCCTGGGCAAATATCACCCGCATGGCGATCAATCTGTGTATGACGCGATGGTGCGCATGGCTCAGGATTTTTCGATGCGGGCTGAGCTGGTTGACGGCCAGGGCAATTTCGGCTCCATCGATGGCGATCCGGCGGCGGCTATGCGGTATACCGAGGCGCGGATGTCCAACATGGGCTACGACATGCTGGACGACATTGGCAAACAGACCGTCGATTTTTCCACTAATTTTGATGATTCTCTGCTGGAACCCACCGTTTTACCGGCTACCGTACCCAATCTGTTGGTCAATGGCTCCTCGGGTATTGCCGTTGGTATGGCCACCAGCGTTCCGCCGCATAACCTGGGCGAAGTAGTGCAGGCTTTGTGTTACATGCTGGACCGGTGGGAGCATCTGGATGACATCTCAGTGGGCGATTTGATGCAGTTTATCAAAGGGCCAGATTTCCCTACCGGCGGCCTGGTTTTCCGGTACAAGGGCGAAGAAAACGAGACGGACGCGATTGCTAACGCGTATGCTACAGGTCGCGGGCGGGTCACGGTGCGCGCCAAGGCGCACGTGGAGCGTATGGAGCGCAACAAGTCGCGCATTGTTATCACCGAATTGCCGTATCAGGCCAATAAGACCAACTTGCTGGGGCGCATTGCGGACTTGCATCGTGATGGCAAAATCGAGGGACTGACAGATTTGCGCGATGAATCTGACCGGAATGGGATGCGCATTATCCTGGAAACGACGCGCAATGTGGAGCCGGAGGATGTGCTGGCCGAACTTTTCCGGCTGACGCCGATGCAAAGCACGTTTAGCATTTCTTTGTTGGCGTTAGTGAACGGCGAGCCGCGCATCCTGACGCTGAAACAGTCGCTGCGGGTGTATCTGGATCACCGGTTGGAAGTTGTGCGGCGGCGCAGTACGTATGATCTAGAGAAGGCGCGGCAGCGGGCGCACATTTTGGAAGGGCTGCTGACGGCGCTGGATAACCTGGATGAGGTCATAGATACGATTCGCCGGTCGCGCACGGTGGAAACGGCGCGGGCGAATTTGCGCAGCCGTTTTAAGTTGTCGGAGGAGCAGGCGCAGGCGATTTTGGACATGCAGCTGCGGCGTCTGGCGGGGCTGGAGCGGCGGAAGATTCAGGATGAATACAAGGAGAAGCTGCAGCTAATCAAGTATTTAGAGCGGCTGATTGGCAGTCCGGAGTTGATGCGGCAGACGATTAAAGAGGAGTTAACGGCCGTTGCCGACAAATACGCCAATGTCCGCCGCACCCAGATCGTCGAGAGCGGCGAGAGTAAAGTTGTCACCGCCTCAGACCTGCTGCCCGACCAGCAGGTGTGGGTGATGATTGGCGAAAAAGGTACCGTGGCCCGCACCACAACCCCCGAGATTGTGCGCGTGCCCGCCAAACCCGGCGAACAGCCGAAAGCGCTGCTGGAGGCTAATACTCAGGACATCCTCTACCTGTTTACCGCCGATGGGCAGGCCGTCAGTTTGCCCGTGTACCAGTTGGCGCAGGCGCGAGAATTGGGCCAGGGCTCTCATTGGGCCGATGCCACCCGCCTGTCACGGCGGAATCACCTGGCGGCGGCGCTGGTGCTGCCTTTCGAGGCCCAAGGATATCTTTTCCTGACCACACTTTCCGGCGTCGTCAAGCGTGTGCGCCTGGATGATTTGCCGGGGATTACCAGCGAGCCGTTTGTGGTGATCAACGTAGCGGAGGATGATGCGTTGGGTTGGGCGGCGGTTACCTCTGGCGAAGACGAAGTGTTATTGGTGACGGCTTTGGGCCAGGCGATTCGCTTTAAAGAAGAAGAAGTGCGGCCGATGGGGCTGCCGGCAGGCGGCGTGATGGGCATTAAATTGGCCAGCGACGTCGATGGCGTCGTGGCGATGTCGGTCGTCGATCCGGCGGCCCATCTGTGGAGTATTACGGACAACGGGTTGGCCAAGGTGACTGAATTAAGCCAATATCCGACCCAGGGCCGGTATGGCCAGGGGGTGATTAATGTGCGTTTGCCCAAGGATGCCGCTGAGGTGGTGGCGGCCGTTGTGGGCACGCTGGATACAGACGTGATCATCACCACAGCGCTGGGCTCCACCAAGACGATGCGCCTGGGCAAAGCCGACGTGGGCAGCCGATCGATTAAGCCTAAAGAGTTGTGGAAAATGGTGGGACGTAACCGGATTACCGGGGCAGTGCGGCTGGTTGGCCGGCTGGAGAGCGCTGAGGAGGAGGAAACGGCCGTGCCGCAGCAGCTTTCCCTTATTGATTAACCGGACCTATTCGGCCCCTCTCGACAGAAATACCGAAAGCAAGAAAAACTAGGTATAATTCTGGCAAACGACTAATTTCTACTTGTATGAACGGAGACAACAGAGGATGAACTTTAGAGATCGCAGGGTGAAGGATGAAAATGGGGTTGAATTTATATTCACCGTGGAGATGCAGCGTGCTTTGAGCCAGGCCGGTCTGCCGCTAGAACCGGCTTACTTATCTCAGCTTGGAGATTATTCCGCGCCGGTGGCGCGTTCAGAGCGCTCCGATCAGGCGCGCAGTGATGAGGATCGGGCCCCGTCTGTGGCCTCGACGGCCGTAGCCGAAGAATCGATTGACATCGATGCGCCTTTCACCATTCAAATTGATCCGCAGACAGGCAAATATATCGGCCGTCTGAAGTGGTACAACCCGCAAAAAGGGTATGGGTTTATCGTTCGGGGCGCCGGGGAAGAGATCTTCTTCCACAAATCCAGCACGGTTGGCCGACCGGAAGATCTGAATGAAGGACAATGGGTTCTCTATGATGTGGAAGAGACCCGCAAAGGCCCGGAAGCCATGGAAATCGAGCCTTATTCCGGCGAAGTGAATTTGTTGAGCTAGGCGCCGAACCTGGCCGGGTTGGATAAATCCCAAAGATTTGTCCAATCTACAAAAGGCGCTCGATTTTATTGTCGATTTCGTTGGCGTTATCCCCAATGGTGAATACCTGCCGGAGTTCGACCGGCATCCGGCTGATGAAGCGGCTTTAACGGCCGTGCGCCACGACCCGCTGATCCCTCTGGTTTCCATCCCAAAACAAAAACGCGCTCCTGGCCGAGCGCGTTTTTTGTCCTTTTCAACAGTCGATTTGGGCTTAGCCAAATACAACCTTCTTAAACTCCAGCACATCGCGCAAGGTGACGTCGGGAATGATCAGGGCGTCGCCTACGCGGGCGGTGTCTTCGTTAAATTTATAGGCGACCATGCTGATGTACATGTCGCGGGCGCCGGTAAAAAATTGGAAGACGCGCCAGCCGGGGTTTCGTGACCAGTTGGTGTCGATGACCGCGGGCATGCCCTTCAGTTCGATATTGTCGATGAGCGGAAAGCCTTTGGGCTGCGGCAGGGAAATAATCAGGCGCTTGTTGGTTTTAAGTACGCGCCATTGGTTGTAAACGATGTACTGTCGGGCGCTGCCAAACACCATGCTGAGGAGAAAGACGATGGGGAAGATAGCGAACAGATAGCTGAAATATTGCAGGTAGGCCAGTATCAAGAGAACGGCCGTGCTGACGGCCGTTAACACAATCAACAGACTTAAATACCTAAAAATAATATTGGCCGGGAAAGCGCGATACCAGGCCAGACCAATTTGCAGAATAGGCGCTTCCCCCGGCAGCAGCCGCTCGGAAATATCTTCCGGCTGAAACGAATCTTCGATGTGCCAGCGGAAATTGGTGGGCAGCCGCTTCCAACGGGTGCGGGCCCAATCAACGGCTCCTGTAGAAACGTTTCGATCACGCATCCTCATCAACTCTCAATTTTCTAACGCCAATTAGCGCGGAATGATCAATACCTGACCCACGTAGATCAGGTCAGAAACCAGGCCGTTGGCGGTTTTGATCGCATCTACGGTGGTGCCAAAACGGCCGGCAATGCTGGAAAGCGTGTCACCCTGTACCACCGTGTAATAGATGGTGGTTCCACCACCGCCGCCGCCGCTGCTGGGAGGCGTGGGTGTCACGACGATGAGCGTGGGCGGCGTAGCCGTAACCGCCGGAGGATTGGGGTTGCCGCTGCCGCTACCGGTGTTGAAGGCGGAATCCAGAATATCGGACGACGTGCTCATCACCTGCTGCCACTCGGTGGATGAACCTGCTTCCAGAAGGTCATTGGCCCAAGTTGCAAACACCTGGGTGATAATAAAGCTGACGGCCAGAAACACAAGCAAAATCCCAATGAAATAGGTGACGATAGCCCAGATGCCTTCACTGGGCAGCTTAACCTTGAATATTAGGTGATAAGCGAGGATCAGGCCGACGATGAGGGGAATAAACTGTAGCAGTTGTCCGAGGTCCAGGTTCATAACGATACTCCTTGCTTCTTCTCAACCAGGTCAGGGTAAAAACTGGTGTGGATCGACAAATGTTTCATTCACTTTGTCGAAAATGGTGTAATGTACGTGTGGTCCGGTGGCGTATCCGACTGCGCCCATCACGCCAACGGCCTGGCCGCGCTTGACCGGCCCTGACTCTATCAAATAGGAGCGGGGGTGCAGCAGCCAGACGATCCATTCGTCGTTTTCGATGCGGATGGTCGTGTTGTACCAACGGTCGGTAAAGGTGGTGACTTCGCCGGGCATGGGGGCTTGTAAAACGGCCGTGCTGTCATCACTGGAGATATCGACTCCCGGCAGGCTGTAACTACAGCCGTGGACGTCCTGCGTCAGGATGGGGGCCACGGTAACCGGATTGAGCCGGGGGCGCAGGGTGATGTTGCCCAACGCGTGCGCCTTGCCGACGCAGGTTTCTTGGTCCAGGCTGCGCACGGCCGGGAAGGTCATGTCGCCGGGTTCTCCGCGGATGGATTGGCCTACGTCGGTGGCGTAGGCGCTGATCCGATCGTAAATGCGGGTGCTGAGGTCGATGATGGCCAGGGATAACGGCCGTGCCTCGCCCATCACATCCATCTGCGACACCACCAAACTTTGCATGGCCAGGTGGGCCGGCCAGGCGCCAAGCTGTTTCACGATCACCGTCCCCAGTTCCACGTCGGAATAGACCATGTTTGTATGCGCCTCGTCGAAGTTATTCATCACATATGCCGATTGGTTGGGGTCCAGGCGGGCGGCTGCGCCTGCGCCGGCATTATAGGCAAAATAGCAGCGCTTGATCAGCTCCGGGTTTTGCGTGTAATAGGTGATTTCTGGGCACCGTTTCTTAAATTCCTCAGCGGCAATCGTCAACTGCTCGACAACTTCGAGGTCCGAAATGGGGCCGGGCGTAAAACAGGGACGTGCGCCAGATCGCACCAGATCATACGCGCCTATGATGCCTGTACAGCTTTCGGGATTAACGGCCAGCATACTGTTCTCTTTAAACCACAAGACCAATGGTACTTCTCGGGGAATGTCTGCATTGCGGGCAATGCGGTCGGCTATGGGCGCCCATTTGAGCGCTGTGTTCTGGGTTGAATTGGGCAGCGCGTATTGGCTGTCCATAACCACGCGCCCTCCGGCGACGAAACCTGTGCCCAAAAGAACCAACAATAGGGTGTCAAAGGACCCTTTCATAATGCCTAAGGCGATCTGTTGTGGGCCGCGGATGCCTAGAAACGAAAAAAACTGTTGCAGCCACACTCGCAGCCACGCGGGCAGAAGTAACAGCGCCTTAGCGTAAGCTAACATAACTCACATTATAACTTTACTTAATGTACATCGTCAAGAATTATGTCATCTATCCCTGGGCGGGCGCGCAGGGTGTTGCTTGCTGCCTGGCGTTTCGTTCACCATTCGGCTAAATATGCCGGTCCATTGGGACGTGGACGATGCCTGGCACTGCAGACGACCTTAATCGCCGTGTCAGATGCGGCTAATCACTCCCCATCGGTGCTCTTAGCTGAAATATGTTGCCTTCACAATCCCATCCATCACAAACCAATTTGCCGCCGAAAGTCCAATCCTTGGGTTCTCTCATGCTGCCTCCATGAGCGATTACTTTTTTTGAAATGTCTTGCAAGTAATCGTCGACAAAAAATGTTGGCTTAAGGGGCGTTGCTTCACGCGGCACTGGAGTAGAACTTTGATTGTTTAGCGATCTTGAAATATCGGTTTCCAAAATCACCAACTCGAATTCACCATGCTCTAGTAGAGCAAAATCTGGTTCAACTTCTATCACGGCGAAACCAAACACGTCCTGATAGAAGCTCACCAGCTTGCCCAAGTCAGATGAATAAATGGCCAATCCTGTTTTCATGACACCTCTATCAATTACGGCCGTTGCTCTACACCCCGGCCCAGTCAGCCACAGGGTGTGCTGGGCGAACATACCAGAGGGTGAAATTGGGGCAAAAGAAAACGGCCGGATAACGGCCGTCTACCTCACTTACTGGTTATGCACCAACCGGGGGTCTAATGCGTCGCGCAGGCCATCGCCCAGCAAGTTAAACGCCAGAACCGTAATCGAGATCATAATGCCGGGAATCAGCACCAGATGCGGCGCGCTAAAGATCTGGTTCCGCTCGCGGCCCAACATCGTGCCCCATTCCGCCATAGGCTCCTGCGCCCCCAGGCCAAGGAAAGACAATGCGGCCGTGTCCAGAATAGCCGTGGCAATACCCAGCGTCGCCAACACAATCAACGGCGGCATCGCATTCGGCAAAATGCGCTTAAACAAAATGTCCCAATCCGACGCGCCCAGCGCCCGCGATGCCTCCACGTAATCCATTTCCCGAATGGAAAGCACCGTCGAGCGTACTACCCGCGCATACGTGGGCATACTGATCACCGCAATTGCCAGCATTGCGTTATTCAGGCTGGGGCCCAACACAAACACCAGCGCAATTGCCAATAGAAAGAATGGAAAGGCCAGGACAATGTCCATCAGACGCATAATCAAATTATCTACCCAGCCGCCGGCATAGCCGGCAATCGAGCCCAAAACGATGCCCGAAGTGGAAGCAATCACCACGACAATCAAACCTATCTGTAACGAGATACGCGCGCCAAATACAATTCGGCTGAACACATCCCGCACGTTGCCATCTGTGCCCATAATGTGCTGCGGCTGGTCCTCTGGGCAGCCAAGCAAATGGATGCAGGGCGCTGACCGCTTTTTGACGTCTTCTTTGCCAATGAGGACCTCTGTCGGGTCATACGGCGCAATGACCGGGGCGAAGAGAGCCACGATGACCAGAACAGACAAAATGCTGAGGCCAAACAGAGCTGATCGCTGGCGCATCAGGCGGCGGATAGTAATCCGCCACAAACTCTGTGACTCTTCCTGGGCGATACGGTCCTTAGGGAGTTCAACTACGTTAGCCATAATTATCTTTTTTACTGTGCTGTGATTAGAATCAGGTTGCGGGTGAGGCGTTCCCGGTCTAATCCAATCGAATTCTTGGGTCCAGAACGGCGTAAGAAAGGTCTACCAGCAAATTAAACGTCACGTAAATTAAAGCAATGACGATCACAAAACCCTGGATGATGGGGAAATCGCGAGACGTGATGGCTTCATAGACGCTCAAGCCCACGCCGGCCAGCCCAAAAATGGTCTCGGTTAATACAGCGCCGCCCAAAATGGCGGCCAATTGCAGACCGGCCACAGTCACGACGGGCAGCAAAGCGTTGCGCAGCGCGTGGCGGAAAATCACGGTGCGTTCCGTGAGCCCTTTCGCGCGGGCTGTCCGCATGTAATCCAGCCCCAAAACTTCCAGCATGCTGGATCGCGTCATGCGCGCCAGAATAGACATGGGAATTGTGCTTAAGGCGATGGCCGGCAAGATGAGGTGTTTGCTGGCATCCCACAACACAGGCCAATCGAAGGTTATCAGCGAGTTGAAGATATAGTGCTTGGCCAGAAAATCATAGAACAAGAGGCGCCAACTGCCAGCCTCCGCGCTCAGGTTATAGACTTCGTAGAACGGAATGGGGGTCACGCCAGGGGAAAGACGGCCGGATGGCGGCAGCGATAAGGGCGTATCTTTCAACACGACGGCAAAAATATAGATGAGTAAGAGGCCCAAAAAGAAAACAGGTAGGGAAACGCCGATGTTGGCGCCAATCATTGTGGTGACATCTATCCAGGAATTGCGCCGCACGGCCGAAAGAATGCCGGCTGGAATGCCGATGACCACGGCGATCAGCATGGCCGACATGCCTAATTCGATGGTGGTGGGCAACCGTTCCTGCAGGATGGTCAGCACCGGCCGGCCGAAGCGAATCGAATCGCCCAAATCACCCTGAAAGACTTTGGACATGTAGATGATAAACTGTTCGTAAACCGGTTTGTCGAGCCCAAATTCGCGGGTGAAGCGCTCACAGCTTTCAGCTGTAGCTTTTTCGCCCAGAATGGCTTTGCAAGGGTCACCGGGAATAGCCCGCGCCAGGGCGAAGGTAACGATCAAGATGGCAAAAACGACAGGAATTGCCAATAAAACGCGTCGAATCGTGTATTGGATCATGAGGATGAAGCTCTTGGCAGGATTGCCTGCGTCCGATGGTTAAGAAAAATGCGGGATGCCGCCGCCGTGGAGTAACCAGGAGCGCCATCCCGCATTTTCTAATTGGTCAGGTTATTGCCCAACACTTACTCTGATGGGGCATTGATGAAGCCGTCCCACAGGTATGAGAAGTAATCGAAACTGCCGGTGTTACCGACGTGGTTCGGGTTGGCGGCGTCGATGCCGGCGGCCCAGGAGGCAATGACGTCGTTGGCGTCAAGGGTGGAGCCGTCGTGGAAGAGCACGCCTTCGCGCAGGGTGCAGACCCAAACTGTGGCGTCTTCGTTGCTGGTACAGGCAGTCGCCAGTTCGGGAATGGTGTCGCCGGAATCGTCCTTGTACTCAAGCAGTGTTTCGACCACTTGTTGACACGGCCGTAACGATTCACCATCGGTCTCGTCGGCGCAGTACAGGCTGATCGGTTCGGCGTTCTGCATAAACACCAGCGTGTCCTTGCCGGGGTCCAGTTTGTAGAACTGGGTCGCGCCAAAGGGCGGCACGTACGCACCCTGAACTGAAGCCAGCGCCGCATCGGCGGAAGCGCCGTGGGCAATCGGGATCATCGGTACCAGGTCACGAATGGCGTTGTTGGCTTCGGCATACAACGGCGCTGCCGTCGCGGTGTCGGCAATCTGGGCGGCCTGTTCCAGAACCGTATAGATTTCCGGGTGGGCAGCGCCAAACTGCGGGTTGTTCTCGCCAAAGTGGAAGTCCAGGAAGTTGGTGACGTGGGGATAGTCGGCGCCCCAGCCTAACAGGTGGATGCCGTCCAGGTTACCGCTGGTGGCTTCGTCGATGAACGCGCCAGATTCCATCTCTTCGATGGTGGCGGTGATGCCCAGGTTCTCTTGCAGTTGGGTTTGCAGTTCCACCGCAACCAGGCTGGGTTCAGGCAGGTAGCCACGGTACACGTTACGGTAATAGATGGTTGTTTCAAACCCATCGGGGAAGCCGGCGGCAGCTAGCATATCTTTGGCGGCAACCGGGTCGAAATCATACCAGGGATCGCCCTCGCAGCCGTTGGGAATGGAACAGGGGGTGAAGTAATCGGCAACTTCGGAGCCGGGGGGATAGAAGTTGTCGACGATGCGCTGTTTGTCGATGCCCATGGCAATGGCGCGGCGTACGTCAGGATTGTCGAAGGGGGCAAAGGTGTTGTTAAAGCCCACGTAGAAGACGTTGGGGTTGACATTGGTCAGCAGCTGCAGGTTGGGGTCTGCTTCTACAGCCGGGATGTCATCCGGGCTGACGTTGGTGATCATGTCCACCGTGCCGGCTTGGAGTTCCAACAAACGGGCAGCGCCTTCGGTGCTCCAGCGGAGCACGGCCGTTTCGGCTTTGGCCGGTTCGCCCCAATAATCATCAAACCGTTTGAAGATGATCGAATCGCCACGGACCCAAGAGTCAATCATGTACGGGCCGGTGCCAATGGGACGCTCCAACAGTTCGCCGGTGCCGCCATTCGCGGCAATCCATTCCGCCGGTTGAATGCCAAACGGCGTGAAGGCGACTTTGGCCAGGAAGGCCGGGTCGGGCTTGCACAGGTTAAACTGCACGGTCAGCTCATCAACCGCTTCAATGGACAGGATTTTGCCACCGTAGTCGCAATTTTCGGCGGCGACAGAGGTGGGCACAAATTCGGCCATTGGCTCTTCAGGCGTGGTCGCTTCTTCGACCATCGCTTCGGCCGTCGGGGCTACTTCTTCCACGGCGGCTTCCACGGTGGGCGCGACTTCTTCTACAGCCGCCTGAACCGTGGGCGCTACTTCCTCAACCGCGGCCTGAATGGTCGGCGCGGCCGTTTGGGCGGCGTCTTGCACCTGCTGCGCGGTTTCCGCGCTGCAAGCAACAAGGGCAATGCCCAAGACAAGGAAAGCAGCTAACAATAAATAGATGCTCTTGCTTTTCATATCTCTCCTCCATATGTTGAGATAGTGGATAAAATGGTGCTGTAATGTTGGGATCATCCAGGAAATAGTATGGAGCTATGTTAACAAAGGAACGTAAAAGCGACAAACGAAACGGGCGAGTGCTTTCGTGGTGTCTTTTTAGTGACATCAGGCGCCTTGCCGGCCCTGCGTTCCCAGTGACAACTTTCGCGGTATAATCGAGCTTATGATGAGAAATCGTGACATTGCCGACATATTTGCGACCATTGCCGACATGCTGGCCATTCGTGGCGATCAGATTCATCGCGTGCTGGCCTACCGCCGGGCGGCTGAAAGTATCACGGAACTGGGGCGAGACATTAATCAGGTGTATGAAGAAGGCACGCTGACCGAGATTCCAGGAATCGGCAAAACTCTCGCGGATAAAATCGAAGAGATGTTGACGACCGGCAAGCTGGCGTTTTATGACCGGCTGGCGCAGGAAATTCCGCCCACGCTGGTGGAAATGCTGCGGGTGGAAGGATTAGGCCCGAAGCGCGTGAAGCAAATTTATGACAGCCTGGGCATTACGACGCTGGCCGAGTTGACCGAGGCGGCGCAGGCCGGCAAACTGCGTGAATTGCCCGGTCTGGGATCTAAATCGGAGGCCAAGTTGGTGGCGGCCATCGAGGCGCTGTCCCGGCATGGCGACGGCCTTACCCCCCTGGGCGATGCCTGGCCTTTAGCGCGAGAAATTTTAGCCGTGCTGGCCGACCTGCCCGGTGTGACGAAAACGGCCGTAGGCGGTTCCCTCCGCCGGATGCGTGAAACCATCGGCGATATCGATTTGCTGGTGGCCGCCGACGAGTCAGCCCACATCATGGATACCTTCGTCAATCTGCCCCAGGTCGAATCTGTTTCTGGCCATGGTCCGACCAAATCGAGTGTCGTGCTGCTGAACGGGGTCCAGGTGGATTTGCGCGTTTTGCCGGCCGAACGCTGGGGCACGCTGCTGTCGTACTTCACCGGCAGCAAAAACCATAACGTGCGCCTGCGTGAACTGGCCCTGAAGCAGGGCCTCAGTCTGAATGAACACGCCTTCACCCCGGAGGACGGCCGTCCCGAAATACTCTGTGCTACCGAAGAGGAAGTGTACGCTACGCTGGGCTTGCCCTACATCTTGCCCACCTTGCGTGAAGATACGGGCGAGATTGAGGCGGCGCAAAACGGCCGTCTCCCGCACGTGGTCCAGCTTCAAGACGTCATCGGCGACCTCCACATGCACACCACCTGGTCAGACGGCCGTCTCAGTGTGCTGGAAATGGCCCAGGCCGCCAAAGCCCAGGGGCTGCACTACATCGCCATCACCGACCATTCAGTCAGCCTGGGCATTGCCAATGGGCTGTCCGTGGAGCGCCTGCGCCAGCAGGCGGCGGAAGTGCGCGCCGCCAACGAGGCGCTTGGCCCCGATTTCCGTGTGCTGCAGGGCACAGAAATGGAAATCAAGGCGGATGGCTCACTGGATTATCCCGACGAGGTGCTGGCCGAGTTGGATTTTGTCATTGCCTGCCTGCACACCAGCCTCAGCCAGCCGCGCGATCAGGTGACGCAGCGGGTGCTGAACGCCATGCGCAACCCCCACGTCGATATGATCGCCCATCCCACCGGCCGGCTGCTGCCCGACCGAATGGGCGCGGACCTGGATATGGACAAAGTTTTGCAAACGGCCGTGGCCACCCAAACCATCCTGGAAATCAACGCCAACCCCCAACGCCTCGACCTGCGCGACAACCATGTGCGCCGGGCCGTTGAATTAGGCGCGAAAATTGCCATCAACACCGACGCCCACCACGCCGACCACTTCGCTTTTCGCCACTACGGCGTGGCCGTGGCCCAACGCGGCTGGGCCTCTCCCGAGGCGGTGGTTAACACCTGGCCTCTGCCGCGATTGCTGGCTTTTTTGCAGCAGGAGAAATCAGGATGAGCAGATCGACAGCCCAGACGGTCGTTCTCAAAAGCGTTTTCAGTGGGGTTGACCAGGAGAGCCTGGACGCCATGCGGGCTGTGGCCCGCAAAGTGACTTATCCTCCGCACACCGTGCTAACCCGCCAGGGGCAAATCGAGCACACCCTGTATCTGGTCGTTAAGGGCCGTGTCGCCGTCACCCAGATTTTGGAGGATGGCGCAGAACGGCTGCTGGGGTTTGTCGGACCCAACAAAACCTTTGGCGAGATGGGCCTCATCGACGACGCGCCGCGTATGGCCACCTGCACCACGGTCATGGAGACCACTGTTCTGGAAGTGGACGAAGCTGTCTTTGATAACGTGCTGCGGCAAAGCCCGGCTGTGGCTTATGCCATGCTGCGCAAAATTTTGGAGAGCAGCCGGGCCATAGACCGCGCGGCGATCCAGGAGCTAAATGAAAAGAACGCCTCGCTGCAAAAAGCGTACCAGGACCTCAAGGCGGCGCAGGCCAAACTGGTAGAAAGCGAGCGTTTTCGCAAGGAGATGGAGCTGGCCGCCCACGTCCAGGAAAGCCTGCTGCCGGCGGCGCTGCCCGATTTTCCCGATTATCATTTTGCTGCCTACATTGAGCCGGCCCGTGAGGTGGGCGGCGATTTTTATGACGTGGCCCCGCTGGATGACGCGCACGTTGGCATTGTGCTGGCGGACGTGGCTGACAAGGGCTTTCACGCCGCGCTGTTTATGGCGGTGTCGCGCACGCTGTTTTTGCAGGAAGGTAAGCATTCCTTGTCGCCGTCGGCAGTGGCGCTGGCCGTCCATCGCGGCATGATGGAGGTGTCGGCCACCGATGATATGTTTGTGACCGCTTTTTACGGGGTGCTGCACCGGCCGAGCGGCCGTCTGACGTATGTGCGGGCGGCCCAGGAACGGCCGTTGCTCTTCCGTCCCGGTGTGGGTGTGCAGGCGCTGCCGGCCGACGGCCGTTTCCTGGGCATGTTCGAGGAACTCACCCTCATCGAGGACACCGTTTTCCTCCAGCCGGGCGACCGCCTGATCATCTTCAGCGATGGCGTGCCGGACGCCGTCAACCCGGCGCAGCAGCGATATGGCTATGAACGTTTGCACGCAGCCCTGGCCGGCGGCGGCGACCTTTCCGCCGCGGGGTTGGTGGCGCACATTGTGGCCGATCTGGATAGCTGGTCGATGGACGCTGCCCCCTTTGATGATGTCACGTTGTTGGTTGTCGCCGTCTGACGGCCGTAGCCGCCAAAACCCAATCATTCACCGGAGAGTGCATGGCTCGATATCAAGTTCCACCGGATCCGCGCGATCCCGAAAGCAACCTGACGAACAAACGGCCGCGCCGGCAGCGCGGCGACGAAAAAGAACCCATCCCCTGGTTGTGGCTGGGATTGGGCGTCGTGGTCACCCTGGTCGGTATTGGCCTGGCTTATGCCATCACCACCAGCTTCTTAACGCGGACGCCGCTACCCGTCGCGCCGCTGACGCCTACCGTGATTGTGCTGACTGCCCCACCCAGCCCCACTCCCACCCAGACGCCCATTTTGCCCACCCCATCGCCCATTCCCACCTCGACCCCGGTAGCCACCCGAGATTTTTCGGTTGCCCCTGAGGAAGTTCGGCCAGAATATTACGCGCGCGTTGCCAATACCGGCGGCATTGGCGTCACGGTGCGCGGCGGCCCAAGCATCAACAATGCCCCCATCACCATTGCCCAGGAAGGCGCCATCGTGTTTGTCCTGTCCGGTCCCGAAGAGGGCAATGATTTGCTGTGGTGGGAAATTCGCCTCGACGATGGCACCGAAGGCTGGGCGGCGGCCGATTACCTGGAACCTTCGGCCGCGCCGGGTAACTAACCATGCCCATCACGAATCTGGCAAACACATATCTGGCAAACAAGGAGTTCACCATGTCTGAGCAAAAAATCGCCTTTCCCACTGATGACGGCGAAACCATCAGCCGCCACTTTGGCCGCGCCCCTTATTTTAAGGTTATCGCCCTGGAGAATGGGGCCGTGGCCGCCACAGAAATGCGCGGCAATCCTGCCGACGAAGGCCACGCCCACACGCATGACCATGCCCATTCCCATGACCGCGGGCAGGGCCACGGAGCTAAATTTGCCCTCGTCGCCGATTGTCAGGTGTTGATTGGCGGGGGGATGGGCCAACCGGCTTATGACCGGCTGCAAGCGATGGGGTTGTCGGTTTACCTCATCGGCGAAAAGTCGATCACAGCGGCGCTGGCGCAGTACCAGGCCGGCGGCTTAACCAGCGACTTGCGCCGCGTACACGCCCATCATCACCACGATGACCATGGCCATGAGCCAATTCACCTGGATACGCCTGGGTAACGGCCGTTACCAGCTCTCATCTCTTGTTTTAGCAGCCGCCGGCCGGCCGCCATTTCCCACGAGTTGCCATGACCGACAAACAGGGTAAGCGCATTCACATTAACGGCATTGTCCAGGGCGTCGGTTTCCGGCCCTTTGTGTTTGGCCTGGCCGAGCGTTATGGGTTGGCCGGCTGGGTGCGCAATACGTCGGCCGGCGTGGACATTGAGGTGGACGGCGTGCCGGGCGTGTTGGCCCAATTTGTCGCCGCCCTGACGGCCGAAGCGCCACCGCTGGCCCAAATCGACGACCTGACCGCCGAGGATATTCCGGCCAATGGCTTTGTGGGTTTTGAAATTGTGGCCTCAACGGCCGTGCCCCACGCCTTCCAACCCATCTCCCCCGACGTGTGCGTCTGCGACGACTGCCTGCGCGAACTGTTCGACCCGACCGACCGCCGCTATCTCTATCCCTTCATCAACTGCACCAACTGCGGCCCGCGCTTCACCATCATCCAGGACATCCCCTACGACCGGCCACTGACGACGATGGCCCCGTTCGCCATGTGCCCCGACTGCCGCCGCGAGTATGAAAATCCGCTGGACCGCCGTTTCCACGCACAGCCGGTGGCCTGCCCGGTGTGCGGCCCGCAGGTGTGGCTGGATTTGGGATTTGGGATTTCAGATTTCGGAGCGGAGAGTTCTTCCGAAATCCGCAATCCCAAATCCGCAATCGAAACAGCCCAGCGCCTCCTCGCCGAGGGCAAAATCCTGGCGATTAAGGGTCTTGGCGGCTTTCATCTGGCGTGTGATGCGCTGAATGACACGGCCGTTTCCACCCTCCGCGCCCGCAAACTGCGCCGCGACAAACCCTTCGCCCTGATGATGCCCGATCTGGAAACGGTCGAGCGGCATTGCTATATCAATGAGTCCGAACGCAGTTTGTTGCTTTCCCGCGAGCGGCCCATCGTCCTGCTGCGCCGCCGCCCCGATTCGCCCATCGCCCGCGCCTGCGCCCCCGGCCAGGAGCACCTCGGCGTGATGCTGCCTTACACACCCCTGCATTACCTGCTCTTCCACCCATCGACCAGCCAAAATCCGCAATCCGCAATCCGCAATCCGCAATCGAATATCCTGGTCATGACCAGCGGCAACCTCAGCGAGGAACCCATTGCCTACCGCAACGACGAGGCCCGCGAGCGCCTGGCCGCCCTGGCCGACGCCTTCCTGATGCACAACCGCGACATCCACATCCGCTGCGACGATTCAGTAATGCGGATTGCGGATTGCGGATTGCGGAGTGCTGTCCGAAATCCGCAATCTGCAATCCGCAATCCGCAATTGCTCCCCCTGCGCCGGTCGCGGGGCTATGCGCCGTTTCCGGTGAAGCTGCCCTGGACCGTGCCGCCGATTCTGGCGGCGGGGGCGGAGTTGAAGAATACGTTTTGTATTACCAACGGCCGTTACGCCTTCCTCAGCCATCACATCGGCGACCTGGAAAATTATGAGACGCTGCAATCGTTTGAGCAGGGGGTGGCCCACTTCGAAAAGCTGTTCCGCGTGCGGCCGGAGATCATCGCCTATGACAAACATCCCAACTACCTGGCGACGCGTTATGCGCTGGCGCGGGCGCAGCGGGAGGGGCTGACGGCCGTGGCCGTGCAGCACCATCACGCCCACATCGCCGCCTGCCTGGCCGAAAACGGCCATCCCGGCGACCGCCCGGTCATCGGCGTCAGTTTTGACGGCACCGGCTACGGCGACGATGGCGCGATCTGGGGCGGCGAATTTTTCATCGCCGATTACGCGGGCTATGAACGGCCGTATCACCTGGCTTACACTCCCTTGCCCGGCGGCGACCTGGCCGTCAAAGAACCCTGGCGTCTGGCCCTGGCCTGGCTAAGGCATTGCGGATTTGGGATTGCGGATTGCGGATTCCTCTTCCAATCCGCAATCCCCAATCCGCAATCCGAAATTCTCCCCATCGTCTGGCAGCAGATGGAAAAGGGCGTCAATGCCCCACCTACGTCCAGCATGGGCCGTCTGTTTGACGCGGTGGCGGCGCTGGTTGGTGTGCGCCAGACGGTGAACTATGAAGCACAGGCGGCCATCGAGCTGGAAGCGCTGGCCGACCCGGCCGAAACCGGCGTGTATCCGTTTGCTCTGGATGCGGCGCAGTTTGTGGTTGATCCGGGGCCGATGATAACGGCCGTTCTCGACGATCTCCGCCGAAACACCCCCATCCCCACGATAGCCGCCCGCTTCCACAACGGCGTCACCCAGATGACGCTGGACGTATGCCGCGATCTGCGAACGCGCTACAATCTAAGCGAAGTTGCCCTCAGCGGCGGCGTCTGGCAAAATGTAACCTTGCTGACGCGCACCGTCCCGCGGCTGCAAACCGACGGCTTCACCGTCTACCTGCACAGCAAAGTCCCGCCGAATGATGGCGGACTGGCGTTAGGGCAAACGGCCGTGGCGGCTGCATATCGAAATTAAATGAGGAGACCATTATGTGTCTGGGTGTACCTGGAAAAATTGTGGAAATTTATGAAGCGGGCGGCCTGCCGATGGGCAAGGTCGACTTTGGCGGCGTAACCCGCGAGGCGTGCCTGGCCTACGTGCCCGAAGCCAAAGTTGGCGAGTACACCATCATCCACGTCGGCTTCGCCATCAGCCAGATCAGCGAAGAAGAAGCGATGGAAACTTTGCGGCTGCTGGATGAAATCGCCAATATCGACGAGGAATTGGGCGTGCTGCCCGAAGAGCGAACGGGCTAAAACATTAAAGCTTCCCTTGAAAATAGGACACGGATGAACGCGGATAAACACGGATAAACACGGATTTAAATCTGCGTTATCTGCGATATCTGTGGATTTTCATTCTTGGTGGTGAATATGCCACTTATGAAGTCTCTTGTGAGGCTGGAAAACGCTTATGAAATACATGGATGAATTCCGCGATGCGGAATT
>ERZ795053.2134-NODE-2134-length-24305-cov-57.687711_pt1 | contig 24305 bp, 9 predicted proteins | sample MGYA00375137_ERZ795053 | MGnify/ENA primary metagenome ERZ795053 (study PRJEB30182, sample SAMN05720284) | activated sludge metagenome | isolation source: Anaerobic digester | place: Hong Kong | collected 2014-12-17 ...
TCGCCGACGGCGTCGGGCTCCGGTTCTGGCGCGACGGCCCGGTGCTCGTCCTCGGCCTCGGAGCCCGCGTCGAGACCCCGGTGCTCGACGACCTCACCGCCGTCGGCGCGGCCGACATCGAGCTCCTCCGCACCGACCTCACGACCGGTGCGACGAGCTTCGGGGCCACCGCCACCGGGCGCCTCCTCGTCGAGCCCCGCGGCACCGACCCGCTGACCCTCGACCTCACGCTCGCGCGCCTCGTCTTCCACGGCCTCGGGGTCCGCGTCGCCTGGCGTGCGGGCACCGGCCTGCGGGTCGCCATGGACGGCGGCGGCGTCGAGCTCGACCACCTCGACCCGCGCTCGGCCGTCCGCACCCTCAGCCCGATCCCGCTGCCCGTCATCGGGGCCGACGGCTCGGTCACCTTCACCCCCGACTGGGCCGTCGTCGAGTCCGTCCTCACCACCCTCCTCGGCGAGGCCCGCATCCCCGTCCTCGACGCCGCCCTCGACCTCGTCGGCTGGCGCGGCGGCGGCGCCCACCTCGCCCTCGCCGCCCTCGTCGCCGATCCGGCCACCGCCGTTGCGACCTGGGCCACCGACCTCGCCCTCGACTGCGACAACCTCCGCACCGTGCTCGGCCCGGTCGCCGTCGTCCTCTCCGGCGGCCGGCTCGACGGCCCCCTCGGGTCCGGTCGACCCGACGAGCCCTTCCGGTGCCCGATCGCAGGAGAATCGCGAGCACCCGGCCTCGCGGTGTGGACCGTGCCCGGGTGCCGGCCCCGGACCAGTTTCGGTGCCGCCGCGCTCCCCGTGCTCTCGCTCGTCGACGGCATGGCCGCACCCACCGGCCCCGAGATCGCGGCCCGCCTGCGGGAGAGCGCGGACGACATACCGTCCCTGCGCGACCTGCTCTTCTCCCGCACCCGCCTCGGCGACGGCCTCGCCGACCTCATGGTGCGGCTGGCCGGCACCGACGGCGTCATCGCCCCCACCGAACCAGCCGGGGTGACCTCACGCACGCTCGTCGGACACTCCTATGCCTCCCTGAGCCAGGCCGCCCGGACGACCGGCGAGGCCCTCGCCGGGGTCACCGGCCCGGTCGGGATGATCCTCCAGGTCGGCGCGACCGCGGCCTGGCTCGACGGCATCCCGGCCGCGACCGCGATCGATGCCACCGTGTCCCTACCGTCCACCCTCCCGCAGGCGGCCACCGGCACCTGGTCGGTCCGGCTCCCCGATCCCGTCACCGCCGCCGCCGCACGCACCGACCGGGACGGCGTCCAGGGCCAGGCCGACGCCCTGGCCGCGGTCCTCGCCGCCCGGACCACGCCCGTCGTCCTCGTCGCGCACGGGGCCGCTGCCGCCGCTGCACTGCGTGCCGCCGCCACCACCGAGATGATCGCGACCGTCGTCACGGTCGGCGCGCCGTGGACGCCGGAGGTGCCGGTCACCGCCCTGACCGACGGTCTCTCCGGTGACGCGCTGCGATTCCTCGACACCCTCGCGGGCACCACCCTGCCGCCGATGCCCGATGACTTCCTCGCGATCTCGGGCTCGCAATACTGGCGGGGCGCCGCACTCGTCCGGCGGGCCCGCGACGTCACCGGGGCCGACACCCTGCCCACCTGCCAGGGCGAGGCGATCCGGACCGGCCTGCAGGTCCATGCCCTCTTCGGTCGCGTCGATGCCGGCGACGTCGCCCGAGCCCTCGCCGCCCTCGTCGTCGGCGCCGTCAGCGCGCGCCAGAACGAGGCCAGCACAACGATTCTCGCCACCACCGGCCGCCCCACCGAGGTCCACGCCGGGCTCGACCTCCCCGTGCTCGACCTCGACCTCGCCGGGCTCACCGTCGGCGTCGGGGCCAGCATCGACCTCGTCTCGGTGCGGCGCACCGCCCCGACGGTGCGCACCCTGCGCGAGGTCGCGATGACCCTGCGTTTCGGCGTCACGGACGGTTGGCTCGTCGGCGGCCCCGGCGCCACCGACCACGACCTCGAGGTGCGATGGGCCGAGCTCGACCTGCGCCTGCCGCTCGACGGTGGCGAGGGCTCCGCCGAGTTCGTCCTCCATGACGCCCGGGCGTATGCCGCGCACCGCGAGCGCTGGGTGGTCCGGCCCGACGGCGACGGCTCGGTCGCGACCGCCGTCCTGCCCGAGGTGCGCATCCTCCTCTCCGAGATCGCCCGCCGACTCCGCACCGCCTCACCGGAACTCGCGACCCTCCTCACCACCCTCGGCGTCCTGCGGGCCGACGGGCTCGACCCGGACGCCATCGACCGGATCGTCCACGACCCCGTCGCCACCCTCCTGCCGATCATCCGGTCCCGCGCCGCCGACGTCGCGCGCGACCTGCGCGCCCTCCTCGGCCCACCGCCTACCGGGCTCCCCGCGACCGTCGTGCGCTTCGGCGACGCCACGGCATACGTCGAGATCGACTGTGCGACAGGGGCGATCAGCGCGGCAGCGACGCTCGCCCTCCCGGAGGCTCCGCCACTCAGCGTGACCCTGACCGCGGGTGCTGGTGCGGCGCCGCAGGTGCGGGTGCACGTCGGTGGCCTCGACCCGGTTGTGGGCGGCATCCGCCTCGTCGCCACCGCCGGGGTGGGTGGCGTCACCGCCGCCCTGGAGGACCAGCGACCGGGCGCCGCGACGACATCGCTGGTGTCGATCCACCCCAACCCGGATGTCGACGGCCTCACCGGCATCCTCACGCGCCTCCTTCCCGCCACCCTCGCGCAGGCGCTCGCCCGCTGGTTCCGCGGCCGCGTCACCGACGAGGGCCTGGCCGTCCTCGACGCCGGACTGGTCGCGCTCGGCCTGCTCGGCCCGGTGAGCGACGAGGGCAGTCGCGACGTCGTCCTGCCGGTCGGACTCTTCACCGACCCGGGGGCCTGGCTGCGCACCCGCACCGATCCCCTGGCCGCCACGGTCGCCGTGCTCGAAGCCCTGGCGCCGGTCGTCGTGCCGACCCGGGCCGCCGGAGTCCAGGGCTGGCCGATCCTCCCCGAGCTCACGATCACGTATGCCGTCACCGCCGGCCGGCTCGAGGTCGCGGCGGCCCTCGCCCTCGACACCACCATCGACAACCGGGACATCGGGACCCGCGTGTCAGCCGGGCTCTCGATCTCGGCCACCGGCGAGGTCCGGCCCCTCGTCGCGGCGACCGCGACGGTCGACGACACCGGCCTGGCCCTGCGCGTCGCGCCGACCCTCACCCCGCCGGTCACGCTCGCGCTCGTCCGGGCCACGCCGGCGGCGCCGATCATGCTCTATCCCGCCGGCGCCGGCATCGGCCCGGCGATCGGAGCCGCTGCCGGCACGGTCATCCGCCTCGTCCTCAACGAGATCATCGGCCACCGCGGCGATGCCGCCGCCACCCCGCTGCGCGCGGTGGCCCGGGCGGTCCACGAGGCCGGGGCCGGCCTCGACCTGCTCGTGAACGACGAGTTCACCGATGCCCGGATCACCGCCTTCGCCGAGCATCCCGAGGCCGCGCTGCTCGGGCGACTGCCGCACCTGGTGACCAACGGGCTGAGCGCGCTCGTCCAGGCCCTCGACCCGTCAGGCACCAAGGTCGCGGTCGAGCCGGCGACCGGGGGAGCGCGCCGGATCACCTTCGGCACCGGGCGCCACGTCCACCTCATCCTCGACGGGGCCACTCCCGCACTGGAGTTCGGCTGTGACATCGAGATCACCGATCGCGACGACGACGTCGTCGGCCGCATCGTCGTCGAACGGCTGCGGCTCACCCCGACCGGGGTGCAGGTCGCGCTCCGCGGCGGTCCGTTCGCCATCCCCGCGGGCCCGCTCGTCCTGCGGCCCGAGGTCGTCATCCGGGCCGGCATCACCAGCGGCGGTTTCACCCGGCTGCTCGGTATCGGCCTGGCCCTCGACGCCGTCGGAGCCCAGGCCCTCGAGTGCCGCTGGCACCTCGACGCCTCCGCGCCCTACCTCGCGAGCATCACCCGCGACACCACCGGCGAGCACGAGGACGCCGACCCCGAGGACGTCGCCCTCTCGCTGCTCGGGCTGGCGGTCTCGATCGCGACGAGCGTCATCGCCGCCGAGCTCGACAGCGTCGTCTCGACCCGGGCCACCCGGATGCTCCAGGGCGTCCTCCTCACCGGCGGCGACCTGACCATCGACCCCCAGTTCTTCACCGCCCTCACCCGCCCCGACCTCCTCCTCGCCCGGGTCAAGCGGCTGGCCTGGAACGCCGCGACCGACGCCGAGCCGCTCTCGCTCACGATCGACTCCACGGTCACCCTCGGCCTGGCCCACCGGTCCCTCGGAGGCGGGCGCGAGGCGCTCGGCGTCAACGTCACCCTCGTGCCGGGCCAGTCCTTCGACTTCCCGACCTCCGGGGTCGGTGTCGCGCTCGAGGTCGACGCCACGTGGATCACCGGCGACGTCGTGCCCGGCCTGTCGATCTACGTCCTCGAGGGCACCATCGACGACCTCGACCTGGTGCCCGGCTTCTCGATCATGGGGATCGGCCTGCGCTTCACCAACTCCAGCGGACCCCTGCTCGACCTCGGGTCGATCCAGCTCGACGGCATCGCCTTCCATGTGTATGCCGAGGCGACCGGTCTCGGCGTCGGCGGCGGGGCGAACCTCGAGCTCATCGGCCTGGGCATCGCGCCCGGTGGTGGCGGCGACAACGGCGTCGCGAACAACATCATGAACGACGTCGGGTCGAGCAGCGCCAACAACCGCCCCGTCTTCAGCCCCTCGCTGGCGATCCAGCGCCACCCCGGCCCCGGGCAGGACGTCCAGGTCGGGCTGCGGGCCGGCGACCCGCCCGGCCCGTGGTGGATCGTCATCCAGCGCCAGCTCGGCCCGCTCTACGTCGACCGGATCGGGCTCAACACCGTCGAGGCCGGTGGCCGGGTCACCGAGATCTCGCTGCTCTTCAACGGCCAGCTCTCGATCTTCGGGATGACCGCCGCGGTCGACCGGCTCTCGATCACCTGGCACGGCGGCGACGTCCTCGCGATCAGCAGCTGGTCGGTCGACCTCATGGGCCTGGCCATCTCCGCCGACCTCGGCGGCCTCATGCTCGCCGGCGGCCTGCTCAAGATCGTCGACGGCACGAGCACCGGCTACGTCGGCATGCTCATGGGCCGCTTCGCGGCCTACGGCCTGTCCGTCTTCGGCGGCTACACGCAGGACGGGCCCAACGCGAGCTTCTTCGTCTTCGGCGCGATCAACGGGCCGATCGGCGGGCCGCCGGCGTTCTTCCTCACCGGCCTCGGTGGCGGCCTCGGCATCAACCGCGGACTGGTCATCCCCGAGGACATCTCCCAGTTCGGGACCTTCCCGTTCATCCAGGCCCTCGACCCCGGTGCCAAGCCACCCGAGCGACCGATGGACGAGCTGCACCGGTTGTCGAGCATCTTCCCGCACCAGATGGGCAACTTCTGGTTCGCCGCCGGCATCTCCTTCACCTGCTTCTCGCTCGTCGACGGCGTCGCCGTCGTCGCGGTCTCCTTCGGCAACGGCCTGGAGATCAACCTGCTCGGCCTGGCCCGGATGGCCCTCCCGCGCCCGGGTGCGGCCCTGGTGTCGATCGAGCTCGCCCTGCTCGCGCGCTTCTCCACGCGCGAGGGCGTCTTCATGATCAAGGCCCAGCTCACCGACAACTCGTGGCTGCTCACGGAGAGCATCCGCCTCACCGGCGGCTTCGCCTTCGCCATCTGGTGGAAGGGGCCGCTCGCCGGCCAGTTCGTCCTCACCATGGGCGGCTACCACCCGAGCTTCCACCGCGACGGCTACCCCGACGTGCCCCGGCTCGGGATCATGTGGCGGATCTCGGACTACCTCGTCATCAAGGGTGGCTCCTACTTCGCCCTGACCTCCGAGGCCCTCATGGCCGGCACGAGCATCGAGGCCAGCCTCGACCTCGGCTTCGTCTGGGCCAAGCTGTCGTTCGGGGCCGACGGGATCATCTACTTCGACCCGTTCTGGTTCGAGGTCAGCGCCTACTGCCGCATCTCGGCCGGCATCAACCTCGACCTCGGCCTGTTCACGATCTCCTTCTCGATCACTCTCGGTGCCACCATCAAGGTCTGGGGCCCCGACTTCGCCGGTCGCGCCGAGTTCGAGATCGGCCCGTGCACCATCCCCGTCGAGTTCGGGAGCAAGCGCAAGGTCAAGGGCGCACCGCTGCCGTGGACCGACTTCGTCCTGAAGTACCTCGAGGACGCCGGTGGCCGAGCCCGGGCGCTCTCGGGCATCACCGGCCGGGGCACCCTGCCTGCAGCCACCGGTGGCAAGACCGCCGCTCCCTCCTCGGACGGCACCATCGGCCTGCCGTATCGCGTCTTCGCCGAGTTCGAGCTGACCTTCGTCACGACGATCCCGACGCAGAGCATGGTCATCGGCACGGCGCGACCCCCTGCGGTGGCGGTCACCCTGCCGGACGGCACCACCGCGCGCCTGGGCCTGTCCCCGATGAACGCCGCCAAGCTCACGTCGACGCTCACCATCTCCCTCGAGCTCGTCGACCCGGTCACGCATGCGACGACCTCGACGGCCGCCGACGGCCAGCCGCTCGCCACCAAGCTCGCCCGGCTCGCCGAGCGCTGGGGGCAGGCCGATGCCGCCGGACCCTCGACCGATGCCTTCCCCATCGGGGCGTGGGGCGAGCCGGAGCCGGCGAACCTCACCGTCAAGCCGCTGCCCGCGGGCGACGTGCTGCGCACCGGGAACGGGATGCGGCTCGTCGCCGGGGTCGAGATGCCGCAGGTGGGCCCGGACATCAACTACTACCAGGTCGAGGCCGGGCGTCGCCCACTGCCGCTGCTCGCGACCGGCAACCAGCGCTCGCAGTTCCTCGCCGTCAGCGCCGCCCTCCCCGGCAGCGCACCGGGCAGCGCGGCGGCCGCGCTCGAGCTCGCCGCCGACCGGCTCTTCGCCGACCGGGGCGCCGGCGCGACGCTGCGTCGCCGCGGCGGCCACAGCGCCCTCGCGGCTGCCGCCTTCGCCGGGGAGCGTTCTGCCCCACCGCTTTTCGGAACGCTCACCGACGGCCTGGCGAAGAAGAACGGGGCGGACGGCATACGGGAAGAGCAGGAGCCACCCGCCGAGCCGACCGGTCGTCGCCAACGGTCCCCGTTCGTCGCCGGCTACCTCACCGGTGGGTCGGGCGCGGCCATCCGCTCGCTGAAGACCACGGTCGGCGACGGCCGGATCAAGCGTCGCCCCGCCCCGACCGTCGAGTCGGTCTCCGGTCGGCTCGGGCGCTCGCTGCCGCTCTCCCTCACCCGCGCCGCGACCCCGGCCGCGGCGGTCGAGGGCACCGTCGTCGCCGCCGGGCTCGTCCCCCGCACCGACGCCGTCGGCTCCGCGGGCCGGTATGCCGGCGGTCGCTTCGGCAATGCCGCCCTCCAGGCTGTCGTCACCGGGCTGGAGCTCACCAGCAACGCACCGCGGGCCGCGTCGCGCTCGCGCCGCCGGCCCAAGGCCGACGCCCTCGCCTCGACGGTCCGCAGCGGGGACCTCGTCGTCCTCCAGTTCCCGGACGCCCGCACCGACACCGACGACGAGCGCCGACCCACCCTCGGCGTCACCGGCAAGGCCCGGGTGAGCATGCTGCGCGGCAACCACGCGGTCCTCGACGAGGACGTCACCGACGCCACGGTCACCGTGCCGGCCGGCGTCACCCACCTCGCCGTCCACGCCGACGGCGACGTCGACCCCACCGACGGCTGGGCCGGCTGGCACCTGGGCAGCCGGGTCGCCCGCGTGGGGAGCCAGGGCGCCGTCGCTGCCGGGTGCCTCGTCACCGTCGACAGCGTCACCGGCGAGAGCATGATGGCCTGGGACACCGCAGCACCGCTCGTCCGGGACGCCGACCTCGTCGTGACGCGCTTCTCCCGGCCGGTGAGCACCGTCGCGATCGCGCTGACCGGCGACCGCCCCCGCGACCTCGACCCGACCGAACTCATCCTCCTCGGCGGCCAGGTCGCGACCCGGCGTGGCGCCCCCGTGCCGCCCACCGCCGTGACCATCGGCGACACCAGCGTCCTCGTGTATGCCGTGGTGCCCGACACCGATGCCACCTCGATCACCGTCAAGGTCGCCGTCGGTGGCGACTGGTCGGTCGCGGGCGTCGTCGGCTCCGCCGCCTCGCCGGCGGACGCCGCCGCGGACATCGCCGCCCGACGGCTGAGCGGTGTCACGGCCAAGCTCCTCGCCGTCGCCGGTCAGGGCACGGCCCTGGCCTGGACCGACCCGCCGGCCCCCCGCCGACCGCGCACCAGGAGGCCACGATGAGCATCGCCGAGGGCCACTTCCGCCTCTACTCCCGCGTCACGCCGGCGCTCAAGGCCGGGCTCTACCGCTTCACCGCCCACCAGGACCTCGCCGCCGACGGCCCCGACGGCGCGCTCGCCGCCGCTGCGCTGCCGGTCGAGGACCTCGGGCTGCACGTGGACGTCACCTCGCCGCGCTACGTGCTCCCGCCCGATCAGGTGCTCTCGACCTATCCGCCGGCCGGCACTCGCGGGGCCTACGGCGCCCGCTTGCCGCAGGTCGTCATCAAGCGGCGCACCCTGCCGTGGGAGCGCCAGTCCGACCCCGCGAACGAGCGGACACCGTGGCTCGCGCTCGTCGTCTTCGCCGAGGGCGAGGCGAACTTCCTCACCGGTCTGCCGGCGGCGGAGTGCATCTCAGCCGATCGCAAGCTCTCCGGCACGCCGGAGGTCGAGAAGGGCTCGGCCCTGGAGATCCGCAAGTCGGTGATCGACCGGATCATGCCGACCCGCAAGGACGTGCCGCTGCTCGCGCACGCCCGCGAGGTCGACATCAACGACACCGAGCTGATGATGGGCGACGACGACGGGTTCCTCGCCGTCGTCATCGCCAACCGGCTCCCGCTCGCCGGCCGGGCACCCGATGGCTCCGAGGTGCCGGTGACCTATCACGCGTGCCTGGTGAGCCTGGAGAACCAGTTCGACCGGCTGCTGCCGGAGTCGCCGCCCCGGAGCTTGGTCTCCGACGTGCTCGTCCTGGCCACGAACACTGTCGCGGTGTCGAAAGCGGTCCACGACCACGACGTCATGCAGCAGGACATCGACGCCGTCATCAACCCGTCCATCGGCGCACTCGAAGGTGTGGTGGTCGGCCCCCACGCCGATTCACCTCATGCCGATTCGCCCCATGACGACGCGCCGCACGCCGCGGGAGCCGAGGTCACGGCATACCGGATGGCCGTCGTCGCCGACGGTGGCAAGGCGGTCACCGCGACGAAGGAATGGGGCGGGCAGAAGATCGTCGGCAAGGTGAGCGCCACCGGCATCACGGCGGGGGCGAAGACCAAGCTGGTCAAGGCGGTCACCGCATTCGACCCGGTCCACCGCTTCCCGTGCCTGCTCCACTGGAGCTGGACGACGACGGGCAGCCAGACCTTCGAGTCGCTCATGAAGGGCGTTGACTCCGGCCTGCTCGGCACGACCGGTGAGCCGCGGCCGCCGGTCGAGGGCCGGCCCCCGCTGGAGGTCGTCGAGACCGGGCACGTCGGCCTGGACCAGCGCACCCGGCGTGGGGACCTCGTCCGCGCCTGGTACCGCGGACCGCTGCTGCCGCACCCGGCCGACTTCACCGCCCCTCGGCTCCCGCTGGCCCACGCCGCCGACCAGCTGCGCCTCGTCGTGCCCGACGGGCGTGAGGACCTCTCGCTCGCGTCGGCCTTCGAGATCGGGCGGCTGCTCGCGCTCAGCCAGCCCTCGATGGTCGCCGCGTTGCTGCGCTGGCGCCAGGACGGCTACCAGGTGGCGCGTCGTGAGGCGGTGTGGAACGGCATCATCAAGGACCTCGACCTCGGCCGCGACCTCTTCGTCGACCGCGAGCTCTTCCTCGGTCTCGGCCGCGGACTGGTCGCCACCCTGGCCGTGAACCCCGAGGAGATCATCGGGCCCCCCAAGGAGGTCTTCACCCCGGGCCGCTCGATGGGCCTGGACGGCCGGGCCGCGGACCTGGTGGCCAAGGGCTTCGGGATCACCGCGCGCCTCGACCGCGGCACCGCCGGCCTCGTCGGCGTGCTCCGCGGGATGGACGTGCCCACGGTCGGCCTCGGCGACCTGCGGAAGGTCGGCGGGCTGCGGGCGGTCGGGGAGTCGCTGGGTGTCGTGCGCGAGGCCGGCGTCGACCTCGCGGTGGCCGGGGCGCTCTCCGAGGTCATCCTCGGTCGCCCGGGCGGCGGCTTCGCCGGCGTCGGAGTCCCCGCCGGGGGCGGCGTCTTCGGGGGCCGCGTCGTCATCCCCCACGGGGAGGCGATCGACGAGGGCCCGGACGCCCTCGACGAGGCCCTGCGGGGCGCGCGGGGCGAGAGCAACGACGACGAGGACGGGGACGAATCGTGAGGTACGACAAGGTCGCCGTCGCCAAGGCCATGCCGTTGACGTATGCCGTGCACGCGAGTGCCCAGCCCGTCCTCGCCGACGACCTCGACTCGACGATCCCGGCCAGCCTCCGCTCCTGGCTGGTCCGGCTCCGCCTGCTCGAGGGGGTGCCCTTCGCCAACCTCGTCGCGGACACCGAGCTGCTGCCCGCGGAGTCGATGCGCTGGTTCTACCTCGACCGCCGGTGGACCGACGCCCTCGTCCAAGGGGCCCTGTCGGTCGGGACCGTCAACAGCGACGACCGGACCCACCTGGCCGCGCAGTACGACGCCATCCGCGACGAGCTCGACAGCGAGGAGCGCAACCACCGCCGACCCGAGGGATCGGCCCGCTTCGGCGGCAAGGTCGACGCGGTCAGCGGTTTCATCCTGCGCTCCGAGGCGGTGTCGGGCTGGCCGGGCCTGCACGTGCGCGCCTTCAGCGTCGACCCGGCCGAGTCCGACGACGCGACCTACCTCGAGACCGACCCGCGGCGGATGCGCCTGCTGCGCCTCGAGCGACTGGCACCGGCCGTCCTCTTCTGCCTCTTCGACGGCATCCCCAAGGTCGTCCACGTCGAGGAGCCGCGGCAAGGCGTCCAGTTCGGCTTCCACATGCGCCCTGCCGCCGGCGGGGGAGTGGCGGCCCGGCTCTTCCCTCGGGACAAGAACACGTTCGGCTACCTCAACGTCGACGGCGACGCGATCACCGGCCCCGAGGACCGGGACGACGGCTTCGACGTGCCCTTCCGCGTCGGCAGCCCCGGCGTCGTCGACATCCAGCGCATCGAGGAGATGTTCAAGGCCAACGCCGCCACGAGGAACGCGACGGGCGCCGTCGACGGCCTCGACGCCGCGGAGTATGCCCTGCAGCTCATCCGCTTCCCCTACCGCCAGGTCTTCGGCGCCGACGAGAGCATCAAGTTGCTCGATGCGTTCCGGGCCACCATCGCCTACAGCACGTATGCGTCGACGGCCTTCACGTTCGGGGGGAACTGATGGAGAGGTTCAGCGACAAGACCGTTGCCAAGGCCGTCTATGAGCAGCGCTTTGCCGGGCTCGTCCTCGCCGATGTCGACCTGCAGGTCTACAAGACGTGGGACCGCACCCTGACGCGCAACCACCGCATCCTGGTCCCCATCGACGTGCAGGCCTTCGTCGTGCCCGAGCAGCAGGGTGAGGAGACCGTCCCGGTCGGCGCGGTCCGGGAGGACCCGGACCCGTTCGCCCCCGGCGAGGTGCGTCCCGCGGGCGTCCACCTGCACTGGGCACTCCCGGACGGGCTGCTGGCCGGCGTCGCCGACGAGGCCGCCAAGCGGTTGCGGATGCCGGCCCTTCCCGACCGATGGGTCGTCGTCCGGACCCTCCTGCCCGACGGCGCGCGCACGGCATACGCCACCGGGTGGGTCATCGACGCCGCCACCGGCGTCGTCGTGCCGCTCGCGGGCTACTCGGGAACCATCGACGGCACCGGCGGCACGCGCCTCGACCCTCTCGACGGGACGAGCCGCGGCACCCTGCTCTGGTCCGCGACCTACACCGGGGCCGAGCGGCGCTTCACGCTGCACGACCCGCTCGCCGACCTGCCGATGCTGGAAGGCATTGCGCCACAGGGCTTCCACCGCAACCTGGCGACCTACACAGTGGCCGGCTGGTGGACCAGGACCGGTGAGGACCCGCTCGGCGGCGCGCTGAACGGGGTGCAGGTCCGCCAGCAGGCCGAGCAGTTGCGTTGGTCGATCCCCGAGGACGGCGAGGACGAGATCCTCGACGACGTCGACCCCCGCGAGAAGGCACGCTATGCCCGGGCCGGCCTGAAGTCCCACGAGACGGCGACGCCCGTGGAGCGCGTCGAGAAGTACGCGAAGTCGTCGACGACGTACGGCGAGGTCGCGCCGTCGATCGCCATGCCGGTCAAGGACGTCAACAAGCTCGTCATCGGCATCGGCACCACCCGCTACAACACCCTGCTGCACGGCAGCGTCATCGGCGTGCCCATCGACGGTGACATCGGTGCGGCCGATGACCGCCCCTCGACCGCCGAGATCTCCGCGACCATGGGGCTCGACGTCGACGACGTCGCCTCCGCCCTCGCCGCACCGGGATTCGGCCTGGCTGCGGGCCGTCGTCAGCTCGCCGAACGGCTCTTCGCGGCGTTCACCTCCAACATGCTCAGCCGGTTGACGACCAGTGACGGGCTGGTTGACGTCGAGGAGCACGAGCACGCCGACGGCTTCTGGTCCTTCGCCGGCAAGCCGATCCCCGGGTCGAGTGCGGACCGGTTGCGCACCGAGGACAACGTGCCCTACTCGCCCACCCAGGTGGGGCGCAAGTCCCGTGTGGGACAACGGCACACGGTCGGTGGCCGATTCGACGAGATCATTGATGACGTCGAGATCGCGTGGAGCACAAACGTCATCGGTCTGCACAAGGCCGCTGCCGACGGTGGCTCGAAGCCGAAGCGGTCGGGCGCGACGACGGCGCGCTCGACCCCCCGGGGCGCCGCGCAGGCCCTCGTCGCGGAGAGTCGCTCCGTCGTGCGGCCCGCGCCGCGGATGTTCCGGCCCGGCCCGGTCGTCATCGGCATGCGGTCGATCCACCCGAGCCTGCGCCACCACGGGGACGGGCTCTACGACGACGGCAAGCTGCGCTGCCGCTTCCCCGGCGAGGTCAAGGCGCGCTTCCGGGGCCCGGTCGACGGCGCGACCATCCTGCCCACGTTGGGCAACGGTGCCATCCCTGCCGAGGTGACCCGGCTCGTGCGCGAGGCGATCGTCTACGACGGCTACTCCTACAAGTGGCTCGCACGCTCCGCGAGCCAGTCCGGTCTGCTCGACGAGGCCGTGCTCGTCACCCGCCTGCAGGCCGAGATGGTGCGGCTCTACGGGACGACGTCGCGCTACGACGCCAGCGGCGCGACCGCCATCAGCGAGTTCGAGACCGGGGCGCGTGCGGACGCCTCCGGCTGGGCGAGCCGCGACAAGCAGAAGGAGTCGGTGCGCAAGCAGGTGGCGTCCGAGATCGCGCGCTTCTCCCTGCTCGAGGGCGCACCACCGAGCCCGGTGGCCATCACGACCTGGCGCCAGCCCTGGGTGCCGCTCTTCCTCGACTGGCAGGTCCGCCTGGAGGGGACGGAGAGCCTCGACGGCTGGACGCTCGGGGACATCGACCTCGAGGGGTCGCCAGCCACGGAACCGACGACCCGGACCTTCGTCGGCCGCAGCACCCTGTCCACCGGCATCGGCAAGGCCATCCAGAAAGCGATCGAGCTGTGGATCGTCGAGGAGGACCAGCGCGACCTCGCCGGGCAGTCCCAGCTCTCCGACGCCGACGAGGCGTCCCTGCGCAGCCTGGGCAACCTCGTGCGCGACCTCGATCTGGTGTCGGCGTCACTGGACGGTCTGCGCGAGCAACTGCTCGGGATCCCGTTCTCCGGCTTCATCGTCCGCGAGCGCAGCGCCCCCGGTGAGGAGGCCAAGCCGTCCGCCACGGGCCTGCCGGTCCCCTTCTTCGGCGGCGCCCTGACCGTCGAGCGCCTGCGGGTCGTCGACGCCTTCGGCCGGACCCTCGACCTCGACGTCGACGCGGTCCCCACGACCCAGGACCTCGAGCTCGAGGGCCGGCCCGCGTCGATCCGCCTCCGCCCCCGCATCCAGCACGGAGCCCGCTGGCTGCTCCGCCTCGTCGACCCGGGTGCCGACCTCGCCGCCGACCCCGCCGCCGCGACCGAGGCCTACGTCGACCAGCTGCGCGGACCCGACGCGGTCACCCCGGTGTCGGGCTTCCTCCTGCCCGACCACGTCGACGAGGCCCTCGAGGTCTTCGATCGCGACGGCAACCCGCTCGGCCAGGTCATGCACGACACGGTGACCGACGCCGTGACCTGGGAGCCCGCGCCCGGCCGGCCGCTGCCGCCCGACGCCGGCCCGCTCGCCGACATCCCCGCGCACGCCCAGCACGCCGCACTTGTCGCGACTGGCCTGGTGCAGTCCGACATGGCGACCCGCAACAGCGGCGACCCGGCGACGCACAGCAGCCTCTCGGCGATGCTGCGCGCCATCGACTCCACCCTCTGGGCCGTCGACACGTATGCCGCGCTCGGCTCACCGACCGTGGCCGGGCTCGTCGGGCGACCGATCGCCGTCGTGCGCGCGAACCTCTCGCTCGACGCACCGGACGACCTCGACGAGGTCGTCGTGTCGGCACCCGGTGGGGCCGCGGCCCGCAAGGCGGCGTTCGACGCGCTGGCGACGATGGAGTTCCCCTTCCGCGTCGGCGAGCTCGGCCGCAGCGACGACTCCGTCCTCGGCTTCTTCGTCGACGACGACTACTCCAGGTTCCACATCGTTGACAAGGTGGTGGCGGCGACCGCGCCGCAGAGCGGTCGGCACTCCGGCCACCTCGGCCTCCTCGGTGCCGGCGCGGACGTCGAGCCGATCAGCCACCCCTTCATCGTCGCCGAGGACACCGTGCTGATCCGGCCGGGCCAGGTGCGCACCCTGACCGTCCTCATGCTCCCTGCCGGAAAGATGCACCTGACCTCGGGGATCCTGCCGCGCAAGGCCCTCCAGCTCGCCGACGTGTGGGTGACCCCGGGCCTCGAGCGGATCGCGCCGTCGGTGCGGATCGGGCCGGTGCTCGTCGACCCGGCCGAGATCCGCCTGCCGAACGTGTCGTCGTTGCCCAAGGGCCAGGTCTTCACCCGACGGACCGGGCCGCTCACCTGGCGTGACGACCCGATCCTCGCGTCGACGACGAGCGCCTACCTGCCCAAGATGCCGCACGAGGTCCAGGAGGGCTGGATCCGGGTCGGCCCCAAGCCGCGCACCGACGAGGCACAGCCATGACCGGCAAGCCGCGCGCCCGTCTGGGCAGCCGGGCCGCGCGCGCGCAGGCCGCCGAGGACCTCCAGGCCCTCAGCGCCAAGGAGGCGAAGAAGGGCCGCGCGCGGGGGCGTGCGGCATACAACGCCGAGCTGGAGGCGGGCCTGGACCGGCAGGCCCTCGCCGATGCTCTGGCCCGGGTCCTCGCCGAGCGGGAGGCGGCTCCTGCACCCCGACGGCGGCGGGGCGGGCCACAGGCCGAGCCCCTGGCGACCGCGACCGATCGCTGGGTTCCCATCGGTCCCAGCGTCGTCCGTCGCGGCCAGGCCGTCGACCGGCCCCGGGTCTCGGGCCGGGTCCGCGACCTGGCCGTGCATCGCGACGGCGTGCGGGCGTATGCCGCGACCGCACGCGGTGGCGTCTGGTACACCGGCGACGGTGGGGCGACCTGGGCCCCGGTCGGTGCGTGGGCGGAGCCGGCGCGCACGGTCGGCGGCTCGAACCTCGCCGATGCCTGCGGGTGCATCCTCGTCAACTTCGGGGCGACCTCGGCGCAGGACTTCGTGATGGTCGGCACCGGCGAGATCAACCCGGTCGAGCTGGCCCACGGCGAGTGGACCTCCGGCGGTGTCGGCGTCCTCTGCGCGCTCGATCCGGTGGGGCGGGCGGCGGTCAATCCGTGGGAGCCCGATGCGGGTCTGGCCCAGCTCGAGAATCTCGGCATCTACCGGCTGGCCCGGCACCCCGCGGCGCGCGCCGGGTCGGCCGCCGGTGCGACCCAGGACGTCGTCGTCGCGGCGACGAGCAACGGCCTCTACATCGGGCGCCGGCAGCCACTGCCGGCGGTCGTCGGTCCGCCCGCCCTCCCGGCCCGGGACGGCTTCGTGTGGACCCAGGCGGCCGACGTGTCGTGGCAGGGCCCCATCACCGACGTCCTCTTCCTCCCCGGTGGTCGGCTCGTGGCGTGCGCCGTCGGGGTCGGGCTCGTCGTGAGCGACGACCTGGCCACGACCGCCGCCGTGCCGGTCGCGAGCGTCGCCGGGCTCGGCCTGCTCGGGAGGTTCTCGGTGGCGGGGCCGACGGCCTGGACCGAGGGACCGCCCGCTCATTTCGAGTGGCGGACCTCGGGCAACCGGCTCTACCTGCTCGGTGAGACCGGACCGATGGCGATCTCCCTGACCCGCATCCCCGACGCCTCGATCGCGGCACCCGCCGCCGCCGCGGTCTCGGGTGTCACGAATGCGCTGTGGCAGATCGCCCCGGCCCTGGGCAACCAGCGTGACTACGACCAGGCGATCGCGGTCGACACCTCCGGCGCCAACGACCGCGTCTTCGTCGGCGGCAGCTCGGCCCAGGCCTTCGTCGGGGCCGACTGGGGCGCCTCACTGTGGTGCTACGACATCGTGGCCGCCCCGCCGGCCCCGCCGCCCCCGACGCCCTTCATCGCGCAGGCCGCCGTCGGGATCTCCGACACGGCAGCGCCACCGGCGGGCGCCGCCGCCGACACGGCCGGGATGATCGGCAACTCGGTGCACGGCGACGTCCACGCCATCCGCCTCGCCGGCACCGGCGCACCGTCCCCTCAGGTGTGGATCGCCTGTGACGGAGGCGTTTTCGCGTCAGAGCGTTCCGGTGTCGTGGGCTCGTTCGCGGCACGGAACACGGGCCTGGCCACGCTCCAGCCGGTCTATGCGCGCTCTCACCAGGTCAACGGCCACCTCGTCGGTGCTGGCTTCCAGGACAACGGGACCCAGGTGCGCACCGGCGACACCCTCTGGGACCTCCAGTTCGTCAGCGACGGCGGCGGGGTGGCCTTCGTCCCGACCGCGCCGCACGTCTTCGTCAACCAGCAGTTCGGAGGCGTGTGGCGCACCAACAACGCGGCGGCCTTCGTCGCCCCACCGCTCGCCAACGCCGACGTCACCGGTGCCTCGTTCTACTCGGGCGCAGCGGTCACCCGGGTGCCCCCGGTCGGGGCCACCCCGGCAAGATCGCGGGTCGCCATCGGGACCTACCGGGTGTGGCTCTCCGACGACGTCGGCGTCGCCGCCCCGAACACCTGGCGCGTGCTGCGCTCGATCAGCGGCCAGCCCGTCGCGCCGCCCGGCCCCGGCTTCTCGGTGAACACGGCCGTCGGCCAGGCCGCGCCGGTGCGGGGCCCGATCAGGACGATGAAGTGGGTCCCCCCGCCCGGCGCGAACGACCGGCCGAGGGTGCTGCTCGTCGTCCACCAGATGGCCGTCGTGCGCTACACCGAAAGCGCGGCCGGCTCATGGAGCACGCGGGCCTGGCGGATCGACAACGTCAACGTCGCGATCCCGCGGACGACGACCCTCACCGACGTCGCGCCCGTCCCGGGCACGTCGAACTTCTACGTCGCGACGACCGGTGTCGTCGGGGCGGACGACGAGACCCTGTGGTTCTACGAGGACGCGTCAGGACGGTTCCGGCGCACCGGTTTCCGGAGGGTCCTTGCCACCGGGCCGCCGCCGGCACCGGCTGGCCCGCGTGACCCGGTCTTCGCCGTCGTCGTCGATCCTGCGGACCCGACCGTCGTCTACGTCGGTACGGCCACGGGGGTCTGGCGGGGGACGCGCACGAACAACCAGGGGGCACACGAGTGGCGGGCGGCGCCCAACGGACCGCTCGTCAACGGCATACCCCAGGCGATGGTGCAGGACCTCGACATCTGGGTGGACCCGGTCACCCCGACACCGGCGACCTCGCCGCGCCTGCTGCGTGCCGCCCTCCAGTCGCGGGGGATGTGGGAGACCGATCTCGCGCACCCCGGGGAGCGCCGCACCTGGATCCGGTCGCACGCCTGGGACAACCGGCGGATGCCGCTGGCCGTCGACGCCACCCCGTTGACGCCGCCGCCGGTGCTGCCCGACCTGCTCATGGACAGTCCCGACATCGTGGTGCGACCGCGCTGGTCACTGGCGACCGCGCCGGTCTTCGGGGGCCCGACGATGGACCCGACCGTGCCGGCGTCGTTCACCCCGTATCGGTTGTGGACCTTCCAGACCGCGTTCCGGTGGCTGCACCCGAGTGTCGTCGCCGACGGGCAGTTCAGCCGGAACCTGCAGCGGCTGGTGCGGGTCCATCGACGGTCGATGGCGCCGGCCAAGACCGACGTCCCGCAGATCGACGCCGACGTGTGGAACGACGTCGTCGGCCGGGTCCGCGTCAAGCCGGACGGGACGCCGGGCGCGGGCGCCGACCCACTGGCGGTCTACCGGGCGCCGTGGCACACGCGCTCCGCGCCGGATGCGCCGGCGACCGAGATCGACCTCGCCGAGACGGTCATCCCGCCCACGACGGTCGGCACCGAGTGGGTGGTCTTCAAGGAGCGCTCGACCGTCGACGTGCTGCTGCACCACCGGGACAGCCGGCCCGTCCCGGCGAACGGCGCGTGGGCGATCCTGCTGTGGCGCTCGGCGCCGACCGCCGCCGCCCTCATGTCGGTCGATCCGACGCAAGCGCTCGCATGGGTCGTCACGGCCGTGACGGGTGTCAATCCGCCCGCCCCCGCGGGTTGGGGCTGGAACCGCGCGGGCGGTGGCGCCGGGGTCGCCTGGAACACCCTGCCCATCCCCATCGACGCGCGCCTGCCGCGGGCGGTGAGCTTCGACGTCGACCTCGCCGCGGTGCCGGACAACCACCATGTCCTCTTCCTCGCCATCGTCGGCTCGAGTGCCGACGACGCGCGACTCGTCCCCACGACGAGCGCTGCCGCGACCGTCCCGCCGGTGACCGTCACCCAGCTCGTGCAGTGCTGGCCGTATGCCGCAGCGCGCGTCGTGCAGGTGCTGCCCCGCCCGACGTGAGGATGCGTCAGCGGCGGAAGACGACGTAGCGGGGCTCGATGTTGCGCCGGTCCTGCCCGCCCTGGAGGGTGTAGCCGGACGCGATCCACGAGGTGCGCCGGGAGGGGTGCGCGCGACATACGACGTAGTCACCCCACTTGCCCTGGAGGGGGCTGTGGGTGGAGGTGGCGGTGAGCTTGGTGGCCCACGTGTTGCTCGTCGCGTCGAGGACCCCGACGGCGTGTGCGGGGTGGTCGGGCCCGCCGTAGAAGGCGGTCAGGCCCACCGTGCCCGCTTTGTTGGCGGCAGCGGCGGGGTAGGCCCAGGCGCCGTTCTGGGACCAGAGGTCGGGCTCGGCTGTGACCTTGAGGGTCTGCTCGGAGATCGTGACGGCGCGGACGTAGGGGTGGGGGCGGCCTGTCGCGCGCCCCGCGGACCAGAGGAAGCCGAGCTGTCCGCCGGCGCGCCAGCCACCCGTGATGCGGTCGTCCAGTCGTGAAAGCCACTGTCCCCCACCGGGAGTCGACGAGGTGTAGTCGGTGTCGTTCCACGGACCGACCTTGACCTGCCACTTCGTGACTGCGTCGGAGGCGTCGGGCCACTGGAAGAGGTGCAGGCTGCGACTGGCCGCGATGTTGCCGGCGAACCACATGGAGGTGCCGGCGCCCTGGACCAGGCGCAGCGAACCCAGGCTCGTCGTCACCCAGTGGCGGCGGGTGACGGGCCGGGCACTGGCGAGCTCGGCCAGTGGCCAGCGGACGATGCCGGCCCGGCGCCAGGTGTCGTTGCTGTCGTACTGGTTGAAGGAGACCCAGAGGTGGCCCTGGCTGACGGCCATGTCGGGGTAGTCGAACCAGGCATCGGTCCACGACGGGTTGAGGTCGGTCGGTGCGATGTCCCACCAGCGCCAGCTGCCGCTCGCGCCGGTGCGGCTGACGGCCAGGCGGAAGATGTTGCTCGTGCCCTGCTGCTCGTACTGCAGCAGCCAGGCCCAGAGTCGTTGTCGTGGAAGGTAGATGACGAGCTGGTCGCAGCAGAAGCGGCCGCGGACGGTGGGGAACTCGGTGAACGGGTCGATGACGCCCCACGTCGCGCCGCGGTCGCCGGACCGGGAGGCGTACCAGTTGCCGGTCATGAACACGGTGCTCGTCGAGGCGGCCACGGAGGGCTCGCCGACCGAGGAGGTCTGGAGGCCGGTCGCGTCGTCATCGAGGCCGATGTTGGTCGTCAGCGTGACCATCGGTGCGCCTTCAGGCCGGGTCGGTGGGAGGTGGGGCGGAGGCGGGCTCGCACTCGACCTCGGCCGACGTCCGGGTGCTCGCGGCCTTCGTGGGCTGGGGGCCCTTCGAGCGGCGCTTGGTCCGCTGACGACTCTCGCGGGCGTCGAGGTCAGGGGTCGTCGAGTCGTCCGGGAAGGCCGTGCTCGGGTCGAAGGTGGTCACCTCCTGGCCCTCGACGACGGCCGAACCGGTGGGATCGGGTGGCGCCGCGTCACCCGCGATCGCGTCATCGGCGCGGGCCCTGTCCCGTCGCCGGACCTGGACCCCGGCGAGGTCGTCGGAGCCCTTCGACGTGCGCAACTCCTTGCCCTCAGGGCGTTTGCCGGCCATGGCGCCCTTCCTCTCCGTCGTGCGGACCGGGTCAGTTGCGAGGCTACGCCCGGGAGCAGGCACGGCGCCCGCCGAACCGGTCACCTGCGCACCTGCCTCTGACACAATCGGGTCGTGCCCTCGCAGACCGCCGCGGTCAGGCTCCATGCCCTGGGTGCCGAGACGACCTGGCTCGACGACCCGCGCGCCGCCGTCGCCTGGCAACGCGATGCACTCGCCACCGCGCTCTTCGCGGGCAGTCACGCCGATCTCGAGCCGTGGCAGCACCCGAAGTGGTCGAGCGACCGCGAAGCCGTGCTGACGGCATACCTCGTGACGCTGCGAGCCCTGAAGGCCGATGCCGCGGCGAGCGGCCACCGCCTCGAGGCCGACGTGGCCTTCTGGCCCTGGACGATGGGGGAAGGCGGCGGCGCGCCCTCGACGAGCGCGTGGTGTCCATCGTCGATGCGATCACGATCACGAGCCACCGCCGCACGGTGACCGGACCTGACTCGATCACCGACATCGCCGTCCACACCCTCGCGGTCGCGGTCGCCGCACGGACACCGACCCGGCTCGCCGTCCACGACCACGCGGGCCGACCATCTGGGCAGCCTCGCCGACCGAGGCCTCCACTGGTTAGCGTGAGGCATGACCTCCGAGCCCGCCGCCCTCCTCGCCACGCTGGCAACCCTCTCGACGACCAGCCTGATCGATGCCGCGCCTGCGCTCCGCGTGCTGCCGCACGAGATCCGGCCGATCGTGCCGGGGCGCCGGTTCGCCGGGCGGGTGGTCACCGCTCGCGCCGATCGTGACCTCCGGCCGGTCATCGCCGCGCTGCGCACCACGGAGGCCGGCGATGTGCTCGTTGTCGATGCGAGCGACGGGGAGCGAGCCGTGGCGGGTGAACTCTTCGCCTCCGAGGCGCAGCGTCGTGGGCTCGCGGCCCTCGTCGTGAGCGGTCGAACCCGGGACACGGCGACGGTCGCGAAGTTGGCGATTCCGGTGTGGTCCAGCGGTTTTGCACCCAATGCGTATGCCGCGACGGCCGAGCCGGTCGCCAACCCGGTGCTCGACATGGGCGGCGTCCGCGTGGCGCCCGGCGACCTGATCGTCGGCGACGACGACGGGCTGGTCGTGGGGACCGCCCAGGAGTTCGAGGCGGCGCTTCCGCGGGCGCGCGAGATCGAGGACCGCGAGTCCGCGCTGCAGCAGACGATCCTGGGTGGCTCCTCCCTCTTCGACCACTTCTCATGACCCGCTTCGCGCGCCGCGCCGAGCGGGTGCAGCCCTCGGCCATCCGCGAGTTCCTCGCCCTGGCCGGTCAGCCGGGGATCACGTCCTTCGCCGGCGGCTACCCCGATCCCACGCTCTTCCCCATCGAGCAGTTGCACAAGATCTACGACGACCTGCTCACGCCGGCGAATGCGTCGGCGCTGCAGTACACCGCCTCGGACGGCACGCCCGAGTTGCGAGCCCTCGTTGCGGGGCGACTCACCGCGGACGGTATGCCGTGTGCCCCCGACGACGTGCTCATCACCCAAGGTGGTCAGCAGGGTCTCGACCTGGTGGCAAAACTCTTCATCGATGCCGGCGACGTGATCGTCTGCGAACGCCCCACCTTCCTGGGTGCGCTCATCGCCTTCAATCCGTGCGAACCGGCCTACGCGTCGGTGCCGATGGACGACGAGGGTCTGGACACCGACGCGCTCGAGCAGGTGTTGCGGACCACGCAGCGGGTCAAGCTGATCTACACCGTCCCGGACTTCCAGAACCCGACCGGTCGCACGATGAGCCTGGCGCGGCGCCGCCGACTGGTGGAGTTGGCGGACGAGTTCGACGTCATGGTCCTCGAGGACACGCCCTACCGCGAGTTGCGTTACGACGGGGAGCGGCTGCCCAGCATCAAGAGCCTCGACACCAGTGGGCGGGTCATCCATCTTGGGAGCTTCTCCAAGATTCTCGCGCCCGGCCTGCGCCTGGGATGGGTGCTCGCCGAGCCCGAGATCCGCGAGAAGCTCAGTCTGCTCAAGCTCGCCGCCGACACCCAGAACGGGACGCTCAACATGCGGGCGGCCGCGGCATACCTCTCCGGATTCGACATCGAAGCCCACATCGCCGGGATGCTCCCGACCTATCGGCACCAGCGCGACCTCATGCTCGCCAGCATCGAGGAGCACTTCCCCGCCGGAGTGCGGTGGACCAGACCCGATGGTGGGCTCTTCACCTGGGTGACCTTCCCCGAGGGCCTCGACACAGCTGCCTTCCAGCGCGATCACCTCATCCCGCGCGCGGGCGTGATCCTCGTGCCCAGCGCCCCCTTCTTCGCCACCGAGCCCGAGGTCAACCATGCCCGGATGAGCTTCTCCGGGGTGCCGGATGATCGGCTGGTCGCAGGTGTCACGGCCATGGGTGGCCTGCTGCGCGAGGTGCTCGCCTAACCGGTGATGGCGTCCAGAAATGCCTGGGGCGGAACGAAATACATCGCACCGGTCGTCGCGGTCACGAAGTCGAGCAAGTGGTCGTAGTTGCCGTCGGCGTCAGCTGTGATCATCTGGCGCAAGGAGGTGGTGAGCGTCGACGCCTCGGCAGCGAACCCGACGAACATCGTGCCGTGCTCCTTGGCGGTGCCGATGGCGCGATTCTGACGGAACATCTTGATCTCGGTGCCGTCGATCTCGACCTTGCTCTTCACGTTGTGCGCAAAGGGCTTCTTCTCGGCGTCGGGGATCTCGATGTCGTCGAACTTGGTGCGGCCGATGACGCCCTCCTGGTCCTCGATGGTCAGGGCATTCCACTCGGCCTGGCGGTCGAGGTAGGTCTGGATGAGGAGATGGGTGCCCCCGGCATACGTGCCGCTCGGGACGAGCACTGCCGCCACCCGCTCGGTGCCGCGCGGGTTCTCCGTGCCGTCGACGAAGTTGATGAGGTCGCGGTCGTCGAGGTACTTGAAGCCACGCTGGTCCTCGACGCAGTCCGCGATCGGGGCGAACCCGAGGATGAGGTACTTCCCGACCTCGAGGGCCAGGTCAATGCGGCTCGACTTCACCATGACGAAGAGGTCACCCGGGGTGCTCGGGAAGGAGCGGTCGCCGTCGCTCATGGCCTCGAAGGCTGTGAGTCCCTCGGGGATGTCGGCCTCGGGGAAGAGCAGCGGCCAGGCGCGGGCACCGATGCCGACGGTGCTCGACACCTGGCTGTCGGGGTCCTTCTGGCGGATCGACTTGGTCGCATTTGCGACCATGTCCAGGGCCGAGATGACCTTGTCGGATGTGACGTCATGGTCGCGAAGGGTGAAGGTGAGGTACTCGGCAAATGCCGTGGGATCGCTGATCGCGCCGGGTTGGGCCTGCTCGGCGAGGGACATGCGAACTCCTGATGGGTCCGAACGGTCGTGCGGGATCGCGGTCACTTCTGAAGGTATCGCGTGTCTTTCCTGCGCGAGCAGCCGAGCCGTGGGGAGGCGCCGCAACCGGGCAGTGGGCACCGCAGTCGCAAGGAGGGAGACCGTGCACGCGACGAGCGCTGCGAGGGCACAGGCGAGCACCGTCGCCCCGCCCGGCCGACCCGAAGAGTTGCAGGCACACGGCATACCCCGTGAGGGCGCCGATGGCGCCCGTGATGGTGCCCCGGGCGGGGTCACCCTCGAGCACCGTGGCCGTCGAAGGGGCTCAGGCTGCGGTGAGCAGTTCGGTGAGGTGACGTTCCATGGGGCTGAGGTC
>ERZ795053.2137-NODE-2137-length-24288-cov-9.377337_pt1 | contig 24288 bp, 22 predicted proteins | sample MGYA00375137_ERZ795053 | MGnify/ENA primary metagenome ERZ795053 (study PRJEB30182, sample SAMN05720284) | activated sludge metagenome | isolation source: Anaerobic digester | place: Hong Kong | collected 2014-12-17 ...
GCAGCGGATTTCACCTTCGTGCAGGTAGGCCCATATGGTGGCGTGGCAGTCGTGACAGGGGTGCCAGCGGCCGCGGTAGCAGCGGACACAGATGGTGAAGCCGGGCTTGCGGGAGCGGATCGGGCCGTCCTGTCCGCACAGGTCGCAGGTGGCCGTGGGTGGCTGGTAGCAGGCCGGGCACAGGGGTGCGCCTGTGCGCTGGACTCGCTTGGCGATGGGGCGGGTGTGACCACAGCTCGAGCATGGGCGCCAGGTGGTGGTGTCGCGTCGTCGACAGCGAGAGCAGCGGGGCCCGCCGTCGGGGCCGAGGCGGTCGGCTACTCCCATCACGCGCCCGCACATCGTGCAGGGTTCGGGAGGCCGTCGCTGGTCGGTGCATCGTCCGCACCGTGCCTGACCGGTGCTCAGGCGTTGCGCGACGGGACGGACCTGGCCGCAGTCGCCGCAGATCTCGGTGTGGGTGCGGACGTAACAGGGAATACAGATGCGGTGTCCGTCGGCTCGGTTGTGGACCAGGTCGGTTGCAGCGGAACAGTCTTCGCACACCGGGCGGGTCATGCCGGTGACGCCGGCGGCGGCCAGGGTCGCGATGAGTTGGCCGATCACCAACGGGGCGGTGTTGTCGCCGCTGACCAAGGCATCGGGGTGGTCCCGGATGTAGGTGGCCAGGGCGGCGCGCCGGTTGTGGTAGTCGGCGACGGTGTCGACGGCGGTGAGGATGACGGCCCGGGTCGCGGTGGGGTCGACAGCGTGGACCGCGGCGATGACGAGGTCGGCTTGGGCTTGGCGGCGCTGCTCGCGGGTGCCTGGCCATGGCCGGTCGGGGCATTGCTGTTTGTAGCAGGTCAGGCACAGCGGCCCGGCGGGGGTGTGCTGGTTGACGGGTCGGGAGCGTCCGCAGCCGATACAGTCGCGCCAGGTGGAGGGGTCTTTGCGGGCGCAGGTGCCACAGATCGCGCCGGTGGTGGTGTGGCGTTTGACAGGGCGGGTCTTGCCGCAGCCTTGGCATTCTTCGGCGGTTTCGTGGGCGTAGCAGGTGCCGCACCAAGGGTGGCCATCGCGGCGGGCGACGACCCGTTGTTCTCGGCCGCATTGAGAGCAGGGCTCGGTGTGGGCGCGAGCTGAGCAGCGTTGGCACTGTCGTCCGCCGGCGGGGTGGGAGCGGTCGAGCTTGATGGTGGCCCGCCCGCAGGCCGGACATGCCGGGGAGACCAGCCCGTGCACGCCGGCGGCGCGTAGTGCCAGGACGAGGTCTTGGATGAGGGGGTGGAGGGAGCCGGCAGTGAGGTCGCCTGGGTGTTCCCGCAGGCGGAAGGCGGTGCGGTGCAGGCGAATCCGGTTGCTGATGAGCGAGGTGAGCACTTCGTCGATCACCGACAAAGGGGCGGTCGGGTCGACGTGCTGGATCAGTTCGCGCAGGTAGGCGCGCCGCTCGGCCTGCAGTTCATCGGGGGTGGTTCCGGTCCAGGTGTGACGGGTTCGGCTCACTCGTCGACGACACGGGCTCGGGCGGGACGACGCAGGTCACGCGGCGCGGCCCGGTGTTCTTCTCGAGCATGGCCGGTGGCGCTCTTGCGGGTCTTGGCGGTGGAGGCGATGACGTAGGGCTCGAAGAGGTCGCCGACGTTGCACTCCAGGGCGTCGGTCAGGGCGGCGAGCACGTGGCAGCTGAGGCGTTCGGGGGTGCCGGTGACCATCCGGAAGACCTGCGAGGAGGACATGTCCACGCCGCGCTCGGCCAGCATCGGGACGAGATCGCTGGTGGCGAACATGCCACGTTCAGCCATGAGGGCGCGCAGGTGCCAGCGGTAGCCGATGTTTCTCATGAGGTTCCTCCTCGGTCGGTGGGGGTCAAGGGGTTGGCGTTGAGCACTCCGCTGCCGGCAGCGCGGTCCAACGATTGGCGCAGCACGGTGTTCATGTAGTCGCTGCTGACACCGGCATAGATGGCGGTGGTCGAGGCCCACACGTGTCCGACTTGGCGTTGGAAGAAGTAGGGGTCGACGCCGTCTTCGATCAGGTGGGTGACGTAGGAGTGGCGCAGGGCGTGCAGATGCAGGGTAGGGTCCAGGCCGGCGCCGTCGAGGTACTGATTGAACCGTCCTTCCAGGTAGTTGGGCGACACCTTCCCTCCCCGTTCGGTGGGCCACATGCCGGTCCGCTCCCCCACGTCGTAGAGCGGTCGGATCTCTTCCAGGTACTGCTCGAGGACCTCCACGGTCCACGGGAAGTAGGTCAAGACGGTGCGTCGGCGCGGCGGTGAGCCTTTGGATGCCTTGCCGTACCGCACGTGCACCGACCCGAACTCGCGCAGTTCGGGAGCCTTGGGGTTGCGGTAGAAGTCGGTGACGGCCAACCCGAGTGCTTCGGCGCGGCGTAGCCCGTAGGCATAGATCGTCTTGAGCAGCACCGAGTCCCGGAAGGCCGCCAGAGAGCCCTTGCGGCCTGCAGCGACGGCGCGCTCGACCTGGTCGTCGGCGTAGTCGAAGAGCTGCTGGATCTCGGCGCGGGTGAACGGCCGCACCTCAGGTCGGCCTTCGAACTCACTGACGTGCCGGGCCGTGTTCCACTCGTGGCACACCTGGACCGGATGGCTGCCGAAACGCTCGAAGGAGAGCTCGCCCCAGCCGTACCGCGGATCGACCAAGTAGTCACAGAAGAGCGCGATCGCGTTCTGATGGGACCTGATCGTCGAGTGCGCATTCTTCTTGTGCCGGAGCTCGACGCTCCACGCCTCGACGTCGCTGGGTTGCCAGCGCCACGGGTACTCCCCCGCGAACTCAAAGAATCGATCCACCGACCGCAACCGGGTCTTCACTGTCGACGGCGACAACATCCGCGCCTGCTGCTGGATCTCCCACCCGCGCCGCATCGCCTGCCACAGGCCCTCCTGAGGGTCCAGATGGACAACCTCATCGCGCACCAAGGCCCACGCCGACGCTGGCAGCGGCGGACGCCCCATATCCCCCGATGAGCCTCCCATTCGACCACCCACCTCACACCGCACCAGATGCACGAATCATGCACCTAATGCAGGCTCATGCACAAGAGCGCAGGTCAGAGGGCAGGCAATGGGGGCCGGAGCGGATAGCGTGAAAGCCTCAAGGGGTGCCGAACACCGTACGAGAGAGCGCGCATCCAATGCATGAATCATGCATCTAATTGCTATAATGTTGCTTTTGGAAGGTCAGGTGGGGGTGGTCTCTGTGGGCCAAAGTATCGTCATCGACGACCTCGCCATAGCGAAGGTAGGGCCGCCACCCTTCGGCGTCGCGGGCCATGCTCCAGATCTTCATGTCGAAGATGATGTAGTCGATTTTGAGCTCTTGGGCGTGGGCTTTGGCCCAGTTCGCGAGTTGCCAGCCGTAGGCGCGCATTTCTGGGGTGCGGTAGTTGTCGAGCATGAAGTCGACGGCGTTGCCGGCGGCGTGATCACCACCTGCCGCTGGGTTGAAGCCGTACATGGTGGTGATCTTGGGGAAGGTGGCGTGCACGCAGCGCATCCCGGCTAGGGCGTTGGCGTTGAGGCCGTTCTCGACCCCGCCGGGCACGGGTGGGCAGTTGCTGGTAGTTCCGGTGGGGATGCTGCTGGTGGCGCAGTTGGCTTGGGCGCCGTCGGCGCTGAGGCGGTCCAGCAGGGATGGGTCATTGGTGAGCGTGGAGACCATCTGGACGGCTTGTGGCCAGAACGGTGAGTAGTGGTTGGGGTCGGCGTTGCGTTGGGCACGGTGGGCGGCGATCGTGGGAGCCAGATCGCGATACCCCGGCACGGCCAGCAGCCGGCTGAAGAAGTTTCCTGCGGCCCACGTGGGGTCCATGCGTTGGGCATAGCTGCCGTGTTCGGGGCCGATCTGGAAGAGGCCGATGGTGTCGTTGCGGACCGCGTCGCCGTGGTCCGGGTTCCGCAGGGAGGACTCCCCCATCGCGGCCATCACCCCGACGGTGATCGTCCACGCGTCCAGGTTGAGGGCCTTGCCGGCCTTGATGATCAAGGCCGCGTTGACGACTTGCTCCCCCTGCCAGGCCCCCACCTGTTGCGGCCCTCCGGTGGAGCTGTATGCCCTGGAGGCTTGGACTGCACCGGCGCCGGCCGGAGGAGGGGTACTGCCAGGTGGGGGCGCGGTTGCTGATTGGCCGGTGCCCGGCAGGGTCACGCCGTGGCCAGTGAGCCACGGGCGGGGATCTTGGGCGAGTCCGTTGACCAGCACTTCGAAGTGCAGGTGAGGGCCGGTGCTGTGGCCGGTGTTTCCCTGAGTGCCCAGGATCTGGCCGACCCCAACCTGCTGGCCCTCGGTCACCGCCAGGGTGGACAGGTGGAGGTAGCGGGTGCTGAGGGCGCCGCCATGGTCGACGACAACGAAGTTGCCGGCGGTCGGGTTGTTGCGCTGGGCGACGGTGACGCGTCCTCCTTGGGCGGCCACGATCGGCACTGCAGAGGCTGAGGCCAGATCCAGGCCGGGGTGGAAGCCTCCGTCGCGAGGTCCGAACTCGCTGGTGACCGTGTAGGGCCCGGTCATCGGGTTTCGCACGGGTCCGGTGGCGCTGATCTGACCGATCCCGCTGTTGCAACCGTCCGCGCCCGATGCGGCGGCGCCAGCGATCGACATGACCACGGCGACCATCGTCATCGGGACGACGCTGACCATCAGGAGGACGGCGGCCACGGCGGCCACGATGGCGGCGTGCTTGGGTTTCACGAGGGAGCCTGGGTGGGTGGGGTGACCTGGTTGACCGCCCAGCCGCGAGTCGGGTCGATGCGCAGGTGCACCACGTAGGTGCCGGCCGTGGTGGGGACCTGCACGAGGGTGACCAGGTCGGAGTGATCGGCGCCCGTGGGGAGGATCGAGGCGGGCCCAGTGAGGGCCGTGTAGGGGATGGCGGCGGGGTCGATGGCGGCATAGTCCGCGCGGGCTTGGGCCGTCATCAGCTCCGCGACGTCGGACCACCATTGCTCACGCGTGACCCCCGGTAGGGGGCGGGCGAAGCGGGCGGCGAACTCACTGGCCAGCGCGAGGACGTCACCTGTCATGACCGGGCTTGCCGGGGATGGTGCGTTGTCGGTGGTGTCGGTTCCGGTGGCGGGGGTCGGTGTCGTCGACACGCGGGGTGCGGGGGTCCGTGAAGGACCTTGGGCCGGAGTGGCCCGGGTCGTGGCCGACCCCGCCGGTGGGGTCGCGTGCGCGCCGGCGGGGACAGGCGCCGTGATCGGGGTGGTCTGCGGTGCGGGGGGCACCTGGTATGCCGTGATCAGCAGGGCCACCCCGAGCGTGGCCAAGGCGGTGATGAGCCAGCAGGTCTTCATGCCGACCTGCGGTCTTGCAGGCCGGGCCTCGCCGAGACCAGGCCGGCGGTCGCGCGGGCGGCGTGTCGGGCCTTGATGTCTCGCAACAGCTTCTGGCGGGCTTCTTCATGGCGAGCCGCAGCCGCCATCGCCGGGGTGACGGTCAGGGTGGGCACGGTGGCCGGGGAGGGCGTGGAGCGGGCCGGGGTCGGCTTCGCGGGTGGGGAGGCGTGGTGCTGGGGGGCGATCTGGGAGGACTCGGCCCGGTTGCTGCGGGCCTTGATCGTGCCGGCGGCATAGGTGGCGCCGGCGATCGCGCCGGCGGTCAAGGGGTCAGCACCCACGCTCATGGCCATCTTGGCGACATGGGTGGCTCCGCTGACGCGGCTGACGGTGCGGGCCGCGGCGCCGACGTTGTGGACGTATTCACGCCCGAAGGCGCCCGCCTGGTCGAGTTTGTCCTGAACTTGCTGGGTGGCGCCATCACGGGCGGCCGCGATCTTGGCGGCCATGGCGGCCTTCTTCGCGGTGGCGGCGGTCTTGACTGCAGCGGCCGCGCGGGGCGCGTAGACCGGGGCGCCGACGGTGGACGCCAGCGCCACCTTCCCGGCCTTCCACGTCCCGGCAGCGGCCATTTTGGCCACCGAGGGTCGGGAAGCCGCTCCGGAGTCACCAAGGGTGGCGGGCGTGTTCTGGGAGAGGCCTGGAGATCCGGCGCCGGCTCCCGCGCCAGCGGCCAAGGGTGAGCGGGCCAGGGCACGCTTGGTGGCCATCTGCTGGGTGGCCATCGAGGTGACCATCCGCAGCGGTGAGGGACGGTTGTGGGTGGCGACGGCGGCCGGGGAGGGAGTGATGGCTTTCTGCAGCCGCTCCCCCATCTTCTTGCCGGCCTTGCGGGTGGAGATCCAGAAGCGGATGAGGGCGATCAGCGCGACGACGATGAACAGGTCGACGACGACGAAGGTGACCAACGGGTTCCAGTCGCGGTGGCTGAAGAGGGAGTCCAAGGCGACGGTGAATCCGCCTACGCCGGCGATCGCGGCGATGATGGCCAGGTAGCAGATCAGTAGGACCCCGAGCGCTTCGAAGATGGCCTGGCGGGAGGTTCCGGGAAGGATCCCCTTGAGCAGGCTGTAGGCGAACTTGGCCCCCTGCCAGAGGGCGGTGACCACCAGCAGGGTCAGCACGATCACCAGGGCCAAGACGAGCAGCATCAGCAGCGCCCCACCGAAGGTGACGAGCACCATTCCCAGGAGGCCCTGCATCGGGTTCTCAGCGGCGTCCTTGTAGGCCTTGTTGCAATCCCCCATGGCGTCGCGCGGGTGGGAGTCGGTGCCGTAGGGGCCCGAGCCGATGATGTCGTTGTAGACACCCACGCAGGCGGGGTCGGTGTCGATGACGGCGCCGTAGTTGATCAGCTGGTGCGGGATGCGGATGAACTGCTCGGCCAGTTTGGCGCTGGTCTGCTGTTGCAGTGCGGCAGGGTCGGAGCTGGTGGCGCGACCGCCGGAGATCACCTGGGCGGAGAGCGCGACCCCCATGTCGTGGGCTTGCATGATCATCCCGTTGGGGCCAGAGATCCGTTCGACGGGGTTGGCCAGCACGGAGCCGATGAGGGTGGCGGCGACCAAGCTGATGAAGATCTCGACCAGACCGGCGGAGGCCTTGCCCTTGAGGAACCAGCCCAGGCACATGATGAACGCCAGGAGCAAGAAGATCTCGACGACGTGAAACCGGCCGATGGTGTCGCCCAAGGTGACGGCGATGACGTTGGCGGGGCCGGTGAGGATCTCGAGGATCTTGAACTGCAGCGCGAAGTCGTAGAGCCACAAGATGATCGAAACGATCATCCGATAGGCATCCCAGCCCAGGCTGAGGAAGAACCCCGCTGTTCCGTCGATCATCGACTGAAGGCCGAACCCTCCCCCGCCGGTGCTGAGGGCGTACTGGGCGGTGGTGAAACCGTGGGTGTCCTTGATCGCGAACGGGTCCAAGAAGGGGTTGGGGACCTTGCCATCCGCGGCCAGCGCCCGGGCTGCCCCCCCGAGGGTGAGCGCCAGCATCGTCGACATCAACGCCGCCCACCGGGCCCGCCGCCGGCTGCCCGGGCGGGTGCGGATCCGTCGCGCGGCTGCGCGCGCCGAGACGGCCAGACGAGTCAGGTCGGTGACCAGCACCACCAGGGGGCTTCTCATCCGCGGACCCTGGCCTTCGGTGGGGTCGTCAAGGCGGCAGCCCGACGGCTGGGCAAAGCCGGCGGCAGCAGCTGGCAGAAGTCGAAGGTGCCGAAGGCGTCGCGCACGTAGGCCTCGCCACGGCGCTCGGGCGGCACCCCTTCGTCTCCCTTCACCGGCGACATGTCGGTGGTGACGCGCTCGAGGTAGTCAGCGAAGTCGGGGTCCTCCTTGTCGATTCCGAGCCAGTGCAGACCGCGTCGGGCCAAGGTGTCGTCGCGATGGCGCATCAGGACGCGGGTGGGGATCAGCCCGGTGAGGACCTCGTCCTTGAGGTCCCCGACATCGTGGGTGCCGGCGACCCACAGGGCCTTCGGGCGGCGCCCTTGGCGCAGGAAGTGCTGACACTCGCGGATGTTCTCGGGGTTCTGCAGGATGTCGTAGGCCTCGTCGTTGACGAAGGCGGTGGGGCGGGATCGGTCGGCGAAGCACAGGCGGCGCGCCAGCCCCGTCAGCAGGTGGTAGTAAGCCCGGCCGAAGATCTTCTCGACGGCGAGTTGACGGAAGAGGTGATCGTGCAGCAGCTCGTCGGCGTTGGGCTGCTCCATTCCCTGGGTGCGCCAGGCGGTGGCGTCGACGGTGAGGTCAGCCGGCGGCAGGGCCGGGTCGAACACGACGCGGGCGATGGCGTTGTTGGCCCACCCGCGCAGTCGGCTGGCGAGCTGGTCGCCGCCCTCGGCCCAGACCATGTCCTTCGGGCTGAGGGTGGCCAGGTGATCGATCACTTGGGGGGTGGAGGCCAGGTTGTGCTCGAGCAGGTAGCCGGTCTCGAAGACGTGGGAGAGCAGCAGCCCTTGGGGGCCTTGGGTGTCGATGTTGAGCAACTGCACCAGGAAACTGCGCACGACCGAGGAGCCGTCCTCGAGGCCGAGCGTGCGCAGGGGGTCCATGGACACGGTCGGGTCGGCGGGGTCGACGACCAGGTGGGAGGTGAAGCTGCGCGCGAAGACGGCCCACTCCCCGTCGTCGGACTTGTCGATCGCCCAGAACTGCCCGCCTTGGCTGACCAGGTGCGAGCAGATGGTCTTCTGACCCACCGACTTGCCCGAGCCCATTTCGCCAACGAACAGGACCGACCCGGACATGTCCAGTTCGGGGTAGCCACCCAGGTCGATGTGGCCGATCTTGGATCGTGAGGTGGACAGGGTCCTGAACAGGGCCGGGCCACGTCGCCCGCCCAAACGGGGGGTGATGAAGGGGACGAGCTTGGCGAAGTTGTCGCTGGTGGTGAAGTGCGCGTAGGTCTTGATCAGGGGCGTGCGCGGGGATCCGGGCTGCATGGCCCACCAGAGTTCCTCTTGGTGGCCAGGGATCCGCTCGAGCTTCAGGCCGGCGGTGTCGTGCATGAGTTTGGCGAGCGCGACGGCCTGGTCCTGGGCGGCTGCGTTGACCTCGGCGTCGCTTTGGCTGGGGTGGGTGCGGGCGGCGGCGACGGCCAGGATCATGGTGTGTTCGACTTCGACCTCGAGTTTGTCGTTGGCGAACAGGGCTTCGTACTCGGCGAGCATGTCGGCGGCCAGGTTCAGGTCGTGCAGGCCGGTGGTGGTCTCGGCCTCGCGGTGGTCGAACTGCTCGTTGAGTTGGCGCACGGCCTTGCGGTTGCGGGCCAGGACTTTCTCGCGCGGGTTGGTGCGCATCCGGATCGCCCAGTCGACGTCGATGCCCGACTGGTCGAGTGCGAAGAGCCATTCGCTGCCCGGGAACCGCATCCCGCCGGCCGGTGTTTCGGCCACCGCCAGCAGGCACTGGTAGGAGGGTCCGAAGTCGTGGATGTCTGCGCCGGCGGAGTCGATGACCTTCAGGACCCGTTGGGCCATGACGTTCATGCGGTGGGCAGGCGCGTCATCGGTGGTGGCGCCCTCGTCGAGGATCGGCTCACTGAGCAGAGCCTGCGAGCTGGGGGTCAGCAGCGCGGTGCTGGTGTCCTGCCCCTGGGGTACCGGCAGGTCCAGTTGCCCGCGCCGCTGGGCGTGGTTGGCGATCCACACGTGCTCGGCCGGCGTGACCGGTGTCGGACGAAACGGGGCCGGGATCAGGTCTTGGATCTGTCCGGCCTGCAGCAGCCGGGCGTTGAGCTCATCGCGGGAGGGCCGGGTGATCGGCAGGTCCAGTCGGTCCTGCAGGCCCCGCCAAGCGGCCCGTGCCGGCGCGAGGACCTGTCGCTTGCCGGTGTTGGCCAGCGGCACCGACAGCCAGAACGCCCGCTCCCCCATCGCCACCTGGTCCAAGGCGTCCAACGTGGCATCGCACTCATCCACCCACGCCGGCACTTGGGTCAGGTCGAGACCGTCGATCATCCGCTCGACGACGCTGACCGCGTCTTGGGCGAGCATCGCTGAGAACAGCAGCGCCTCCCCGGACAGGGCCCGCACCAGGAGGCGGTGCAGCCCGGCGACGGCCCGCTTGTCGCCGATGGTGCCGTTGTAGGTCAGCCCGCTCAGCCGCCAGGTGGCCCACACCGTGCCGGTGCGGGTCCAGAGCAGATGGCCGGCCAGGTCGGTGATCGGGTTGCGTCGGGTCAGGGGCATGGCTGGTGACTCCTGGTGGCGAGCAGGGTGGCCAACTTCTCGGCCGGGGCCGTTCGGGCGAGGTCTGCCGGGGGAACGGCAGGCCGCGGGGGCGGGGTGGTGGGCTCAGGGGCGGCGGTGGGCCCGGTGAGGGCGTGGGTGAGGGTGAACCGGGCCGCCGCGGGGCCGTGGGGCCGGGTCTGGAGGCGTTGTCCGCACCAGCGCGCCGCGCGAGTTCCCCCAACCATCCGGGCGGCCCCGCCGGCGACCACGACGGGGTTGACGGTCCCGATCGGCGCGTACTTGGCTGCGGCCCCGGCCAGGCCGGCCACGATGAGCAGGGAGCCCCAGTTGGTGAAGAAGCCACCAAAGCCCCACCAGCGCATCGTCAGGTGGCCCAGGATGACGATGGTCACGACGGTGAAGAGTTGGGATTGACGGTAGGGGCCGCCCTTGATGCGCTCCCCGGAGGGCAGTTTGCCGATCAGGCGAGGGATCTTCAGGGCGCGGGTGTACCAGCGCATCTGGTCCACGGGTGCCCCCTCGGGTGTGCTCATCAGGTGCCCGCCCGGTCGGTGATGGTGATCGTGTGTCCCGCCGGCGGCGCCATCCCGTTGAGGGTGGTCTTGACCGTGTCGTCCAGGGGCTTGCGGATCGCGGGGTTGGTGACGTTGGACAGGGCCCAGAACAGGGCGATGGCGGTGAGGATGGCCAGCCCGGCGGCCAGGAAGGTGCCGGCCTTGGCCAGGGCCTTGACGAGGAACCAGGCGATCACGGCGGCCGCGGCGGCGAGCAGGAGCTGGATGCCCTTGTTGGCCAGGGTCGCGCCGGTGTCGAAGATGTCGGCGGCGGGAAGTGAGGTCAGGAAGGTCATGGCGGTGTCCCTTTCAGGGAGTGGGTGACGGGCTGAGGCCCGGGGTGGTCCTCGAGGCGGTCGCCTCGGAGGCTGCGAGGGTGGTGTCGATGGCGGTGACTTCCCATCGGCCGCCACGGGCTGTGAGGAACAGCGGGTAACTGACGGACAGGCCCTGCCGGTCGGTGGCGCCGCTGTCCGCGACAACAGCCATGGCCAGGACATGCACCGAGGTTCCGTCGGCGGGGGCATGAGTGTCGGTGATGCCGGCGACGGGGTCTGTGGCGGCGACCGAACGGACATTGACCGCGCCGTACTTGGGTCCGTCGAGGGTCGCGGTGGCCAGCTCGGAGCCGGGGCTGACGTAGCGCGAGACCTCTCCCGAACCGGTCAACAGAGCGGTCAGGAAGGCACTAACGGACGCACCCAGGGCTGAATCTGGGAGCACGGTGACGGGGTAGGTGCCGGTGTTGACCGCGCCCAATTTCGTGGGCTCGGGCACGATGGCAGGGATCGCCATGACCGCGGATTGGACGCGCCCCGGGTCGCCCGAGACCGCGACCGGGACCTGGTAGAACCGTCGCGTCGCGGTGTTCTGGTCCGCAGTGACGGTGGCGGTGACCACCACGGACCACACTCCCGGGGCGGCCGCGACGGCGTCGACCACGCGCACGTCCGCGGCCGCGGCCGCAACGGTCGGCAGTTCGACCTTGCCGGCATAGAAGGCCGTGAGGCGGTCGGCGTTGGCCGCGGGGGTGGTCAGCCAGGCGTGGACCCATGCGGCCGCGGTTTCGGAGGCGACGGCTCGGCGGCTGGTCATCCGCTGGTCGAAGCCGGGGGTGGCCGCCGCCGTGACCGGCTGCGGCGGCGGGGTCAGGGCTCGCCAGATGATCGCGGCCGGTCCGCAGGCGATCGCGGCCGCGAGGGCAAGGGTGAGGGCGCGGGTGGTCATCGAGTGCACGCCCGAACTGATCGTGGTGGACCGGGCTCCCAACGCGGCCTTGTCGGCGGGGCTCAGCTCGCCGTCGTTGTGGTCACGGCTGGGGCTGGGCGAGCCCGCCAGGTCACCCCCCAGCCCCAGCCGTGGCTGTGGAGAGGACGCCTGGTCGCGTCGGCGACGGAGCAGGGTCTTCATGCGGTTTCACCGCTGGCGTTGGTCAGGGCGGCACGCAGCCGGTCGAGAGCCTGGTGGCCGCGTTCGAGGTGGCCATCGCCGACGTAGGCCGCGATCCGACCGGCCTCCAGGCAGCCCATGTCGGGGGCGGCCAGGGCGTCGACGAGGAGTTCGTCGAGCGTGGTGCGCGCGGCGAGGGCTGCGGCTGCGTCGGCGAACAGCGCGCGGGCGTTGGTGTCCTGCTCGCTCATGGGCAACTCCTGGTGGACGGGTCGTGGCCGGGGCCGGGGCCGGTTCCTTGGGCCCTCACTTGTTGAGTAAGTGGCCCTTGTCGGGCGCTCGTGACCGAGGGCGGCGGACTTTTTTCACGGAGGTGCTCCGTGGTGGCCCTGACCTGCGCTTATGCCGTGAAAGTCGTCGCGCAGGGATGGGGTGCCCTTACCCCCTTCCTGGCGGATCCCGGGGAGGCATTCGGGCAGGGGCAGGTGGCGAGCGTGCGGGTGTCAGCACGTCGATCGACACCCGCCAGGAGTCACCATGACCCGCCCTCTGACCGCCAATGCCCGTCCCGCCGACTACGTCCGCTCCGGCTACTTGGGCCACCTCAACGCCGACTGGGTCGGCTTGGCCGACACGTTCACGCCCCCGTCGTGGGTGGCGGCCTGTCCCCTGCTGCTGGACGCCATCGACCTGGGCGAAGTCCTCGTCGTGTTGGGCACCTCCCCCGCCGCTGATCAGGACGCGATCCTGCACACGCTGCTGACGCTGCATCGCCAAGGCGATGAGCTGGCCGGGCGGGTGGTTCTGCAGACGATGCTGGGCAGCGTGCAGCGGCTGATCCTCACCGCCCGCTACCGCCGACTCGACGATGTCGCCGCCTGCGCCGTGGAGGCCATGTGGTCGGCCATCGCGGCCTATCCCCTGCGTCGGCGCGCGTCGGTGGCCGCGAACCTGTCCCTCGAGGCCCTCAGTGCCCTCCAGAAGGCCACACAAGCCCCGCTGCCGGCCGGAGAGCTCTTGGAGCACCAGATCCACCGCGAGCAGCTCTGCGGGCGCCTGGAGGCCGGTTCCGGGCCGGATCCGTCCGAGGAAGCGGCCCGGGCGTTGGCGTGGGCCTACGATCAGGGCGTGCTGGACCGGGATGAGGTGGCGCTGCTGGCGCGCACCTACCTGGGCGAGACTCGGCCCAGTTCGGCCGAGCTGGCGGTGGAGTACGGCGTGAGCGACGTGACCCTGCGCAAGCGGCAGTCACGGGCAGTGTCGAAGTTGGCGACCGCCGTGTCCGACCGTCTGGCCCACCCCACCCCCTGAGCCCACCGCCATACAAGCCACAATACAAACCCCCATACACGACACAATCTTGTGTAGTTGTATGACACCTCTACTACTGGGCTGTGCAGTGTGCATCGGCCTCTTGCCTGTTGCAACTGCCTAGCTTGTTTCGCAGTGCCCAATATGCCTCTGTTAGACGTCATCCGTACCTCTATTTCCCTGCCCTGCAAAAGTGGTACATGCAAGATGCCTATAACCCAGCCCACCATTACTGGCCTGCACCACTGCCTGACATCACACGGAAATGTTGACTGCGCTTATAAAGTGCCCTTCATCACCCCCAGTAGGGGATAGGCCTGATGGAAGGGATGCCCAATGGCCTTGGACACAGCAACGCTCACCAACCTCAGCCGCGTCGTCCTGATCGGCGTCGGCAAGGGGGGAGTGGGGAAGTCCACGATCTCGGCCAACGTGGCCGTCAACGCGGCGCTCACCGGGATGAAGGTGCTCCTCATCGACTCCGACCCCCAACACAACCTCACCCGGCGCCACTTGGGTGTCGAGGGCCACGACGGCGCCAACTTCGCCAACGCGATGCTCAGCGGCAGTGCCCTCGACGTGGTGCCCACCGGCCGTAAACGCCTCGACCTGGTCCCCGGTGGATGGGCCCTGGAAGAGATCGTGGTCCCGGCCATCCGCAACAACATCGACCTGGTCGGCAACCTGGGCCGCTCGCTGTCCGCGCTCTGCGCGACCCACTCCTATGACCTGGTCGTGATCGACTCCGGCCCCGGTGGCTACGACACGGTCATGCAGCCCACCCTGCTGGCGATCTCGCGCTACCTGGTGGTGCCCACCGACGGCCGGCCGGCTTCACTGGATGGGTTGGAGCGCATCGCCCAGAAGTATGTCGCCGCGCGCCGGGCCGGCTCCCGGGTCCAAGTCATCGGCTCCGTTCTCTTCGGCGCCAACCCCCGCGCTCACGTGTTGAACGCTCCGATCCTGGACGAGATCGACGAGATCCTCGACGGTGCCGGGTCGACGTTCAAGATGACGATCCGGGCCGACACCACCGCGGCCGCCGACGAGGAGACGTTGGCTGCCACCGCCTCGGAGCGGGTGCCGATGATCCTGGATGCCAAACGGGCGCGGATCAACAACCTCAAACGCGGGAACCTGAGGGCCTCGGCGCGAGGGGGCGGTGACGGCCTTCCCACGGTCCGCAACGACGGCCGGCAGCTGGCCGACGACTTCGAAGAGTTGACCCGGCTGATCATGTCCAAGATCGTCGAGGCCGAGAGTGCGGGGGCCCAGGCATGAGCCGCACCCGTGGAGCCTTCTCCGACGACCAGCCAGAGCGGCCCGCACCGGCCCTGGTGAAGCTGCCTCCACCGGCCTACCAGCCGGTGCCCGACCCCCCCACGTCCCCGAGCGCCCCGGCGACGCCGCCGGCGGAGCCCGCGGCAGCCACCAAGGCGGCCCGGCCGCGCCGCAGCAGCCCACCGCCAGCGCCGGTCAAGGAGGCCAAGGCCGCCACCAGTGGGGGAGTGACCGTGGTCGGCTCTCGCATCCCCACCGACCTCTACGACGCGCTGGGCGAGCACGTGGCTCGCCTGGACGTGGCCGGCTCCCGACCCTCCTACGCCCAAGTCGTCACCTGGGCACTCGAGGACCATGCCGAGGACGTCGCCGAGCAAACGCTGGTGATCCTGCGTGCCTCCCGACGCAACCGGCGCGACCCGCGCGGATCACGCAAGGCCAAGCCGTCAACGCCGCTGACGTTCCGGTTCTGGCCCGAGGAGGTGGAGGTCCTCGACAACGCTCAGGCCGCGATCGCCACCCACCGGTCGATGAAGTCGGACCCGGTCAAGGTCACCCGCACCGCCATCATCACCGCCGCCCTGCAGGTGGCCTTGGCGCCGAGCGAAAAATCTTGACCCCATACCTAGCCTGAACGGGCACTCATCAACGAGGGGATGTCACACGATGAGCATCAACATCAGGCCGGTTCCACCGGTGACCGAGCAGACCGTGCCTGCTTCCGTTCCGACCCGGCGCGCCCCCAGTGTGCGCCAACGCCGCCGCCCCGCACTGATCGGGCTCGGGGTCGCCTTGGTGGCCTTGGGGGGAGTGGGCAGCGCCTACCTGGCCACCCAGGGCCGGGAAACGCACAGCGTGGTCGTGCTCCGCCAAGACGTGCCCGCGGGCCAGCAGATCTCCGTGACCGACCTGGCCACCACGACGTTCACCGGCACCACGGACGCCGCCACCGTCCCGGCTTCGCAGATCTCCTCACTGGTGGGCAAGTACGCCGCCGCCACGCTCTACAAGGGCTCGGTCCTCAACGACCACGCCCTGGTCACCGAACTGAGCCCCGGCAAGGGTCGATCGATCATCGGGATCGGCCTCAAACCCACGCAGCAGCCGACCTCCGGCCTGGTCGGTGGACAGGCCGTGCGCCTGGTGGTCACCGCAGTCGGGCAGCAACCCGCCCAGGCCCAAACGGTGGAGGCCCCCAAGGAGTGGCAGGCCGTGGTGGTGCGCGTCGGGAGCGCCAACCCCGATGGCACCCGCACCGTCGACTTCGACGTGGCCGCCGAACAGGCCGCCCAAGCCGTCGCGGCCGCCGGCAGCGGCGCGATCTCGGTCGTCGTGGACGGGCAGCGCTGATGGCGGTCTATGCCCTCACCAGCATCGCCGGCGCCCCGGGGGTGACCACGGCAGCGATCGCCTGGGCCTACCAGGGCCCCCAGCCCACGGTGGTCATCGAGGCCGACGTCACCGGCGGGCCCTCCATCGTGCCCACGGTGTGGAAGGGCCAGAAGGTCGACGACATCTCCGTGCTCGACCTGGCCGGGCGCGACCCCGAGCACTACCCGGCCTACCTGTGGGAGCACGCCCTGCTGTTCCCCGAAACCACCGACCGGTGGGTCCTGCCCACGCTGAGCTCGCCGGCGGCCGCCGGCTCACTGGCCGGGGTCTGGGCGCCACTGGCCGACGCGCTCGCCGTGATCAGTGCCACCGCCGGCGTGGACGTGGTCATCGACGCCGGCCGGCTCGGCACCCCGGGCGGACCGTGGCCGCTGATCGAACGAGCTGACGCGGTCCTGGTCTTCACCGATTCCACGCTCGCGGCGTTGGCCCGCACACAGATCGGTGTGGCGGAGTTGCGGGAGGCCTTGGCACGCACGGGGAGCCGTGACCGGATCGCGGTGGTGCCGATCCTGGAACGCAAACTGCGCCCCACCGAGACGTTGCGTCCCTACTCCGGTCGGGAGATCCAGTCGATCTTCGAACCCACGCGCACGGTCCCGGGGCTGCCGCGCGATGAGAAGGCGGCCACTCGTCCCGAACCCCGCAAAAGGTTCCTGCAGCGGTCGGCGCCCAACCCCGGCCAGGGCTCGACGAGCCACTACGGGCAAGCGGTGCGGACCTTGATCGCTTCGGCCCAGAGCACCGCGCAAGCCACCAAGGACTTGATGGGTGTCGACGACCCCACGGTTGAGACAGGAGGGGAGCAGCAGTGGTGAACGCCTCGCCCTCGCACACCGATCCGGCCGCCCTGCCCATCTTCGCGGCCCGGGCGGCGGCCTCACGCCCCCAAGCACGCGCCCTGGCGGGCACGCCCCCCATCCCTGCCCCGACCCCCGGCCCTGCCCCGGCTGACGCCCGGCAGCCGCTGGTGGCAAGCCCCGCGGCCGTCAACGGCCACCCACCCACCAGCACTGAGATCTTCACCGGGGGCGTCGAACGTCTGGTGCCCGTGGTGGACTACGTCGCCGTTCAGCAGTTGCGGGACACCGTCACCGAGGTCTTCCGGGAGCGGTCCGAGGGAGCGTTGACGCAGGAAACCGACCGAGAGTTCGTCCGAGGCCTGATCGATGAGGAGGTACGCGCCTACTCCGACCGGCAGGTCCGCACCGGGCACGGCCCCCTGACTGTCGATCAGCGCGAGGCCATGGCCCAAGCCGTCCTGGATTCACTGTTCGGGATGGGCCGGATCCAGCCGCTGCTGGCCCTGCCCGGCTTGGAGAACATCGAGATCGAGGGCTACGACAACGTCTGGCTCCAGTTCGAGGATGGCCGCCTCGAGCGAGGCCCGGCCGTGGCCGACAGCGACGCCCAGCTGATCTCCGACATTCAAGCCATCGCCCGCACCGCCCCGTCGGGGGAGAAGGTGTTCTCGCAGGTGACCAAGAGCCTGCGCATGTCCTTGATCGACGGCTCCCGTCTGGCCGCAGAGGCGTGGCTTTGTGCCCGGCCCTCACTGACCATCCGCAAGCACCGCTTCGTGGACTCCGACCTCGCCGAAGCACTCGAGCTCGGCACCGTCGACGACGGCATCGCTTCACTGCTGGCGACCGCGGTGCGGGCCGGGAAGTCGATCGTGCTCTCCGGGATGCCCGGCACCGGCAAGACCACGCTGGCTAGGCAGGTCCTGGCCGCGTTGGACCCGCACGTGCGCCTGGCCACCATCGAAGCCAACTACGAGCTCTTCTTGCACCACATGCCCCAGCGGCATTACCGGGTATGGCCCGCCGAGCAGCAAGAGGGCGCCGAACCCGGCGAGGACGGCTCCACCATCGGCAAGGTCGACCTGCGCCGGCTGCTGCAACTGGCCCTGCAGAAGAACGTCGACCGACTCATCGTCGGCGAGGTCACCGGTGACGAAGTGCTCACCATGCTCGAGGCGATGCAGGCCGGCAAGGGCTCCCTGTCCACCATCCACGCCCGCAGCGCCCTGGACACCATCGACCGCTTGGTGACCCTGGTGACCTCCGCCAAAGCCAACGCCAACATCACCGACGCCCAACGCCTGGTCGCCCTCAATGTCGACCTGATCGTCTACCTCGGTGGCCGCGACGACACCGACTTCGGCGGCCGCCGGCACCGGTTCGTCTCCGAGATCGCCACCCTCTCCCTCAACGCCGACGCCGACCACTCCCCAGTCGCCCACGATCTGCTGTTCAAGGCCGGCCCGGACGGGCGAGCGGTGGCCACCGGCCGCTACCCGGACTGGCTGGCCGAGATCGAACGCTACGGATTCGACGCCGGCTACCTCACCGAAGGCCACTCCACCTGGCGCACCCCCCTGCCGCCGGCACCCACCCAGAGGACAGGAGGCCACCGATGATGCTGCTCGGCGCCTTCCTGGGCATCCTCACCACCCTCGGCCTGATCGCGATCTATGCCGGGATACGCAAGGTCCCCGTCAAAACCAAGACCCCCCGGGCCCGCACCCGCTCCTTCACCCTGACCTCCCAAGACAAGCTCTACGCCCTGGCCGGACTGCTCGCCGGGATCGCGCTGGCGCTGTTCACCGGACTGATGGTGGCCGTGCTCATCCTGCCGGTGGCCGCGGTCGGGATCCCCAAACTGCTGCGTCAACCGCAGACCGTTGACATCGAACGCACCGAGGCCCTCGAGGAATGGGTGCGCTCTCTGGCGGGAATGCTCGGCTCGGACATCCCGCTCACCTCGGCGCTGATCGCCTCGCTGCCGACCTGCCCCAAACCGATCCGGGCCGAGGTCGAGGTGATGGTCGACCGGCTCCAGGCCCGCCGCGGCCTGGACCAGTCGCTGTACGCGCTCGCGCATGACCTGGGCGACCAGACCGGGGACTTCATCTGCTCGGCGCTGATCGGGGCCGCCCACACCTCCGGGGCTGGTCTGACTAAGTCCTTGACCGCGATCGCCACCGAGGTCGCCGACGAGGTGCGGATGCGCCGGGACATCGCCACCGAGAACGCCAAGACCTACGCCTCGGTGCGGCTGCTGACCATCATCAGCCTGCTGGGGCTCTCCGCCCTGACGTTCACCGGGTTCGGGGCCATTTACCGCGAGAGCGGGTTCGGTCAGCTCGTCCTGCTCATCCTCGTCGTCCTCTTCGGGGTCTGTCTGATCTGGATCCGGCGCCGAGCCACCGCCACGCCCCCGGCCCGCTTTCTGGTCCCGCCCACCCTGGCCGGGGGAGGGCTGCGATGAACCCGCTCACCATCGCTGCCGGCATGCTCGCCGGGCTGGGCCTGTTCCTGGTCATCCGGGCCCTGACCCCCAGCGCCCCCCGCCTGGACACCGCCTTGGCCAATCTGGCCCCGGACCCGATCCGCGCCCGGCGCGCCGTGGCGCCGAACCCGCAGGTCTCCCTCACGCAGCGGGCCGGGACCTACCTCGAGCACCGCCTGGCCGACATCCCCTTCTTCGCGCCACCGCGCGCCGACCTCGAGCTGATCGGCAAGCCAGTCTCGTCCTACTACTTGGACAAGGCGGCCACCGCGATGATCGGGCTCGCCTTGCCGGCGTTCATCGGCCTGATCCTCCAACTGCTCCTCGGCTTCCCCCTGGTCATCCCGGCGATCGCCAGCCTCGCCCTCGGAGCGTTGATGTGGTTCGCCCCCGATGCCGACGTCAAGACCAAAGCCGCCCAACGACGCACCGACTTCGCGTATGCCGTCGTCTCCTACATCCGTTTGGTGGCCATCCAACGCCTCGGTCAGGCCGGGCTGGTGGCAGCCATGGAGGACGCGGCCCGCACCAGCGACGCTTGGATGTTCCTGCGGATCCGGGAGGAACTCCAGCTCGCGCTGCTGGTCAAGCGTCCGCCGTGGGATGCCCTGGCCGACCTGGCCGAGCGGATCGGTGTCCCCGAACTCAAGGAGGTCGCCGACATCACTCGCCTGGCCGGAGAGTCCGGGGCCTCCATCAGTGGTTCGTTGATGGCCCGGGCCGCGTCCATGCGCGACCGGCTCCTGAGCGCCGAACACGTCGAGGCGGTCAAAGCCAGCGCCGGATTGACGGTGCCCATGTCCATGCTCGGCCTGTTGTTCGTGGTCGCCCTGATCTTTCCGGCGTTCATGACGATCCTGTCCTGACCCGAACTCGACGCGAAAAATCTTGACTTGGCTGATCGAATAGTTCCGAAAGCAGCACCACACGAGGGGATACACGCCATGAACACTCACATCGCCGCCTTCGCCGCGACCCTGCACACGCTCGGCTTCCGGGTTCGCGACCACCTCGAGGTCACCCGGGCTCGCCTGAACGAGCGGCCCGAGGAGGGCGCCTCCGTGGTCGAGTGGGCGATTATCGCCGCGCTTGTGGCCGCAGTGGCCACGGCCATCGGTGTGGCCGTCTGGGCTGTGGCCAACCGCAAGATCGCCATCCTCAACGGCTCCTGACCAAGCCCCCACGCCCACGGTCTTGATGGAACCCCACCAGATGCTCATCGCGTCGCCGCGGCCCTCGCGGTGGCGCGCTGAGCGGGGTTCCACCGTGGTCGAAACCGCGATCCTGGCGCCGGTGCTCGTCTTCGTCACCTTCCTCGTCTTCCAGACCGCGTTCTACTACCACGACCGCAACATCGTCTCCTCCGCTGCCCAGGTCGGGGTGGAGGCCGCCCGAGTCGAAGGCGCCGGCCCGGCCGCCGGCCAACAGGCCGCGTCCTCCTTCTTGGCCCAGGCCGCACCCAATCTGCGCGGCACGAGTGTCAGTGCCAGCAGCAACGGATCCACCGTCACCGTCGTGGTCACCGCCAACGCCACGGCGCTGGTGCCGCTGGTCTCGCCTCCGCCGGTGCGGATCACGGCCACCGGCCCGATCGAGGCGGTGAGCAGCCCATGACCCGGTCGCGGCTGCGCGGCGAAGGTGGGTTCGCAGCCGTCGAGGTCGCCATCTTGGCTCCGGTGCTGATCGCGCTGGGGTTCCTCGTGGTGGCCACCGGACGGGTCGCCGGCGCCAACTCCAAGGTCGACGCCGCGGCCTATGCCGCGGCCCGGGCGGCCTCCATCGCGCGCACCGCCGACACCGCGCAAGCCGACGCGCAAGCGGCGGCGGCCGCGTCCTTGACCCAGGCCGGCCAGTCCTGCGCCCCCGCCACCGTCGTCGTCGACACCTCCGGGTTCGCCATCCCCGCCGGCACCCCAGCCACCATCACGGTGCGCCTCAGCTGCGCCGTGCCGCTCTCGGACCTGACGATGCTTCCCGGGCTGGCCAGCACCAAGGTCATCGCCGCCCAAGCCGTCTCGAGCCTGGACACCTACCGGGGGAGGTCCTGATGCGCACCGGCCAGGACACGCCCGCGCGGCGGGGTCACGACGAGCGCGGGTCGGCGTCGGTGTGGGTGATCATCGTGGCCATCGCCGCCTTGACGTTGACGGCTCTGATCACCGACGGAAACACCCGCCTGCGGGCCGCGCGGACCGCCACGCTGACCGCCTCCGAAGCCGCCCGCACCGGGGCCCAGCAGCTCGCCGCCGGCGTCGGTGTCGGCCAGCCCGCCCAGATCGACCCCGACCGAGGACCGGCCGCAGCCCGCGCCTACCTGGCCAGCGCCGGCGTCGCCGGCGACGTGGCCGTGGCCGGTCCCACGATCACCGTCACCACCCGCGTGCCCTGGCAGCCACGGTTCTTCACCTTCGCCGCCAAAACCCTCACCGGCACCTCCACCGCCACCGTCCGCCAGCCCTAACCCACCAGATCGAGAGGAGACCAATCCCATGCACACACACCGTTCCCGGGCCGCAGTGATCGGTCTCGGGCTGCTGTCCCTGATCGGGATCCTCACCGTCCTGGTCGCCATCCCCGCCGCCTTGTGGACCTTCGGCGGCAACCCCCTGCCCGATCACCTGCCCTCGATCGCTGAGGCCACCGCGCGCCTGGGCAGCCCCGACGACGGGGCCCTCTTCCTGGGCATTCTCAAGCTCCTTGGCTGGGCCGGCTGGGCCACCTTCGCGCTCTCCCTGCTCGTCCAGATCCCGGCGCAGCTGCGCGGACTTCCCGCGCCGCGCCTGCCCGGCCTGTCCTGGCAGCAAGGCCGGTCCGCGGTCATGGTCGGCGCGGTCGCGGCCATGTTCACCCTGATCGCCGCCGGCAGCCTGGCCAGCGCACCCACCGCCCAAGCTGCCCCGGCCACCTCGTCGACCTCACTCACCACCGGCACGCCCGCCCCCGCAGCGATGCCGGAGACGGCACCAACCCTCGACAGCCCCGCCCCGACGGGCGCGCAGTTCGAGGTCGTCACCGTCGAGAGCGGGGACACCTTGTGGGGGATCGCCGAAGCCGAACTGGGCGACGGGGCCCGCTACCCCGAGATCGTCGACGCCACCGCCTCCACCATCCAGCCCGACGGCCAGCAGCTGCACGACCCCGACCTGATCTACCCCGGGTGGCAGGTCACCGTCCCCGCAGGTGCCGCCGCCACCCCGGCCCCGGCACCTGCACCGGCCATCCCGGCTCCGCCGGCCCCAGGTGGCTCCTCCACCGACGTCGCCAGCGACACAACCCCCCAGACTCCGGGCGATAGCATCCCCTCTCGCCCGGACCTCGGTGGTGCTGGCAGTCTCGCCTCGAGCGGGACTGCCAGCACCACCACCCAGCACGGCGCCCCCACCGGCCCCTTGAGCGCGCCCACCACGGCGCCTGCACCCTCGGCGGCCGTGCAGGAGACCACAGGCACCGCAGATAGCGGGTACCTGCCCGCCGTGCTGACCGCTGCCGGCCTGGGGTCCTTGGCGGCCGCCGGCCTGCTCGGGGCGCTCAAGCGGCGCCGGGACAAGCAATCCCGCCGGCGCCAGCCCGGGCGTCGGATCGCGCTGCCCGCCGGGGTCGCGGCCGTGGCCGAAGCCCAACTGCGCGTCGCGGCCGACCCGCTGGCCGCCTCCGACCTCAACCGGGCCCTGCGCACCTTGGCCGCGCACGCCCGCCGCCTCGAGGCGCCCATGCCTGCCCTGCGGGCTGCCCGGATCACTCACGACACCCTCGAGCTGTATCTGGTCGACGCCGACGTCGAACTCCCCTCCCCGTTCACCACCAGCGTCGGCGACCCCGGTACTTGGACCTTGCACCGCGGCGACCTCTCCGTCCTCCTCGACGACGACGCGGCCGCCGAGATTCCGGCTCCCTACCCCTCCCTGGTCACCGTCGGCCACGACGAGCAGCAGGCGCACCTGCTGCTCAACCTCGAAGAGCTCGGCTCGCTGGCCCTCACCGGAGATTCGCAGCTCGCGCACGAGGTCCTCACCGCCCTAGCGATCGAGCTGATCACCTCGACGTGGACCGACGACTCCCGCATCACCTTGGTCGGGGTCCTGCCCGAACTCGTCGCCGCCCTGGCCAGCGACCGCACCACCTACGTCGAGACCCTCGAACAGATCATCACCGCCCTGGAATACACGGCCACCGTGCACCGTGACGCCCTCATCGAACAGGGGCAAGCCGGCGCCACCCAAGCCCGCGCCGCCGGCCTCGTCGAGGACACCTGGACGCCCCACCTGATCCTGGTCGGCACCGACCTCACCGCCACCGATCGCGAGCGGATCACGCACCTGCTCACCCAGGTCCCGCGGGTCGCGCTGGCCACCATCACCACGCGCGGTCCAGCCGTGGGGGAGTGGTCACTGCGGGTCAGCCGCGACGGCGACCAGGTGTGGGCCGACCTGGCCCCGATCCCCGTGCGTGTCACCCCACAACGGCTGCCCGCCGCCGACTACCAGGCCGCCCTCGATCTGTTCGCGGTCACCGACGAAGAGGACATCACCGGCCCGGAGTGGACCGAGGGCATCGCAGCCGGCGACGCCCTCGCGATCGCCGACCTACCCCAGCCGGACCCGCTCCAAGCCGGCGACATCGTCGACGACGCCGCCGCGCCCGCCCCCACCGTCGCGGTGGCTGACGACGAGACCACCCCCGTGACCACGGACGTGAATGAGGAGGAGGACCTGGTGGCCGCACCACGGCTGGTCACCGCCGTCGACGAGAGCGACGTCGACGTCCAGGAGGAGCGCGTCGCGACAGAGCCCGCCACGGTCGAGAGCAGCCGTGGCGAGAACGAGCCGGAGACGGCGCGTATGCCGTCGCTCGACCCGGACCTGCCCGTGCTCCGCGTCCTGGGCCCAGTGGCCGTCGAAGGGACTCGCGGCAGGCGCCCCGAGTCCCACCATCGCATCCTCGAGGTCATCACCTACTTGGCGCTGTGCCCGGGTCAGAGCCCGGCGGCGTTCAACGAGGCCATCTTCCCCGGGGAGCGGATC
>ERZ795053.2138-NODE-2138-length-24284-cov-6.711214_pt1 | contig 24284 bp, 25 predicted proteins | sample MGYA00375137_ERZ795053 | MGnify/ENA primary metagenome ERZ795053 (study PRJEB30182, sample SAMN05720284) | activated sludge metagenome | isolation source: Anaerobic digester | place: Hong Kong | collected 2014-12-17 ...
ATCCGCCCGGACTGCGTGGTCCAGATCAACTCCAAGCTGTTGGACGAGGTTGACGGACCGATGCTGCGTCACGGCCTGCAAGAGATGCACGGTCGGGCGCTTACGCTCCCCGTGCACACCCGAGATCGCCCCGATCCTGCTCGCCTTGAGGTCAGGTACGGGAATTTTCTGGCCGGCTAGCTCCCACGCAGGGGTGGCGCTCACAGGTGCGCGGCGAGATGAAGCCCGTTGAGGGGCACGGTTCGCCAGGCCACAGTTGCCGATTCACCTCGGCAGCGCAGCAGCAGCCGGTGTGGGGTCTCGACGAGACAGATCACGATCTCGGCGACCCCTGTCTCGACCCAGCCGGCACTCGCCGTCACCGGCTCGCGCCCGACCAGCACCGGCTCACTCCACGCGCCATCGCCGGCCGGAACCTCGATCGACCAGTCACCGTCCTCAACTCGTATCAGCCACCCAGACCCATTGCCTCGCAACGAGACCCGCGTCCCAAGGCCAAGCGCGCCGTCGGAGGTCGACACGGCATACCAGGCCTCGCTCGGTCCGCCCGCGCGAGAGGAGACCGGCACGATCGCCAGACCGGCCAGCCGCGCAGCGAGCTCCGCCTCACCCACCGGGTCCTCCGCCACCCCGTCGCCCAGGCCGGGCAGCAGGCACTCCCAGACCGCGTCGAGGATCGCCTGCATCCGCTCCTCCCCCGCCGTCGTCGCGATCACCGTTTCCTGCTCCGGCAGCACGATCATGAACTGCCCATTGGCCCCGTCGCCGCGAAACCCGTGCCGCGACATCCACACCTGATAGCCGTAGCCCTGCTCCCAGTCCGGCGACGCGGGATCCGGCCCGGTCGGGATGTGCCGCCTGGTGGCCAGCTCGACCCACTCGCGTGACAGCAGCTGCCTTCCCTGCCAACGCCCCCCGTCGAGCAGCAGCTGCCCGAGCGAGGCCAGCGCCTCGGTCGGCACGTGCAAGCCGAAGAAGCCGTATGCCGCGCCCCGCGCGTCGGCGAGCCAGCGCCCCGGACGCAGGCCCATCGGCTCGAAGAGTCGCGGCCCCAGCAGGTCGAGCAGCCGCTCCCCCGCCACCAGCTCGACCACCCGCGCCACGGCATAGGTCGCGCCGTTGTCATAGACGTGTCGGCTGCCGAGCGCGCCGTCGGGCACGACCGACAGCACCCCACGCAGCAGGTCGTCAGGGTGGCCCCAGGCCCGATCGATGGTGTCCTCCGAATGACCCACCGACATCGACAGCAGATGATGCACCGTGATCGCCTCGACCGCCGGATCGAGCTCCGACGGCAGCCGCTCCGGCGCGTGCCGGCGCACGATGTCAACCGCCCGCTCGTCCACTCGAAGCCGTCCGTCGTCGACGAGCAGCCCTGCGGCACAGGCGGTCCAGGTCTTGCTCGCGGAGTAGACGTGGTGCGGCAGGTGCGCGGCATACGGACTCCACCAGCCCTCGACCGCGACCTGGCCATGCCGCACCACCATGAGGCTGTGCACGTCGAGGCCCTCGGCCTCCCAGCGGTCGAGCAGGGCGAGGACGGCACGCGAGTCGACCCCGACCCGGGCCGGTGTCGTTCTCGGCAGCATCCCGCCATCGTGCCAGGCGCCTGTCGGTGCCGTGCGGCAGGATGTCCGGTATGCCGCCGCCGCTCACCTCCCCACCGCGCTGCACCATCGTGCCGCCCTATCTGCTGCGCGCGCTGGCCCGGCAGGACGATCCGGTGGTCGCCGACATCGCTCGCCGCACGCTCGACCACGACGGGCTGCTGCGCGAACGCCGCACTGTGGCAACGGAACACGGACCTCGCGGGCCACGCGGTCCCCGCTCGCCCCGCGGGCTGGTCCCGCCCGAGCTGACCCGGCGGGCCGCCGCACTCAAGGGCGGCGAGCGGCGGCTGGTCGTCAGCGCCAGCCTGCCGGCCGCTCCGGACCGGCAGATCCACGACACCGACCACTCGACCAAGCTGCCCGGGCGGCTGGTCCGGGCCGAGGGAGCCGACCCGGTCGACGACCGCGCGGTCAATGAGGCCTACGACGGGCTCGGCGCGACCTGGGAGCTGCTGTGGGCGGCATACCAGCGCGACTCGCTGGACGGGCGCGGCCTGCCGCTGGTGGCCACGGTGCACTTCGATGCCGGCTACGACAACGCCTTCTGGGACGGCACCCAGATGGTCTTCGGCGACGGCGACGGCGTCTACTTCGACGGCTTCACCCAGTGCGTCGACGTCATCGGGCACGAGCTCGCCCACGGGCTGACCCAGTTCACCGCGGGCCTCATCTACGTCGGGCAGTCGGGCGCGCTCAACGAGTCCGTCTCGGACGTCTTCGGCAGCCTGGTCAAGCAGCACCAGCGCGGGCAGAACGCAGACCAGGCCGACTGGCTGATCGGCGAGGGCATCTTCACCGAGCGCGTCAAGGGGGAGGCGCTGCGCTCGATGAAGGCGCCAGGCACCGCCTATGACGACCCGGCGATGGGCAAGGACCCGCAGCCGGCGCACATGGACGACTACGTCGAGCTGCCCCACGACGCCGACCACGACAACGGCGGGGTGCACACGAACTCCGGCATCCCCAACCACGCCTTCTACCTCGCGGCTGCCAGCATCGGCGGCCGAGCGTGGGAGCGTGCGGGTCGGGTCTGGTTCGACACACTCACCGCGAAGGGCATGCCCAAGGACGTCGACTTCGCCGGCTTCGCCGAGCGCACCGTCGCCGCCGCGACCAAGCGCTATCGCAAGGGGTCATCGGTCGTGCGCGCGGTTGACGAGGCCTGGCGCGCGGTCGGCGTCGGCGTCACCGGATCGGGGTCGCGACAGGGGTAGGGTCCTCGCGTGAGCACCGAGGGACGCGACTACGCCGAGCGGCTGCGCGCCAAGCAGAACGTCTGGTGGAAGAAGGCGCTCGACGTCCAACGGCCCTATCGCCACAACCTGCGCGGTGTCGGGCTCGGACGCACCATCGACGTCGGCTGCGGCATCGGCCGGCAGCTCGGCTGGCTCGACGCCGGCTCGATCGGCGTCGACCACAACCCGCACTCCGTCGCCGTCGCGCGCGATGCCGGGCACGCGGCATACACGGTGGAGGAGTTCCTCGCCAGCGACCACGCGCGCCCAGGGGCCTTCGACGCCATGCTGCTCGCCCACGTCGTCGAGCACATGGAACGCGAGCAAGGGCTCGACGTCGTGCGGATGTACCTGCCCTATGTCCGCCCGGGCGGCCGAGTGCTGTTCATCTGCCCGCAGGAGGTCGGCTACCGCTCCGACCACACCCACGTGCGCTTCTACGACGGTCCGGCGCTCGAGGCCTTCGCCCGCGAACTCGGCTTGCAGGTCGAGCGCTCCTGGAGCTTCCCCTTCCCCCGTCCGGCCGGGAAGGTGTTCATCTACAACGAGTTCAACGTCTTGGCCCGCGTGCCGGGCTGAGTCGGCGGACCGGGTCAGGTGGCCTGCCACGGGTCGACGAGCGTGAGCCCGAGCCCGTCGAAGTCCGCAGTGTCCCTGGTGGCCAACCGCCCATCGACCTGCCGGACGATCGCCGCGATGAGCGCGTCCAGGCCGCCGACCGGCCGGCCGAGCGCACGCCGGGTCGCGACGATGTCGGCGTAGTGCTCCGCTGCCCCGTCCGTCAGCGGCAGGCACACGCCCAACCCGTCGAGCGCCTGAGCGGCGGCCGTCCGGAGGGTCTCCCGTCGATGGCCGGGGGGCAACAGGGCGATGCCGGCCAGGATCTCGGCTCGGTTGACGACCGTGGTCACGGGTGTGGCGGTCAACGTCCCCAACCAGGCTCGGACGCCGGCATCCATGTGCCGACCTCGCATGACCTCTGACAGGACGTTGGTGTCCAGGACGAGCAGGGTCACGGCGCGAAGCGGGCAGCCGACGCGGGCGCGTCGGGGATGGTGGGCAGGTCGACGCCGCCGTACTCGTCGCCGGCCGCCATCAGCCGCTCGATCCAGGTGAGGTCGGCCTCGGTGGAGGACTCCAAGGCCGCGAGCAGGATCGTGCGCGCCTCGGCCTCCATCGAGCGGCCGTTCGCCGCCGCACGCATCCGAAGTCGCTGCTTGGCCGAGGCGGGCAGCTGACGGATGGTGATGGCCGTGGTCATGCTGCAATGATATCAATGCGGCACAGCTGTGGGATGGTCCACTCGGCGAGGGATGGTCCACTCGGCGCGGGTTGGTCCACTCGGCGAGGGATGGTCCACTCGGCGGGGGATGGCGGGGCTCAGAAGCCCAAGCGCTGCAGAGCCTTCGGGTCGCGCTGCCAGTCCCTGGCGACCTTGACGTGCAGGTCGAGGAAGACCTTGCGGCCGAGCAGCGTCTCGATGCCGGCCCGGGCCTGGGTGCCGACCGAGCGCAGCCGCGACCCGCCCTTGCCGATGACGATCGCCTTCTGGCTGTCCCGCTCGACATAGACGGTCACCCGGACGTCGAGCAGCCCGGTCTGCGGATCATGCCCCTCCCGCGGCACGAGCTCCTCGACGACCACGGCGAGCGAGTGCGGCAGCTCGTCGCGGACCCCCTCGAGAGCGGCCTCCCGAACCAGCTCGGCGATCATCACGTCCTGCGGCTCGTCGGTCGTCACCTCGCTCGGATAGAGCGCCGGCGAGAGCGGCAGCAGCTCGGCGAGGACCCGGCGCACGTCGTCGACCTGGTCACCCCGAGTGGCCGAGCACGGCACCACCGCGGACCAGTCGCCGAGGGCGTCGACGTCGAGCAGGTGACGCAACAGCCGCTCCCGCGGCACGAGGTCGGTCTTCGTGACGATGGCGACGACCGGGGTGCGCTTGGCCCGCTGCAGCTCGGCCAGCTCGGCGGCGATGAACTGGTCGCCCGGGCCGACCCGCTGGTCGGCCGGCAGGCAGAAGCCGACGACATCGACGTCGAGCAGCGTCTCACGCACGAGGTCGTTGAGGCGCTCCCCCAACAGGGTGCGAGGACGGTGCAGACCGGGCGTGTCGACGAGGACGAGCTGCGAGTCCGCGGTCGTGCTGATCCCGCGGATGGTATGCCGCGTCGTCTGCGGCTTGCTCGACGTGATCGCGACCTTCTGCCCCACCAGGGCATTCGTCAAGGTCGACTTGCCGGCATTGGGGCGCCCCACGAGGCAGGCGAAGCCGGCCCGGAAGGGCTTGTCCGGCAACGCTTCTCGCGGTTCGTGACGCGGCGGCATACTCATCAGTCCTCCTCGGCGAGCAGCCGGCGGGCGAACGGCTCGCCGTCCCCGTCACCCTTCGGCGGCTCGAGCGGTCTGGCCAGGACCGTGGCGATCCGGTGGCGGTGGGCCATCCGCTCGGCGGTGAGCGACAAGCCAGCAACCGGCGCGTGCGCCCCGGCGAAGGGGATCCGCCCGATCGCCTTGGTGAGCAGACCGCCGACGGTGTCGACCTCGTCCTCGTCGATCTCGTCGAGGTCGAAGAGCTCGGCGAGGTCGTCGATGGACATGCTCGCCGGCACCCGATAGCCGCCGTCGGGCAGCGGCTCGACGCCCGGCTCCTCCCGATCGTGCTCGTCGGCGATCTCGCCGACGATCTCCTCGAGGATGTCCTCGATGGTCACCAGCCCTGCGGTGCCGCCGTATTCGTCGACGACGATGACGAGGTGGGTCTGGTCGCGCTGCATCTCGCGGAGCAGGTCGTCGACCGGCTTGCTCTCTGGCACGAAGGCCATCGGGCGCATCAGCGCCTCGGCCGGCATCGTCCGCGCGTCGCGATCGGCCTGCAACCGGGCGACGACGTCCTTGAAGTAGAGCAGCCCGCGGATGTCGTCGCTGTCGTCGCCGACGACCGGCAGCCGAGAATGGCCGGTGCGCAGGAAGCGGGTCTGCGCCTTGCGCAGCGGCGTGTCGACGTCGACAGTGTCCATGTCGGGGCGGGGCACCATGACCTCCCGCGCCACCGTGTCGGCGAGGTCGAAGACGGAGTCGAGCATCTCGCGCTCGCCGCTCTCGATGACGTCGCTCTCGCTCGCCTGGTCGAGCAGGTCGCGCAGCTCGGCCTCGCTCTGGAAGGGTCCGTCGCGATAGCCCTTGCCAGGGGTCACCGCGTTGCCCAGCGCCACCAGCCCCCGGGCCAACGGGCCGAGGACCCGACGCAGGCCGCGGGTGGCAGGTGCAGCGACGAGCGCGACCCGGTCGTAGTTCTGCCGGCCCAGCGTGCGTGGTGACACCCCGACGACGACGAAGCTCACCACGGCCATCACGGCGATCGAGATGACCAGCGCCTTGCCGAGCGAGTCGGTGAGGTCGATGACCGCGACGGTGATGAGCACCGCGGTCGCCGACTCCGCGACGACGCGCAGAAAGGCGAGCACGGCGAGGTATGCCGCGGGCTCCTCGACGACCTGCACGAGGGAGCGGGCACCGACCCGGCCCTCGTCGAGCAGCTCGTCGGCGCGCACCCGCGACATCCGGAAGATCGCCGACTCGGCGGCGGCGAGCAGGAAGGCGATGACCGTGCTCAGCACGGCCACGAGCACGGCTTGGGTGATCATCGTGGAGCGACCGGGTCAGCCGCGCCCGCGGGTGGCGAGGAAGGTGAGCAGCAGCTGCCGCTGCAGCTCGAACATCTCCCGCTCCTCGTCCGGCTCGGCATGGTCGAAGCCGAGCAGGTGCAGGATGCCGTGCGTCGTGAGCAGCAGCAGCTCCTCGATCGTCGCGTGGCCGGCCTCGCGGGCCTGTCGCTCGGCGACCGTCGGGCAGAGCACGACGTCGCCGAGGACCCCCAACGCCGGACCCCCTGGCTCGCCAGGCTCGGCGGTGCCGTGGCCGGGCCGCAGCTCGTCCATGGGAAAGCTCATCACGTCGGTCGGGCCGGGCAGGTCCATCCACTGGACGTGCAAGGCCTCCATCGCCGTCTCGTCGACGAGGGTGATGACGAGGTCGGCCTCCGGGTGCACCCGCATCCGGTCCAGGACGTAGCGGGCGCAGGCGACGAGCTCGAGCTCGTCGACGGCATACCCGCACTCGTTGAGGACGTCGATGCTCACGCCCGGCCACCCGGTGTCTGGGAGCGCTCGTAGGCGTCGACGATCGCGCTCACCAGGCGATGCCGCACGACGTCGACCGAGGTGAGCTCGCTGAAGTGGATGTCCTCGACGTCGTTGAGGATGTCGCGGACCTGGCGCAGCCCGGACTGGGTGCCGCCGGGCAGGTCGACCTGGGTGACGTCGCCGGTGACGACCATCTTGCTGCCGAAGCCGAGTCGGGTGAGGAACATCTTCATCTGCTCCGGCGAGGTGTTCTGGGCCTCGTCGAGGATGATGAAGGCGTCGTTGAGGCTTCGACCGCGCATGTAGGCCAGCGGCGCGACCTCGATCGTGCCGGCCGCCATCAGCCGCGGGATCGACTCGGGATCGACCATGTCGTGCAGCGCGTCGTAGAGCGGCCGGAGGTAGGGGTCGATCTTGTCGGTGAGGGTGCCCGGCAGGAAGCCGAGCCGCTCGCCCGCCTCGACCGCGGGGCGGGTGAGGATGATCCGGTTGACCCGCTTGGCCTGCAGCGCGGCGACCGCCTTGGCCATCGCGAGGTAGGTCTTGCCGGTGCCGGCCGGGCCGATGCCGAAGACGATGGTGTGCGCGTCGATCGCGTCGACGTAGCGCTTCTGACCGAGCGTCTTGGGCCGGATCGTGCGGCCGCGGTTGCTGACGATGTTCTGGGTGAGCACGTCGGCGGGCCGCTCGGCGGTTCGGTCGCGCAGCATGCCGATGGCACGCTCGACGGCATCGCGGTTGAGCGGCTGCCCGGCGGCGATCACCTCGAGCAGCTCATCGACGAGCCGCTCGACGATGGAGACGTCGCCGCTCGGCCCGCGCAGCGAGATCTCGTTGCCCCGCACGTGCACGTCGAGGCGCGGGAAGGCCCGCTCGATGGTGCGCAGCAGCTCGTCCCGCGGGCCCAGGAGGGTGACCATCGAGACGGCGGGCGGGATGGTGATCGAGTGGGTCGGCAGGCCAGCAGCGCCGGACTCGGCGCCCGGCGCGAAGACATCGGACATGATCGGTCAAGTCTAGTTCGGGTCCGGACGACCGACGACCGAGTATGCCGCCGTCGCTCGCCCGCCGCGGCGGCCTCGCGGTGCGAGGTCAGCCGGGCGGCCACTCCATGCCACGGCCGCCGATGACATGCAGGTGGGCGTGGAAGACGACCTGGCCGCCCTCGGAGCCGGTGTTGGCGACCATCCGGTAGCCGCGGTCCAGGCCTGCCTCATCGGCCACCTGGCGGGCCAGCTGGACCAGGTCGGCGATCGCCATCGGGTCCTCGGCGAGCTCGCCGAGATCCTTCGCGTGCTCGCGTGGGATGACGAGCACATGCGTCGGGGCGACCGGCGCAATGTCGCGGAAGGCGATCGAGTGCCTCGACTCGCCGACGATCTCCGCGTCCAGCGATCCCTCGACGATCCGGCAGAACAGGCACGGCGCGTGGCTCATGGGGCGAGCCTAGCCGCGGGCTGCCGGGGTCTGCCTCGGTGAGAGCGATCCTGCTCGACGGCCCGAGGGTGGTGGCTCCACACGAGGGGTGGCCGGCGATACGCAGTGGTGGGCCCCTCCACCAGCCGCAGTGGTGGGCCCCTCCACCAGCCGCAGTGGTGGGCCCCTCCACCAGCGGGTAACCGCCGACGCAGCCCTCACTCCCCGGCCCCTCCTCCGCTCCCCCTGCCCTCGGGCCGCCTAGCCTCGTGTCAACCGGATCACCCGCCGGCGCGTCGAGAGGAGGTGAGCACCGTGACGGCACCGCGAGAGGGGCATTCGCCCGTCCGTGACGATGTCCTCGCCGAGCTGTATGCCGCGCACTGGCGGCCGCTCGTGCGATTGGCCTGGCTGCTGCTGCACGACCAGGCGGCGGCCGAGGACGTCGTCCAGGACGCCTTCGTCGGCATGGCCCGCGGCTGGGCCCGGCTGCGCGACGAGAGCCTGGCCGCGGCATACCTGCGACGCAGCGTCGTCAACGGCTGCCGGTCGGTGGGCCGCCACGCGACCGTGGTGCGCCGAGAGCTGACCGCGGAGGCGGGACGCGCAGACGCGCTGGGCCGGGCCACCGCCCCGAGCGCCGAGGCCGGCGCGCTGGCCCGGCTCGACCGGCGCGGGCTGCTCGCCGCTCTCGACACCTTGCCGGACCGCCAGCGCGAGGTGCTCGTGCTGCGCTACTACGCCGACCTCTCCGAGGCCCAGATCGCCGATGCGCTCGGCATCGCCCGGGGCTCGGTCAAGGCCCATGCCCACCGCGGGCTGGCCGCCCTGCGCGAGCGGATGGAGAACCCCCGATGAGCAACTGGACCAGCCCCGACGACGACCTCGAGCGCGAGCTGCGCGCCGCGCTCGACGAGGAGGCCCGACGGATCCTGCCGCGCGACCGCTTCGCCGACATCCGGACGCACACCGACGGGCTGGCCGAGGGGGGGCGGGGACGGCCGGATTGGCTGCTGCCGGTCGCCGCGTCGTTCGTCGTACTGCTGCTCGGGTTCGGGGCGTGGTCGATGCTGCGTCCGCCGCCACCGGCGCAGCCCGGCGGCGCCACGACGATCGCCAGCCACCCGACCAGCGCCAGCACCCCCAGCGCCAGCACGGGCGGGCCGTCGAGCCCGGCCTCGTCGAGCCCGTCGTCGAGCCCGTCGTCGAGCTCGTCGTCTGTGCCGGCAGGGATCCCGTACTCGGCACCGATCTACTACGTGGCCCCGGGCACAGCGAGCCTGCCGTGGCTGCTCACCCGCGACTTCGTGCCGACGACGATCGCCGACGACACCCCGACGAGGAAGGCCGAACGAGCGCTCTCCGTCCTCGTCCAGGGAGCACTGCCCGACGGCACCGCGCTGCCCTATCAGGGCCTGGCCACGCCCTGGCAGCCCGGGACGACGGGGTCGGTGACGGTGACGCCGGCTGAGATCCAGGTGCGGCTCGAGCGCGCCGGTCAGCCGGGGCTCACCGTCGAGCAGCAGCGGATCGCCGTGCAGTCGATCGTCTGGACGGTGACCGCCGCGGTCCAGGACAACAAGCCGGTGCGGATCGAGGTCACCGGCGGCGGCCCGATCTTCGAGAGCAAGCCAGCCGGCGTCTACAAGCGGCCTGCGGAGACCTGGCGTGACCTCGCGCCGATCTGGATCACCGCCCCGAGCCGCTGGGCTCCGGCACCGGCCGGCCAGCCGGTGGTCGCCAAGGGACAGGCGACCGTCTTCGAGGCCACCGTCTCGTGGCAACTACAGCGCGCCGACGGCAGCGCGGTCCGCTCCGGCACGGTGATGGCCAGCGTCGGGGCTCCCGAGCGGGGCGAGTGGTCGGTGGATCTCGGTGCCCTCCCGGCAGGGGACTACGTGTTGCGCGCGTGGGAGGTGTCGATGAAAGACGGCGCCATCGCCTACGAGACGCGGCAGCCCTTCCGGGTCGGCTGAGGCACCCGCCGAGTCGCCCCGTGAGCGGCCCAGGCGACCTGCGAGGGCGGGTGGGCTTCGCGGGGGGCGTCGTCAGCGCCAGCGGCTGAGCGTGTTGAGCGCGGCGAGGGCGGCCGGGCCGGCGCTGCCAGAGCGCAGCACCTCGCGCCCCAGCCGCACCGCCACGGCGCCGGCGGTCTCGAAGGCGGTCAGCTCGGCCGGGCTGATCCCGCCCTCCGGGCCCACGACGACGACGATGTCTCCGTCGGCCGGCAGCTCGAGGCGGGCGAGCGGCATCCTCGCCTCCTCGTGCAGCACGATGCCGAGCGCGGCGCCGGCGAGCAGCCCCTCGACGTCACGTGATCGCGCCAGCTCCGACACCTGCGGCACCCGGAAGCGCCGCGACTGCTTGCTGGCAGCCACGACGACCGACTCCCACTTGCGTCGCCCGCGCTCGGCCCGCTCGGCCCGCCACTGCACGACGCTGCGCGCGGCCTGCCACGGCACGATCCGGTCGACGCCGAGCTCGGTGGCCGCCTCGATCGCCTGCTCGTCGCGGTCGCCCTTGGCCAGCGCCTGCACCAGCGTGTATGCCGCCGCTGCCGCCGGCTCGGTCTCGACACTCACCACCCGGGCGCGCAGCAGGCTACGCTCGACGCCGACGACCTCGGCCAGCGCCCGGGTGCCGTCGCCGTCGCCGACGTAGACCGACTCCCCCAGCGCGAGCCGCACGACGGACACGGCGTGGTGCCCTTCGGCTCCGCCGACCTCGACCACGGCACCCGGCTCCAGCCCGTCAAGGCTGCCCGGGTCGGCGAGGAAAAGATTGGCGGACAAGGGGATTCGGCCAGACCTCAGGCGCCCTTGAAGGCGTCGCGGAGCTTGCCGAGGAAGCCCTTGTCGTGCTCGACCGGCGCGACCGGCCCGGCCGGCCGCTCTTCGCCGCGCAGCACCGCGAGCCGACGCAACAGGTCGGCCTGCTCCTCGCTGAGCCGGGTCGGGGTCTGCACGGCGATGTGCACGATGAGGTCGCCGCGACCGGTGCCGCGCAGGTGGGCGGTGCCCAGGCCACGCAGGGTGAGCGTGTCGCCCGGCTGGGTGCCCGAGCGGACCTCGACCGGCTGCGGGCCGTCGAAGGTCTCCAGGTCGAGCGTCGAGCCGAGCGCCGCGGCGGTCATCGGCAGCTCGATCCGGCAGTGCAGGTCGTCGCCGCGCCGGGTGTAGACAGGATGGCCGGCCACGACGACCTCGACGTAGAGGTCGCCGGGCGCCCCACCGCCGGGGCCGACCTCACCCTCGCCGGTGAGCTGGATGCGGGTGCCGGTGTCGACGCCGGCCGGCACCTTGAAGGTGATCGAGCGCCGGGTGCGGACCCGGCCCTCACCCGAGCACTCGAAGCACGGGTGGGTGATGACGCTGCCGTAGCCCTGGCAGTTCGAGCACGGCCGGGTCGTCATGACCTGACCGAGGAACGACCGCTGCACGGTCTGCACCTCGCCGCGACCCCCGCACAGCGCACAGGTCGAGAAGCCGGTGCCGGGCTGGCAGCCCTGACCGGCACAGCTCGTGCACCGCACGGCGGTGTCGAGGGTGAGCTCCTCCTCGGCGCCGAAGACCGCGTCACGCAGGTCCAGCTCCATCCGCACCAGCGCGTCCTGGCCGCGGACGCTGCGCGAGCGCGGGCCGCGCGGCGCGGCCGCTCCCCCGAAGAAGGCGTCCATGACATCGCTGAACGAGAAGCCCGCACCCGCGAAGCCGCCCGCGCCACCACTGGCGAAGGGGTCGACACCCAGGTCGTAGGAGCGCCGCTTGTCGGCGTCGGAGAGCACCTCATAGGCCCGGGAGACGGTCTTGAACCGCTCCTCGGCCTCCTTGCCCGGGTTGACGTCAGGGTGCAGCGTCCGGGCCAGCCGGCGGTAGGCCCGCTTGATCTCCTCGGGGCTGGCGTCGCGGGACACCCCGAGATCGGCGTAGTAGTCGCTCACGTGATCCTTCGATCGGTCCGGTTCCGTTGGGGCGCAGGCAGGCTCAGGGCTCGAGCAGGTCCGAGACATAGCGGGCGACCGCACGCACGGTCGCCATCGTCGTGGGGTAGTCCATCCGGGTCGGGCCGAGCACCCCGAGCCCGGCGACGAGCTCGCTGCCGGACCCGTAGGCCGCGGAGACGACCGACGTGCCCGCCAGCCCCGCATGCGGATTCTCGTGGCCGATGGTCACCGCAACCGGTATGCCACGCAGCTCGCCGGCGGCGGCGTGGGTGGCGAGCTGGCCGAAGAGCTTCAGCAGCACGACGTGCTCCTCCAGGGCCTCCAGGACCGGCGCGATCGAGGTCGGGAAGTCGGCCCCGAAGCGGGCCAGGTTGGAGGTGCCGGCGAGCACGACCCGCTCCTCGCGCTGCTCCGCGAGCGCGTCATCGAGGGTGCGCAGCACGGCCCGGACGAGGTCCCGCTCGGCCGGCTCGAAGCGCTCGGGCAGCGCCTGCAGGCGGCCCGAGGCCTCGGGGAAGGCGAGCCCGGCGGCGTCGGCGAGCACCGCCGCGCGAATCCGTGCGACGAGCTCCTGGCCGGTGGGGTCGTCGAGGTGCTGACCGGTGTCGGACGTGTCGACGATCCGCTGCTCGACCCGGCCGGTGGTGGCGATGAGCACGACGAGAAGCCGGTCGCGGCCGAGCGCGACGAGCTCGATGTGGCGCACCGCGGAGCGGCTCAGCGAGGGGTACTGGACGATCGCCACCTGGTGGGTGAGCGAGGCGAGCAGCCGGACCGTGCGGTCGACGACGTCGTCGAGGTCGACCGCGCCGGCGAGGAAGCGCTGGATCGCGACCCGCTCGGCCGGCGTCATCGGCTTGACCGCGCTGAGCCGGTCGACGAAGAGCCGATAGCCGGCGTCGGTCGGCACCCGACCGGCGGAGGTGTGCGGAGCCGCGATGAGCCCCTCCTCCTCGAGGATCGCCATGTCGTTGCGCACGGTCGCGGCGGACACCCCGAAGTGGTGCCGCTCGACGAGGCTCTTGCTGCCGACCGGCTCGGAGGTGCGCACGTAGTCCTGGACGATGGCGCGCAGCACGGCCAGCCGTCGCTCCTCGCTCATCGTTCCTCCCTCACCGCGTGGCGCATTGGCACTCTCCGAAGCCGAGTGCCAGTCTACGTCGCATGGATCGCTACGGCCGCGACGTCCTCGCCGCCGGCTCACCCCGATCGGGTATGCCGCGCCGCGGCCCCGCGCGCGCGGTCGCCGCCGAGCCCGGGCTGGTCGTCGAGGAGCACGAGACCGGCTGGGTCGGCGCGGTCGTGCGGGTCGAGAAGGCCGGCGGCCTGCACGTCGTGCACCTCGAGGATCGGCACGGCCGCACCAAGGGCTTCCCCCTCGGCCCGGGCTTCCTGCTCGACGGCGTGCCGGTCGTGCTCGGTCCGCCGGTGGCCGCGGCCCGGGCCAAGCTCGAGCAGGTCCGCCGGGCCGAGTCGCGCACCGCGAGCGGCTCGCGCGCCGTCACCGGCCACCGGGCCAGGGTCGCCAGCGGCTCACGGATCTGGGTCGAGGGCCGGCACGACGCCGAGCTCGTCGAGAAGGTCTGGGGCGCCGACCTGCGGGTCGAGGGTGTCGTCGTCGAGATGCTCGACGGGGTCGACGACCTGCTCGGGGCGGTCCGCGACTTCGCGCCCGGTCCCGGGCGTCGGCTCGGTGTGCTCGTCGACCACCTCGTGCCGGGCACGAAGGAGTCGGCGATCGTCGACCGGGTGCGCCGACTCACCGGCGCGGACGCGGCATACCAGCCCCACCTGCTCGTCCTCGGCCACCCCTACGTCGACGTCTGGCAGTCGGTCAAGCCCGAGCGACTGGGCTGGTCGAGCTGGCCGGTCATCCCGCGCGGCACGTCGTGGAAGCACGGCATCTGCGCGGCGCTCGGCTGGCCGCACGACACTCAAGCCGACCTCGCGCGGGCCTGGCAGCAGATCCTCCGAACGGTCAAAAGCTATGCCGACCTCGAGCCGACCCTGCTCGCCAGCGTCGAGGAGCTCATAGACTTCGTCACTGCTTCGGAGAGTTGACGCCCCCAACCAAAGGTCACATCATGAGCCACCAGCCGGACGTCCCCCAGGACCCGACCACCCCTCCGCCGCCGCCCACCTGGAGTGGCCAGCCCTATCAGGCCCCGGACCTGGCAGCCCAGCCGGCGCCCCAGTACAACCAGCCCACCTACCCGACTGCCGTGCCCTCTGCTCCGGCGGGCTACGGCAGCGCCGCTCCTGGCCAAGCACCGTTGGCTCAGCACGAGGCGCGGCAGTGGGGCATGTTCGCCCACCTCGGCGGCATCATCCTGGGCTTCGTCGCGCCTCTCATCATCATGCTCGTCTTCGGCCCGCGCGACGGCTTTGTCAAGGACCAGTCGACCGAGGCCCTGAACTTTCAGATCACCGCGCTGATCGGCTACCTCGCGTCGGTGGTTGTCGCCTTCATCCTCCCGCTCCCGCTCAACCTCCTCGTCTGGGTGGCCGTCCTGGTCTTCTCGATCATGGGTGGGCTGGCCGCCAATCGCGGCGAGGTCTACCGCTACCCCGTCGTCCTGCGCCTGGTGAAGTAACCTCCGCACGCGTCACGGAGGGGCCGACCGACCGGTCGGCCCCTCAGCCGTCAGTGAGGGTCCGCACCACGGTGTCGGCGAGCAGCCGACCGCGCAGCGTGAGCACGATCCGCTTGTCCTGCAACGCCGCTCGCCCGTCCACGAGGTCGTCTGCGACAAGACCTGCGACGGCCTGCCGCGCCGCAGCTGGCAGGTCGGCGATCGGCAGGCCCTCGGCCAGCCGCACCCCGAGCAGGATCTGCTCGTCGCGGCGCTGCAGGTCCGTGAGGGTCTCCCGGGCGGCCGCGGGCGAGCGTCCGGAGGCGAGTTGCGCGGCATACGCGGTGGGGTGCTTGCGATTCCACCAGCGCACGCCACCGACATGGCTATGGGCACCCGGACCCGCCCCCCACCAGGCGTCACCACGCCAATAGCCGAGGTTGTGGCGGCAGCGCGCGTCGGGTCGGGCGGCCCAGTTGCTCACCTCGTACCAGCCTAATCCGGCTGCAGCGAGCACGTGTTCGGCCAGCTCGTACTTGTCCGCCTCGTCGTCGTCATCGGGGCGAGCCACGTCGCCGCGGCGCACCTGCGCTGCGAGCCGGGTGCCCTCCTCGACGACGAGGGCGTAGGCCGAGACATGGTCGGGCTGCATCGCGATGGCCTCCTCGAGCGAGGTGCGCCAGTCGGCGAGGGACTCCCCCGGTGTGCCGTAGATGAGGTCGAGGCTCACCTGCAGGCCGGCGGCCCGAGCCGCGGCGACGGCGGCAGCGACACCCGCCGGGTCATGGGTGCGGTCGAGGGTGGCGAGCACCGACGGCACGGCCGACTGCATGCCGAGGCTGACTCTCGTGTAGCCGGCGGCGGCCAGCTGCTCGGCCAGCCGCGGCGTGAGCGTGTCGGGGTTGGCCTCGATGCTCACCTCGGCGTCGGTCGACAGGCCCCAGTGCCCGCGGATCCGAGCGAGGATCGCGGTGAGGTCTGCCGGGGGCAGCAGGGTCGGCGTGCCGCCGCCGAGGAAGACCGTCCAGACCGGCGGAGCCGTGGGGCCCAGCACGCGGGCCGCGAGGTCGAGCTCGCCGAGCACCGCCGAGAGGTATGCCGCCGGCCCCCCGGGGCTGTCCGCGTCGCCCTCGGCGCCGAGCTCGCCCAGCGTGTAGGTGTTGAAGTCGCAGTAGCCGCAGCGCACCCGACAGTAGGGCACGTGGACGTAGATGCCGAGCCGCCGGTCGGCGTGGGCGAGCTCGGCCAATGCGCTCGCCGGGAGGGCACCGTCCTCCGGCGCCGGGTCTCCAGCAGGCAGGGCGGACGGCATGCCGTGGATCCTCTCGCACATCGAGCCGGTGCATCCGCAGGCCTGGGTCGAGGTCCGGATGGCGGACCGACCGACGTGGATTCCCGGACGGTGTCCGTCTCGCTGCTCGGGACCAGCCGCAGGGCTCACGGCGTGTTCGAGGCGACACGCCGAGGTTTGTGGAGACGCGCGAAAGTCCGTCTGCTCACCCCCTTGTGAGCGGGCCGGAACGCGACTACACATATCCCTACGTCCCCGGCTCGCCGGAGACGAGCAACAGATCACCATCGACGAGTTCTCCTCCGGGAGAACGGGATTCGAGATCTGATGCGACCAATGCCCGGGCTTCGGCCCGTGGCGGTCGCGGCCCTCGGGCCGCGGCGGCATCCGGCCTCGCCGGATGCAGACGTCTGGTTCGCCGGGCGTCGCGACCGCCGGTTCACCGACGGTCGGAAGGGCCCCAGCGACTCATACTCGTTGGGGCCCTTCACCCTGTCCGGACCCGTTCGTCGTCAGGCCCGCAGCATCCCGAGGACGATGAGCAGCTGGCCCAGGTGATAGGTGACCATCACCGCGAGCCGCCCGTGCGGCACCGGCCGAGCGAAGCGGTCGATGCCGATCAGCGCATCGCTGACGAGGAAGAGCGTCGCCCCGACGGCCAGCACGAGGTGACCGGTCGCCCAGGCGAGCGCGCCCATCGCGGCGATCACCACGGCATACACCGCGACGAGGACGCCCTCGACCGACGGGCCGCGCAGGATCGTCCGGACCAGCACCCACAGGACGGCCAGTCCGGCCGCGACGACGAGGATGACACCGCCCCACAGCGGCTCGTCGGCCGGCATCCGGCGGAACGCCGCGATGTAGGCCGCGTGCGCGCCGAGGAAGGCCAGCAGGCCGGCGAGGAAGCGCCGGTCGGTGCGCCCGAGCAGCAGGACGTCGCCGACGAGGCTGAGGACCAGCCCGAGCAGCAGCGCTCGGCCATAGCTCACCGTGTCGGCGTGCAGCAGCCAGGCGAGCAGGATGAGCAGCCCGAGGACGCCCGGCTTGGCGATGCTCTCGATGTCACGGTCGTCGCGCGCCACCGCCCGCCAATCGGCGAGCGCCGCCACGGCCAGCGCGACGATCAGCACCCAGGCGTAGAGATTCATCGGCCACCACTGTGCCAAAGCCGCGGACCGGCCCTGGGGTGCCACGCGGGCACGGCCAACCGGCCGGCCCAAGCCCCCACCGACCGGTCAGTCGGGATATGGTGTCCGGCACCGGAGCGTCAGTGAGGCCGCCCCGCAGGTCAGGCTCGGCGGCCTCGTGCTGGTCCGCCCCCACGAGGGGCTCCCATCGGACAGCTGCACAGGCGGAAGGCCTTGCCCATGACCTCGATCCTCTCCCGACGCGGCCGGCTCGCTGCCGCTTCCGCCGTGGCCGGCCTCGCGCTGGCCACCCTCCCCATCACCGCGAACGCGGCCGACACCCGCTCCGGGCCACCGGGCACGGTGACGATCAAGCGCGACACCTACGGCATCCCGCATGTCTATGCCCTGACCACCCACGACCTGTTCCGCGGCTACGGCTACGTCGTCGGCGAGGACCGGCTCTTCCAGATGGAGATGAGCCGCCGCACGACCCAGGGCACCGTCTCCGAGGTGCTCGGGTCGGCTTTCGTCGCGCTCGACAAGGACACCCGCAACGGCTCGGACCCCGATTCGATCCGCGCACAGCTGGCGGCGCTGCCGCAGCAGGACCGGGACATCTTCGAGGGGTATGCCGCGGGGCTCAACGAGTACCTCGACCGCATCGCCACCGACCCGGGACGGTTGATGCCCAAGCAGTTCCTCGACTACGGCTTCGCACCGAGCCGGTGGACGGCATACGACGTGGCGATGGTCTGGGTCGGGACGATGGCCTACCGATACTCCGACTCCTCGACCGAGATCCCCAACTATGCCGTCCTGCAGACGCTGCTCGCGGCCTACGGGCCGGACCGGGGCCGCGCGCTGTTCGACATGCTCGTGTGGCGCGAGGACCCGCTCGCCCCGACGACCGTCCCGCGCACCGGCGCCGTGACGACGCCGGGCAACAGCCCCGGACCGCGCGGGCTGAGCCCCATCACGCCGGGGCTGCGCGACTCGGCGGTCGAGATGATGCAACGGGCCGGTGGCGGCACCTGGCCGAACATGCAGCCGCAGGCCTCCAACGTCTGGATCACCGGCAAGGACCGGACGATCGGCGCCAAGTCGGTGCTGGTCAACGGTCCCCAGTTCCAGTGGTTCAACCCGTCCTACGTCTTCGGCATCGGCCTGCACGGCGCCGGCTACGACTTCGCCGGGAACACCCCCTTCGCCTATCCGTCGGTGATCTTCGGGACCAACTCGGAGATCTCCTGGGGAGCCACCGCCGGTCCGATGAACCTCGTCGACATGTACCAGGAGCGGCTCAACCCGGCCAACCCCCGCCAGTACCTCTACGACGGCGCCTACCGCGACATGGTCGTGCGGACCGAGATCATCCCGGTCAAGGACGCCCCGGCGGTCACCGTCGAGCTGTTGCGCACCGTCCACGGGCCGGTGACCTCGGTGGACCTGCCCAACGCCACGGCATACAGCAAGCGTCGCTCGTTCGCCGGGGCCGAGGTCCAGTCGCTCGTCGCCTGGGCGAAGCTGCCGAAGGCCAAGAACTTCGCGGAGTTCCGCGACCTCGCAGCGCAGTTCGCGATCTCCATCAACTGGTACTACGCCGACAAGAAGGGCAACATCGGCTACATCTCGCCAGGTCGACTGCCCGATCGCCCCGCGCACCAGGACATCCGGCTGCCCGCGATCGGCGACGGCTCGATGGAGTGGTCCGGATTCCTGCCCGCGACCGCCAATCCACTGGCCTACAACCCGGCCCAGGGCTTCGTCGCCAACTGGAACAACCAGGCGGGGCCGGGCTTCAACAACGATTACGGCAACTGGTCGGTCGTCGACCGCGACCAGGAGATCCTCGCCGAGCTGTCCACCGGCAAGAGCTACACCCCCGAGCAGCTCTGGGAGCTCAACGAGCGGTTCTCCTTCGTCGACCTCAACCTGCGCTACCTCGCACCCACGCTCCGTGCGGCGGTCGCAACGAGGGCGGCCGACGATCCGGTCCGACGCGACGTCGAGCTGCTGACGACCTGGTCCGGCGAGACCCGAGACGGCAACGGCGACGGCGTCTACGACGGCCCGCAACCGACGATCATGCGCGCGTGGCTGCCCCTGCTGGCGAAGGCCGTGCTGTCCGATGACCTGCCGGCCAGCATCTTCGCCAACTACACCGCCGGCATGTACCTCGCGACGCCGGTCGAGACCCGGGCGTCGATCCGGCCGGCGCAGGCGACCAAGCTCATCTACAACGCCATCCTCGGCGGATCGGCCGGCGTGCGGCAGAGCATCGACCTGTTCAACGGTCTGGCCCCGGGTGATGTGCTGCTCGCGACCTATCAGCAGGCGCTCGACCAGCTGCGGGCCAGCAAGGGCGTCGACCCGACCGGGTGGACGACACCGATCTCGCGGATGGCCTACAGCTACCGGAACTTCCTCGGAGTCCCGCAGGCCGCTCCGAGCGAGCAGCTTCTCGGCCCGCAGTACATGAACCGCGGCACTGAGAACAACATGGCCGTGCTCGGGGCCGGCGCTGACCGGCTGTGCCTCGTCGCCCCACCCGGGCAGTCCGGCTTCGTGGCACCCGACGGAACGAAGTCACCGCACTACGACGACCAGCTCGCGCTCTACGCCAGCTTCGGCTGTCGTGACGAGCACCTCACCCAGCGTGAGGTCAGCGAGGCCACGGTGAGCACGACTGTGCTGCGCTGATCGTCCGCCCCACCACCGGTGGCCGGTCACCCTCGGGTGTCCGGCCATCGGCGCGCACGGGGTTGAGTGCCGCCGGGCATAGGCTGGGTCCATGGCGATCGAGCACTTCGAGCACACCGTCACCGAGGCGGACACCGCCGCAGTGCTCGGCAGCGGCGACCTCCCCGTGCTCGCCACACCACGGCTCATCAACTGGGTCGAGCGAGCGACCTTCGCGGTCGCCCGCGCCGGCCTTCCCGAGGGGCACACGACGGTGGGCACGGTCGTTCGGGTCGAGCACCTCAAGGGATCCCCCGTCGGCACCGTGGTGACGATCCGATGCTCCAAGCCGATCAGCGACGGGCGCCGACTCATCTTCCACGTCACGGCAGCCGACGAGACCGGCGAGCCGATCGCCACCGGCGAGTTCCACCGCCGGGTTGTCGACCCTGAGCGCTTCATGTCCCGCTTCCCCGCCACGCCAGCTGCGCCGGCGACGCCTGACCCCAGCGCCGACACCACCGCCAGCCCGGTCGTGCCGGCAGCTCCGCCCGAGTGAGCACCCCCACCCTCGACGTCGCCGCCCTGCGCGCCCAGCTCCCCTCGCTGGCCTCGGGACTGGCCCACTTCGACGGGCCGGGCGGCACCCAGACGCCACAGCCGGTCGCCGACGCGATGCGCAGGGTCCTGCTCGGGCCGCTGTCCAACCGGGGGCAGGTGACCCCGAGCGAGCGCAACGCCGATTCCGTCGTGGCGAGCTTCCGCGCGGCATACGCGGACTTCCTCGCCAGCGATCCGCGCGGGATCGTGCACGGGCGCAGCATGACCCAGCTGACCTACGAGCTGTCCCGGGCCCTCGCCAAGACGTGGTCGGCCGGTGCCGAGGTCGTCGTCAGCCGCCTCGACCACGACGCCAACGTCCGGCCCTGGGTGCAGGCCGCGCAGGCCGCAGGTGCTGTCGTGCGATGGATCGACTTCGACCCCGACTCGGGCGAGATCGATTGGCAGAGCGTGGAATCCGCGGTCACCGCGCGGACGCGGCTGGTGGCCGTGACGGCCGCGAGCAACCTCCTCGGCACGATGCCCGACGTGCCGCGGGTCGCCGCTGCGGCGCACGCCGTCGGCGCTCTCGTCTACGTCGACGCGGTGCACTACGCGGCGCACGAGCTGCCGGATCGGCTGGCCCTCGGTGCCGACCTGCTCGTCTGCTCCCCCTACAAGTTCCTCGGGCCGCACTGCGGCGTGCTCGCCGCCGACCCCGCGCTGCTGGCGAGCCTGAACCCCGACAAGCTGCTGCCCTCCACCGACGAGGTGCCCGAGCGCTTCGAGCTGGGCACCCTCCCCTACGAGCTGCTCGCCGGCGCCACCGCCGCCGTCGACGTCCTCGCCGGCCTGGTCGGCTCAGAGTCGGTCCCGGCCTCTGTAGGGTCGCGTCGCGAGCGGCTGACCGTCTCGTATGCCGCGCTGCACGCCCACGAGTCGGCGCTGCGGGCTCGTCTCGAGGCCGGTCTGGCCGGGCTCGGAGACCGGGTGGTCGTCCACTCGCGGGCGGCTCGGCGCACCCCCACGCTGCTGCTCACCTTCCCCGGACGGCGGTCCTTCGAGGTCTACGAGCGGCTCGCCGAGCGCGGGGTGCTCGCCCCGGCGGGCTCGTTCTACGCCTACGAGCCGTTCCGTCGGCTCGGCCTCGACGACGAGCACGCCCTCCGCGTCGGGCTGGCCCCCTACACCGACGACAGCGACGTCGACCGGCTGCTCGACAGTCTCGCGGAGATCCTCCGGTGACCGCGGACGGATCGGGGGTCGGGTCATCCGGTGGGATCGGCGGCCTCACCGATGCCGAGGTCGACGAGCTCGTCGCGGCCGCTCAGGCCGGGGACTCGGGAGCCCGGGATCGGATCGTCGCTCTCGTGGCGCCGATGGTCGCCCGGCGGTGTGCGCGGTTCCTGCCGTGCCGCGAGGACGCCGAGGAGGCGACCCAGGACGCGCTGCTCGCGATCGCACAGAAGATCGGCTCCTTCTCCGGGCGTGGCTCGTTCGCCGGATGGGTCGTCGTCGTCGCCTCGAACTGCGCCCGCTCGACCTATCGCGATCTCAAGCGCCGCTCGGTCGAGCTGGCCACCGACGAGCTGCCGGCCCGACCCGACCCGCGCACGACGAGTGTCATCGCCGGCTCCCGGATCGACCTGCTCGAGGCGATCGAGCACCTCGAGGCCCATCACCCGGCCCTCGTCGACGCCTTCGTGCTCCGCGACCTCGCGGCGCTCCCCTACGACGACATCGCCGCCCAGCTCGGCATCCCCCTCGGCACCGTCAAGGCGCGCATCCACGACGCCCGCCGCGTCGTCCGCACCCGCCTGACCTGAGGCTCCTGCCTGACCTGAGGCCCCTGCCTGATCTGGGGGCCCCGGACTAACCGCCTCCCTGGGCCTGAGTGTGACAGCACCGGCGTGTCGCGCCCGGCGTGTCGCGCCCGCGGGCGGCGCCACCAGCCCTTCCGGGCTTCGGTGGTATGCCGCGCACTCACGACTGCGGCATCCCGCCATGCACGCCGCTCAGGCGAACGGACTCACCGCGATCAACGGCGGACTGCCCGGGTCGCCGCAGCCGGAGAGCCCGGACACCGCGACGAAGAGCGCAGAGGAGGTGTCGGGGAGATAGACCCGCAGCCCGCGAGCCGGCCGCACCGCGCACGAGGGTGAGGAGGCCGTCGACGCGATGGTCACCGCAGCCGCCGCAGTGCCACCCGGCCGGACCGTGATGGTGCGAGCCGGACCGCCGGCCCGGTCCCCCGGCTGGCCGATCTGATCGCCGTTGTCGCCCCCCACGAGTGAGACGCCGGGCCAGCCGGTCAGCGTGCACGCCGCCTTCGAGGTGTTCGTGACGGTCAGTCGCAGCTGCACGCCCCCACCCGGCAGTGCCTGCCGCTGGGTCGCCGCGAGGGTGACCTTCCCCGGCATGCACCGCAGGCTCGCGGTTGAGGAGTCGGTCGACGAGGGGGTCGCCACGCTCGGCACCACCGACCCCGGCACCGTCGTGACGACGGACGGAGCCGTCGCTTGCGGCGAGCCCGCCGCCCCCGCAGTGGGCGCCGGTCCCGGAGCGGGCGAGCCGAGCAGGCCGAGGCGGGTCGCCGCGGCATACCCACCGAGAGCGATGGCCAGCGCCGTCGCGCCGGCCACCGCGGGCACCCAGCGCCGGAGCGCGCGCCGCTCCACCGGTGGCGTGGTACGGACCTTGGGCTCCGCAGCCCCAGACTCGGCGACCTGCGGCAGCACCACGGTCGTGGCCGGCCCGGTGCGCCCGGTGCCACCCACGACCGCCCGGGCGAGGTCGGTGAGCGCCGGCCGCTCGTCCGGATCGGGGTGGGTCGCCGCGGCGAGCAGGGCCGCCTGCGGCCCTGCCAGCACCCGGGTCGTCTGCCCCAGCAGCTGCCGGGACAGGCACTGCTTAGGCGTAGACGTCGGTCGCCGGCCCGATCCGGTCGGAGTAGTCCAGCTGCTCCGGAGCCATATAGGCGCCCGTGCCTGCCGGCTGGGTGAGCCCGGACGCGGCCGCGACCTCCTTGGCCAGCCCGAGGTCGGCGAGCACGACATCGTGGTAGAGGTCGGCGGCCGGGTCGCCGGTGAGCAGCAGGATGTTGTTGGGGTTGAGGTCCCGGTGCACGATGCCCTGCCGATGCAGCACCGACAGGCCCTCGGCGACGGCGGCGAGCACCGCCCGGGCGTCTGCGGTCTCCAACGGCGCCACAGCGAGGAGGTCAGCGAGCGCGCCGCCCGCGGCATACGTCATGACGAGGTAGGGCCGACCGTCCTCGAGCTCCCCGACGTCATAGACCCGGACCAGCCGGTCGGAGTCGACCTTGCGCAGCAGCCGTCCCTCGGCGAGGAACCGCTCGCGCACGTCGGCACGCGCCGCCCAGTTGTCGGCGAGGATCTTCACCGCGACCTGGGCATCGAGCTCCGGGTCCCACCCGAGCCACACCGTCGAGAAGGCGCCCGTGCCGATCCGCTCGCGGAGCCGGACGCGACCAGGCTCGGGCGTCGGCATCTGCCCCTGTCCCTCCCCGGTCGGTGTCGCATCGGAGGCTAGCCGACCGAGGGCGCAGCGCACAGTCGTTCCCTGGGAGGTCACCCCGCCGAGCGGCCGGCCAGGTCGACGAAGCGATATCCGTGTGCGCGGTACCACGCGATGATCTCGGGCAGCGCGGCCACCGTGTTGCCGCGGAAGCCGGACACGGCGCGGCCGGACTCCTGGCT
>ERZ795053.2141-NODE-2141-length-24221-cov-10.119093_pt1 | contig 24221 bp, 19 predicted proteins | sample MGYA00375137_ERZ795053 | MGnify/ENA primary metagenome ERZ795053 (study PRJEB30182, sample SAMN05720284) | activated sludge metagenome | isolation source: Anaerobic digester | place: Hong Kong | collected 2014-12-17 ...
GAGAGGGGCCTGCTGCAGGACCGTCTCGGGTTCGCGCAGCGTGCCGGTGCCCCAGACCACGAAGTTCCGCGGCACCCGGATCGTCACGTCGTAGTCGTTGAAGTCGCTGTAGAACTCCTGGCTGTCGGTGAAGTCCATCGTGTCCCACCCGTAGGCGTCGTCGTACACCGCGACGCGCGGGTAGAAGTAGGCGAGGAAGAGCGCGCCGTCACCGAGCATGCCTTCCCGGTTGCTCTGCCGGGCGAGCTCGACGTGCCAGTCGAAGCCCAGTCGCACGGAATCGCCGGGGAGGAGGGGGGTCGGCAACCGCACCGTCCGCGAGGTGAACACGCCGTCGTCGCTGCCCCACCGTGCGGCGGTGCCGTTGACCGTGAAGCGGTCGATCCGGATCCCGTCGGTCAGGTAGGCCGGGCCGACGCCGGTGTTGCGTGGCGCCCCGGCCTTGTGGTTGTTGAGGAAGAGCTTGATGACGAGGCTGCGCAGCGTGTCCGGCGAGGCGTTGTGGTAGCTGATCTCCTCGGTGCCGCGGACCATCCGGTCGGTCGGCGCGAGGTCGATGGTCATGCGGTAGCTCGCGCGGTTCTGCCAGTATGCCGGTCCCGGGGTGCCATCCGGCGAGCGCGTGCCCGCCTGGTAGGTGGCCTTCACCGAGCGGGGCATGTAGAGGGGGGCCTGGGCGGCGACGGTGGCGCTCGAGCCGAGGACGGCGAGCGCGAGGGCGAGGGCGACGCGGAGGGTCATCGTGGTGGTGCTCCTTTCGGCACCGCCGTACGGAGCCGGAGGCCAGCGAGTTGCGGGCGAGGGGTGTGCCCCGCGCCGGTTTGGCGTATCCTACCGGTTCCCCGAAGCGCCCACCCGTTCAAGGACATCGCATGCCGCTCGACAGGACCGTCTCCGGCCTTGCCCTCGTGCTGCTCCTTCCCGTTGGTGCCGGCCTCGCGGCCCAGGCAACCGCGCCAGGGAGCGCCGTCGAATTGCGCGCCGGCTTCGGCGCGAGCGTGGCCGCGTTGGACGGGGAAATCCTCGTCGGCGAGCCGACCAACCGCTTCCGGGCCGGGCTGGTCCATTCCTGGCGGCGCGATGGGTCGGGCGGGACGTGGCGTGCGGGGCCGGTGCTGTCGGCGCCCGACTCGAGCACTGGCGACCGATTCGGCCGGGCGATGGCCTCCGACGGCGAGACGCTCGTCGTCGGCGGGGATCCCGATCGGGGTCGCGGGCGTGGCGTGGCGCACGTCTTCACCCGCGGCCCGGGTGGCGCCTGGCGTCACCAGCAGGCGCTCGAACCGGTCGACGGGAGTCCGAAGGGCGGCTTCGGCGCCGCGATCGTGGTCGAGGGCGACCTGCTCGCGGTCGGGGCGCCGGGCGAACGGGGTGCAGGCGCGGTCCACCTGTACCGCCGACAGGACGGCCGCTGGGAGCAGATGCAGGTACTGGTTCCCGACGACACCGTGGTGGTGCAGGGATTCGGGGCGGCCCTCGCGTGGCAGGGATCGCACCTGCTGGTGGGGGCGCCGCGGAGTGATCGAGGTGCCGGGGCGGTGCTCCCCTACCGCCAGCTGGACGGTCGATGGGTCGCTGGCGCCCGGCTGGGTGGCAGTGGCGAGTCCGACACGACGGCGGCACTGGGCAGCGCGCTGGCGCTCGCCGGCGATCTCGCCTTCGCGGGGGCACCGGGGGCCGACGGCGGGACCGGTCGGGTTCTCGCATTCACCTACGACACCGCCCGGGCCACCTGGCGCGCCACCGGGAGTCTCGCGCCGTTCGATGGGACGCGCGGCGGGCGATTCGGGGCCTCCCTCGCGACGACCGGTGACGGGCTGCTCGTTGGGGCACCCAGCGCGCGCGGGTCGGGCGTCGTGCATGCCTACACCCTCGACGACGGGGGCGTCGCCGCGGTCCGCGCCGTCCGGACCCCTGACGCCGAGGTCGATCGCGGCTTCGGCGGCGCCGTCGCCGTTGCCGACAGCATCGCGGTCGTGGGCAGCGCGGCCACCGCGATCGGCGCCGGCAACGCGCTGATCCTCGTCCGTCGCGACGGCGACTGGGTGCCGGCGACCCACGTCGAGTCGCCGCCCGAGTCGCTCCCTTCCCTGACCGGGCCCGAGGTGCGATGCACCGACGCCTCCGCGGCAGGGTGGGAATGCCATGACGTCGACCTCGTTGCCTTCCTGCCGGTCAGCGCCATCGGCGGCGTGCGCGGGATGCGGCTCAACGACCTCTGGGGCTGGACCGACTCCACCACCGGACGGGAGTACATCATCATCGGCCGCAGCGACGGCACGTCGTTCGTCGACATGAGCGACCCGGCCCACCCCCGCTACCTCGGCGACCTGCCGATGACCCCGGGATCGCACGCCGCGGTCTGGCGGGACATGAAGGTCTACCGGAGCCACGCCTACATCACCGCCGACGGGGCGGGGCAGCACGGCGTCCAGGTGTTCGACCTCCGCCGGCTGCGCGCGGTGACGACGCCCGAGACGTTCAGCCCCGACACCGTGTACACCGGGATCGCGAGCGCCCACAACATGGTGATCAACGAGGAGACCGGCTTCGGCTACGTGGTCGGGGCGAGCGGCGGCGGGACCACCTGCGGCGGCGGGCTGCACATGCTCGACCTGCACGAGCCGCGCGCGCCGCGCTTCGTCGGCTGCTTCAGCGACGGCGTCACCGGGCGGCGGAAGACCGGCTACAGCCACGACGCCCAGTGCGTCGTCTATCGCGGTCCCGATCGCGACTACCAGGGTCACGAGATCTGCATCGGCGCCAACGAGACGGCGCTCTCGCTCGCCGATGTCACCGACAAGGGCGCACCGCGCGGCATCGCGACGGCGAGCTATCCCAACGTCGCCTACGCGCACCAGGGCTGGCTGAGCGATGACCAGCGGTGGTTCTTCTCGAACGACGAGATCGACGAGGCCAACGGCACCGAACCGAACACCCGCACCCTCGTCTGGGACCTGAGCGACCTCGATGACCCGGTCCTCGTCACCGAGTACCGGGCCACCACCACCGCCACCGACCACAACCTCTACGTGCGTGGCCGCTACATGTACCAGTCGAACACCGGGGCGGGCCTGCGCGTCATCGACGTCATCGACCCGGCGCACCCGGTCGAGGTCGGCCACTTCAACACCGATCGCGAGGGGACCGGGGGCGGCACGTGGAGCAATTATCCCTACTTCGCCAGCGGCGTGATCCCGGTCACCGGCGGCTTCGCGGGGATCTTCCTGGTGCGGCCGCGGCCGGCCATGGTGCCGTGAACGAGTCGTGAGGCATGAGTCCTGAGCGGTGAGGGAGAGCCTCGCCCCCCGCACGACTCACGACTCATGCCTCACGACTACCCGACGATATGCTCCCCCGTGATCTCGACCTCCGACAGCTGCCCGGTGTAGCGGAGCGAGATGTTCCAGAGCCGGGCCCCGATCGTCGCGTCGTGGGAGACGAGCGAGGAGGTCGCCGGGCGCTTGCGCTTGAAGTACTTCGCGCTGACGCCCTCCACCTCGGGCGAGGTGGCCAGGTACAGCGGCGTCTCGGCGCCCTCGGCGGGGGGGATCGCGAACCGCTTGGCGAGCGGGATCAGCCACCGGGTCCACCAGCGCGACAGGCCCTGCTCGATGATGCCGGTGTCCACCACGCCGGGGTGGCAGGCGTTGACGGTGACGCCGGTGCCCTCGAGTCGGTGGGCGAGGTCGTAGGTGAACATGATGTTCGCGAGCTTCGAGCGGGCATAGGCCCCGTAGCCCGAGTAGCTCGTCCGGCTCTCCCAGTCCTCGACGTTGCCGGTGCGCTGGTGCGCCTCGCTCGAGACCATGATGACGCGGGCCGGGGCGCTCGCGGTGAGCAGGTCGACCAGTGCGTTGGTGAGGATGAACGGCGCCAGGTGGTTGACGGCGAAGGTCGCCTCGTGGTCGCCGTCGGTGGTCTGGCGATACATGAAGTACGCGCCGGCATTGTTGACGAGCACGTGGAGCCGATCGGTGCGCTCGTGCACCTGCGCCGCGAGGGCGCGCACCTCCGCCTGGTGCAGGAAGTCGGCGTGCACGCCCTCCACCGCATCGTTGCCGCTCTCGGCGCGGATCGCGGCGGCCGCCTCCGCCGCCCGCGCGGCCGTCCGGGCATGGACGAGCACGCGCGCGCCGCGCTGCGCCAGTCCGAGCGCGACGTGGTAGCCGATTCCGCGATTCGCCCCGGTGACGAGGCAGGTCTTGCCTTGCATCGACTGCGCACTCCAGGTAGTGGGGATGAGCCGCCGCAATATAGACGGCCCGCACCGGCGCCGGTGTAGCTTCCGCACGTGCATCCCGCCCGCGACCACTCGCTCCCGCCGGACCCCGAGGCGTGGCGCCGCGCCGAGCATCCGCGGGGCCGGGTCATCGTCATCGCCCCGACCCGCGCCGCCTGCGAGACGATCGAGCTCGCCCTCCACGCCCGGGTCGAGACCCTGCTGGCCCGGGCCCACGGCGCGGAGCTGCGGGCCTGGGCCCGGGCCGGGAAGGGCTTCGGGATCGTGGCCGGGACCGGAACCGGCAAGACGCTCGCCGTCCGGTTCATCGCCGAGGAGATCCTCGGGCAATCGCTCACCATCGGGGTGGTGAACCGGGAGCGCGAGGCCACCCCCGAGACCACCCGCTGCAACGTGGTCGTCGTCACCACCGGCATCGCGCGACGGTGGCTCGTCGACGGGATCATCGCCCCGCGTGACACCCTCGTCGTCGACGAGATCCACCAGACCTCCGCCGAACTCGAGCTCTGCCTCGCCCTCGGCAAGCGCACCGGCTGTCGGTTCATCTGGCTCTCCGCCACCGTCGATCCCTCGGTCTATCGCGCCTACCTCGGCAGCGACGAGGTCCTCGTCACCTCGGCCTTCGATCCGGCCCTCCGCGCCACGGTCGAGGTCTCGGCGAAGCCGCCCGAGCTCTTCCTCGACGACCGCCGCGTCCGCCGCTTCGTCAGCGAGCGCCGCGGCGTGGCGGTCTTCCTCCCCACCCGCGCCGAGGTCGAGCGGCTCGGCGCCGACCTCGGCGCCCGCTTCCCGCGTCTCACCGCGGCGTTCTATCACGGTGGCGAGCCGATCCGGGTGATCCGGCCGTTCCTCGAGGGCGAGGTCGGCAAGCCGTGGCTGCTCGCCATGACGGCAGCCGGGCAGTCGGCGCTGAACGTCCCCGGGCTCGACACGGTCGTCATCCTCGATGCGCGCTACGCCAACGTGGTGGATCACGGGCGCAACGTGCTCCATCGGCTCCACCTCGGGGCCAACGAGATCCTGCAGATGGCCGGGCGCGTCCACGGGCGCGTGGCGAATGGTCAGGTCGTGATCCTCAGCGATCGGGAGCTCGACTTCGCGTCGCTGCGTCCCGGGCCGCCGGAGTTCCAGCTCGCCGGCGACGCCGAGCGCGTGGCGATCACCTGCGCGGGCATGGGGGTGGATGCCCGAGACCTCGACTTGCCGGTGCCGCTCGATCGCACTGCGTACATCCGCGCGCTCGAGACGCTGACGCGGCGAGGCCTCGTCGAGGCGGGACGGCTCACGCCGTACGGCCGCGAGGTCGAGGCCCTGCCGGTGGAACGACCCTGGGCCGAGCTCCTGGTGCATGCCGACACCGACCTGCTGCCGCTGGTCGCGGGGGCGAGCGGCGTGGGGTCATTGCATCGGATGACCCGGGACGAGCGCGACCTTCACGGCGCCCTCGTGTCGGGGAGCGATCACCTCACCGCGTACAACCTCCTGGCCGAGGCAGTGAATGCGTGCAGCACCCTCGGGGTGGTGCACGGCTTGCCGAGGCACGTGTTCGACGAGGAGGCGCTGGAGCAGTGGGCCGAGCGGCGCGGTGTCCTGATGAAGGCGATCGAGGACGGTGCCCTCGGGATGGCGGCGATCTATCGCGCCCTCGATCAGCAGCTGCCCGCGACGCTGCCGCACGCCGACAAGGCGCGCCGCGCCGGGTTCGTCGATCTCGTCGCCCGCATCCAGCCGTTTGATCTCGTCCTCGACGAGGAAACGGTCGATGGACAGTCTGCCCGCATCTCGAAGACCTCGGTGGCGGGGACGTGGGGCGCCGTGGCCGGCAGCCTGCGCTGGTTTGCCGACCGCATGGGGGTGCCGCGGGCCGCCATCGAGGGCACCACGATCCCGTACGACCTCGTCCAGCGCTATGCGGCCCCTGGCCCACCCCGCGTCGTCCTGGCGGGACACCGGCATCGACAGGGACTCGCCCTCGCCCGCCGGCTCGAGTACTTCGGTTTCGCGCTGGAGACCGACCTCGAGCACATCCGTGGGTCGATCCCGGAGTCGCACCGCGAGGAGGCGCGCGACGTGCTCGCCGCGGCCCTCCTCTCCGGTGAGGTGGAGCACCGCGATCGGGGCCTCATCGTGCGCGGTCGGCGGGCCCTTCGGGAGTACTGGTTGCGCAGTGGTGGAGCCCTCGAGGCGGCATCGGACGAGGCCTGCCTCGAGATGGTCCGCGCCCAGCTCGGGGATGTCGCGTCGTGGGAGGAGTTCCAGCAGACGCGGGTCCTGCTTGATCCGGAGGCGATCGTCGCCGCGTCGGAACGCGCCCACCTCGAGGCGCTGCCCTCCGGCATCCGGGTGCATGGCGACATGGTCCCCGTGGAGTACCTGATGCAGGGGAGCGAGGCGATGGTGAGGGTGCACCTGCGCGAGGGCCAGGCGCGGCGACTCAAGGACGGCGACCTGCCGGCGTTCGATCGCCCGGTGCTGCTCAGCGTCCGCCGCGGCGGCAGCACGCTGGAGGCCGCCACGCCGACCCGCCTGCGCGAGCTGCTTGATGCCCATCGGCCGTCGCATGAGGACCACCGACGGACCGGCCGTCGGCGCGATCGCGATCCCAAGGGACCCCGCGGCGGTGGCGGACGAGGCGGACGAGGCGGGCGCGGCGGTGGCCCGCGCGGTGGCGGTCGTGGGGGACGGGGCCGGGGCGGGCGGCGACGCTAGGGTCGGTCGGACGTGCCCGCCTGCCGGACGAGCATCGCGCGGACCCGGCCGAGATCCTCGCGGTGTGCCTGGAGTCGCTGCAACCGCGCGGCCTGCCCGGCCAGCGCCTCCTGCAGCACCGCGCTGAGCCGCAGGTCACGCTCCGAGCGGCGGGCCGCCACCGTGTGGGCCTCCTCCACGGCAGGGCGCAGCGACCGCACCCACCCCAGCACCGCCCCGGCGGTCTCCAGCACCCGGACCGTCGAGTCCTCCCCCGACTCGGCGCCACGAATCGCCCGACGCAGCGCGGCCTCGACCGATTCGAGCGTCTGGATCGCCGCAGCAACGTCGCCGCTCAGGGCCCGGGTGCGCTGGTCGATCTCGCTGGAGGAGCTCGCGGTCAGGTCGGCGAGCCGCCGGATCTCCTCGGCGAGGACGCCGAACGTCTGGCCCAGCGTGCCCGCGCGGGTCGCCTCGAGGGCCGCGTTGTTCGCGAGCAGGTTGGTGCGGAACGCCACGCCGCTGACGGCGAGGTTGCTGGCGGCGACCTCGTCGCGGTAGGTGCCCAGGCGGACGAGGTCGGTGGCGAGTGCCCGCATCGCGTCGAGGGCGCGTGCGATCTCGTCGCTTGCCTCGCGCGCCTGCACTCGCGCCGCGTCGGCCAGCGCCTCCAGGTCCTCGCTCCGCCGATTCACGCCGTCGAGCGAATCGGTCAGCTGTGCCAGGACCATCGATGCGTCGACCTCCGGCGGGATGCCGGCGGCGTCATCCCCCCGCTCGGCAGGCAGCGCCTGCCCGAGGCGATCGAGTTCGGCCGCCGCCTCGCGCATGTCGCGCTGGAGCGAGTCCAGTCGCGTCGCCGCCGTGGCCTCCCGCACCCTGGCGCGCAACACCGGGGCGAACGGGAGCAGGTAGGCCGCGAGCCACTCGCGCTCCCGACGTCCGAACGCCCCCGTGTAGGGCGCCACAAGGCGCACCTCGCCAAGCGGATCGCCCGCCCGCCCGAGCGGGGCATGCAGGATCCGGCGTTCCTGGTCGGTGTCGATCTCGAGGGCGATCGCCCCCTCCTGCACCCCGGTGGTGACCCCGAGCGTCTCCGTGACCGGCGGATGGACCAGGCGGATGACCACGCCCTCGGCCTCGAAGGCGACCTTGAGGGCCGCGGCGACACGGCGCAGTCCCTCGCCGAGGTCGCGCTCGTCGAGCAGCGAATGCGCCAACCGGTGGGCCTCGACGTCGCGCTGGATCGGGTTCACGTAGGGGAGGGCCAGCATCGCGGCGAGCCCGAGGAACGGCATCACCGCGAGGGCGAGCCGTGGCAGGGACATCGCCCCGTCGAGCGGTTGGGAGAGGGCGGGGACCAGCCAGGCCAGGGCCTGGGGGCCAAGTCCCAGGAGGACCGCGCCGAAGGCCCAGCCCGTCGCCCGCCGCTGGCGACGCCCCATCGCCGGGGAGCCGAGGGCGATCCCGAGGGCGACGATCGCGGTGACGATCCCGGCCGGATCGAGGAGGCGGCGCCGGAAGGTCAGCTCGACGACGCTGAAGAGCGGTTCCTCCTGGGCGGCCAACCCCCCGGCGGCTGCCATGAACATCGCGCAGTGGAGCAGGTACCACCCGATCACCAGCCCGGACCAGGCCCGGCGCCGATGGGGCCACCCCACCGCAAAGGCGAAGTGGACTGCGAGCGGGATCAGGGCGTAGTGCCACGGCGCCTGGAGCAGGAATCCTGGCAGCGATTGCCGGGCGCCCATGGTCTCGATCGGGGTCAGCGCCAGCAGCGCCGCGACGGCGGCGGCGAGGCCGACGAACGCCGGCACCGCGTCGTTGTCCGGGGGGAGCCGGGCCCAGACCAGCGCACCGGCCCCCCCTGCCATAGTGGCCAGCAGGATCAGGATCGTCCCGGCATCCTGCGAGGTCGCCGTGACCCCGTCCTGGGCCCCCAGGAGCACGGCCGTCACCAGCCAGACCGTCGCCGCCAGCAGGGGCCAACCGCCGATGAGGGCTCGTGCTGTCCCCTTCTGAAACCTCAGCGCAACGTCAGGCGTAGAATCCCCCATGATGATGCACACGACGTCGGGCTCGATGCCCTCGGTCTTCTCCCCGCTGGCGAAGTCGTTGCTCGACGCCTTCAACGAGGGCGTCATCGTGTTCGACCAGCAGGGCCACGTAGTCTACCTCAACGCAGCGGGGCGGCACGCCCTCGACGAGGCCGGTCTCGACGCCTCCGGGGAGAAGGATGACCTGCTCCCCGAGCTGGCCGGCCTCGGCGGCCGACTGGCGCCGCTCAAGGTCGGCAACCTCGACATCGGTGAAGCGATCTTCGTGCCGAAGCGCGAGGGTCCCACCACCCTGGCGGAGCGCGAGAAGGACGCGATCGTGCGCTCCCTCGAGGCCCACAGCTGGCGGCTCGCGGAGACGGCGAAGACCCTGGGGATCTCCCGGACCACGCTGTGGCGGCGACTCCGGGCCTACGGGCTGCACCGCGATGGCCGCAGCCGGTGGGACCAGCAGGAAGCCTCCTGAGCCATCCCGGCCCCTGAGCGGGCCGGTCTCACCCCTTCCCGACGGCCCGGTGTCCGGGCACTTTCCGCGCGTGTCCCACCCGCGCACCCCCCAGCCACGCATCCGCCTTCGCGCGACGGTGACTCCGTGAGGAAGGCCACCGTGGTGGCGCTCGTCGTGCTCGCCGCCGCAGCCGCGGCGGGATGGTGGGGGTGGACGAGGCTCGGGTCGGGCGAGCGACGCGCGATGGTCCGGATCGAGTGGTCGGGCAGCGCCTCGGGCAGTGCCCGCCTGCCTGGCGAGCTGGCCTGGTGCCCGATCACGCGGATGGCCACCCTCAGCGCAATCAGCAATGACACCGGGCTCCTCGTGGCCCTCCACGAGCGCGATTCCCTCGCGCCCGGTCCGCACCCCGTCGTCTCGCCGGCCATCCAGGGCGCCTCCCCGCTTCCCAACGCGACCGCCGCGTTCCGGTGGGTCCTCGATACCACCCGCATCGAGGGGTACGCCTCGGTGAGCGGCATGGTCGACATCGACGCCGTGGGCGCGACCGCCGACGGCTCGATGCAGTTGCGGCTCCGCAAGCCCTCCACCCTCGACACGCTGCTCGTCCGGGCCGACTTTCGCGGCCTCCCGATCGTGACCACCGCCGTCGGCTGTCCCTAGCTCGGGGTCGCGTTACCTTCCGGCATGGAATCGACGTACTTCCGGCGCGGGTTCGGGCTCAAGGCCGAAATCAAGGGCTCGCTTGCCGCCGACTACAGCAGCGCCGTGGTCGAGACGATGCGGGCACGGGGCAACACCCTCGTCGTGGGGCCGCTCACCTTCCGCCTCGCGCAGGAGTTCGGCTTCTGCTATGGCGTCGATCGCGCGGTCGAGTACGCCTACGAAACCCGGACGAAGTTCCCGGACCGGCGGCTCTTCCTCGTCGGCGAGATCATCCACAACCCGCACGTCAACGAGAAGCTGCGGGCGATGGGGGTCACCTTCCTGGTCCAGGGAGCGAGTGGCGAGTTCGACTTCGCCGAGGTGACCGACGAGGATGTCGTGATCATGCCCGCCTTCGGCGTGACCATGCAGGACCTCCGCCGCCTGCAGGCGATCGGCTGCATCGTGGTCGACACGACCTGCGGGTCGGTGCTCAACGTCTGGAAGCGGGTCAAGCACTACGCCCGCGACGGCTTCACCGCGGTGATCCACGGCAAGCACTACCACGAGGAGACCAGGGCGACGGCCAGCCAGGTCACGGCCTATCCGGACGGCAAGTACCTCGTGGTCTTCGACATGACCGAAGCCAAGCTGGTGACGCGCTTCATCGAGGAGGGCGGCGACGCCGAGGCGCTGTCACGGCACTTCGCCGGGAAGTATGCCGAGGGGTTCGACTTCGAGCGGGACCTGCTCCGGGCCGGGATCGCCAACCAGACCACGATGCTCTCCGGCGAGTCGCTCGCGATCGCCGCGGAGTTCCGACGGGCCTACGCCGCCCGGTTCGGTGATGCCGCGCTCGACGAGCACTTCCGCTCGTTCGACACCATCTGCTCGGCGACCCAAGAGCGCCAGGACGCGGTGCGCGAACTGCTGCGGGACCCCCTCGACCTGATGCTCGTGGTCGGTGGCTTCAACTCCTCCAACACCTGCGCACTCGCCGCCCTTGCCCAGGACATGGGTGTCCGTGCGATCCACCTCGAGGACTCGGACGGCATCGACCCCGCGGCGGGGACGATCCGCCACCAGCCGGTCAGGACGAAGCGCCAGGAGACGCTGGCCGACTGGCTCGGCGCGGCCCGCCTGATCGGCATCACTGCCGGCGCCTCGACGCCCAACAACAAGATCGGTGAGACGGTGGTCAAGGTCGCGGTGACGGCCGGGCTCGAGGCCGAGCTCGCGGCAGCCGTCGCGACCTGATTCCTCCCGAGGCGACGAAGGACGGCTGGGTGCCCACGGGCACCATTTCTCTTTGGTAGCAACAGATGTATTCAACGATTACTTGCCATGTAGTCATTGACTACATCAGGGGGTATCGACATCCTTGCACGATGGGCGAACCCTATCATCACGGCGATCTTCCCCGGGCCATCATCGCCGCCGGCCGAGCGGAGCTGCGGCTCTCGACCTCCCCGGCGGCCTTGTCGATCCGGGCGCTCGCGCGCCGGGTAGGCGTCTCCGCGGCGGCGCCGTATCGTCACTTCCCCGATCGGGCGGCTCTCCTCTCTGCGATCGCGGCGGCGGGCTATCGCGACGCGGCGGCCCGGCTCTCCCCTGGCGCGGGCGCCGCGGTGGTCGGTCGTGTCTGGGCCAGGTTCCTCGTCGAGGAGCCCGCCCTGGCGACCCTGATGGTCACCGTGACGCCGGAGGGGGAACTCGCGGTGGCGGTGCGGGAGTGGCTCGGCGCCGTGGCCAGCGCCCTCGAGCTGGAGGAGGGTGGGGATCCGGTCGCCCTGCTCCAGCATGCGGTCGGGGTGTGGGCCGGGGTCCATGGCCTGACGAGCTTGCGTGAGGGGGGGTACCTGGCCGGCTTCGACGCCTGGCTACTCCCCGACCCGGCGACCCTCGCCGAGCGGATCGCCGGCGGCTGAGCCGCCATCGGCCACGAGGCGCTCCGCGACCGCGGCGATGGTGAGCGGGGCGCAGCCTTCCGCGCGATTGTTGACGATCAGGTAGGCGGGGATCCGGAGCTCGAGTGCTGCCCGCGCCAGGGCGGCCAGGTCGGCCCGGAGCGTGGGGTTCTCGTCCTGGACATGGTCGTAGGGCGCGAACGCGTCGACCGCCTGGGCGTAGCTCCGCCCGCTCCGGAGCAACGCGCGTGAAACGATGAACGGGGCAGTGATCGCATCGTGGAGCAGGAGCTGCTCCCCGATGGCCGGCATCCGGGTCCACGCATTGAAGACATGGCCGACCCCGTGCTGCCGCAGGACCGCGAAGTACTCCGGGGCGAGGTAGTCGGGGTTGCGGATCTCGACGGCGTAGGGGACGTCGCGCGGCAGGACCGAGAAGAAGCGGTCGAGGGCATCGGCGAACCCGGCGGCATCGACGCCGTCCTTCTTCGCGATCGCCTGGAACTCGAAGATCAGCGGCCCGAGGTGCTCGCCGAAGTGCTCGCGCAACGGCGCGAGCACCTCGGTCAGGAACAGGTCGGCATTGAGCCAGTCCGGATTGCGCTCTCCCCAGCGTGACTTCTCGCGGGGATTGGCGAAGGTGTGCGCAGTGATCCGGTCCCACACCTTGCCGAGGCACGGGAAGCCGGCCGGCAGGGCGCGCGCGTACGACGCCAGCGTCGCGGCACTCGGCGGGCGATAGAAGAAGGAGTCGATCCCCACCGTCCGGAACAGCGGCCAGCGGGCGTACTCGGCGAGCATCCGCGCACCCGCACCGGTGGCCGGGTACGTCGACTCGTACACGAGGCCGGTCCAGCCGGGGTAGGTCCAGCTGGAGGTGCCGAATCGGATCAGGTCCGGCAGCTGCCCGGCGAGCGCCTCCAGGCGGGACCGATCGGGCCAGGATGGGTGCATGCTGCAAAATGGTTCGAGAAGAGAGAAGAGAGAAGCGAGGGCTGTGACCCTGAGCCGAAGGCGAAGGGGCGGAGCCATCCGTCGGGTTCCGCCCCTTCGCTGCGCTCAGGGTGACAGGCTCCTCGAGGTTGTCCCCTCTTCTCTCGTCTCTCTTCTCTCTTCTCTCTTCCCGTCTCCCACCGTACCCTTCCGCCATGTCAGCCACCACCTGGCAGTTGCTCGTCGGCGCGCTCCACGTGGCGCTCGCCTCGATCGTCTCGGCCCACGTCGTGCTCACCAAGAGCGACGTGCGGGCGGCGATCGGCTGGACGGGGCTGGTGTGGCTGACGCCGATCCTCGGATCCTTCCTGTACTTCTTCCTCGGGATCAACCGCATCCGGCGGGCGGCCGGGCGGATGCGCAGCGTGCGACACCTGCACACTGCGGATCGCCTCGCGGCGCGGGCGGGGAACGAGGTCGCGCGCGTTGACCTCCCGGCGCCGCTGGCGCGGCTGGCGACCCTCACCGGCCGGATCAGTGGCGAGCCGCTGACCGAGGGGAACACGGTGGAGCCACTCGTCGATGGCGATGCCGGCTACCCGGCGATGCTCGAGGCGATCGGGTCGGCCCGGACGAGCATCGCCCTCGCGACCTACATCTTCGACCGCGGGCGCGTGGCGAGCCGGTTCGTGGAGGCGCTCGCGGCCGCCGTGGCGCGCGGCGTCGAGGTGCGGGTGCTCGTGGACGGCGTCGGCGCAAACTATTCCCGCCCGTCGATCCTGCGGACCCTCCGGGAGCGGGGCATTGCGGTCGCCGCCTTCCTCCCCTCGCCGGTGCCCTTTGCGCACCCGTACTTCAACATGCGCAACCACCGGAAGTTGCTCATCGTGGACGGGCGGATCGGCTTCACGGGTGGCCTGAACATCCGAGACGGGTGTGTCCTGGTCGATCGCCCGTTGCACGCGACGCGCGACCTGCACTTCCGTCTGACCGGTCCCGTGGTCGGCCACCTTAGCGAGGCGTTCGCGTTCGACTGGCGCTTCACGACCGGCGAGGTCCTGCGTGGCGATCGCTGGTTCCCGCCGCTCGAGGCGACCGGTGGCGTGATTGCGCGCGGGATTCCGGACGGGCCCGACGAGACCCAGGATGCGTATCTCATGACCCTGCTCGGCGCCCTCGCCGAGGCGCGCGACCGGGTCGTGATCGTCACGCCATACTTCCTGCCCGACGCCGGGCTCCTCGAGGCGCTGCGCGTGACGGTGCTCCGGGGGGTCCAGGTGCGGCTGCTCACCCCGGCGCGCGGCAACCTGCGCCTGGTCCAGTGGGCCCAGCAGGCGGTGCTGTCCCGGGCGCTCGCCCGCGGGGTGCGCGTCGAGCTGACGCCCGAGCCGTTCGATCACTCGAAGTTGCTGGTCGTCGACGGGGCGTGGGCGCTCATCGGGTCGGCCAACTGGGACCCGCGCTCACTCCGGCTGAACTTCGAGTTCCAGGTCGAGTGCTACAGCGCCGAGCTCGCCGGGATGCTGGAGAAGCTGGTCGAGGCAAAGGCCGCGGGCGCCCGGGTGCTCGGGCGCCACGAGCTGGATCGTCGGGGGCTCTGGCCGCGCCTGCGGGACGGCGCGGCGTGGCTGCTGCAGCCCTACCTCTGACTCACTGCCGCCGCAGCGTGAAGTCGTACTCCAGCGCGATGTCGTCGTCGATGCTGAGCAGGATCGCGACGCGGGGCTTGGTCAGCTCGAACGTCTCGAAGGTGAAGCGCGTCACCGCGGTGCCGGTGTAGCCCTCGGGTGTCGCGGTCGCACTGATCTCCCACGTCGTCGGTCGGGTGGTGCCGTGCACGGTGAGGTCGCCCTGCAGGGTGAGCGCCAGGGTCCCGCTCGTCGGCAGCGGGCTCGGCACGCCGCGCAGCGCGGTGACCTTGAGGGTCGCGGTGGGATACTGCTCGGTCTCGAGGAGCCGGCGCTGGACATAGCCGTCGCGGCGTTCCTTGTCGCTGGTGAGCGGGCGGAGGTCGATCGTGATGAGCGATTGGTCGGGCACGACCGATCCATCGGCCGCGAGCACGATGCTGCCGGAGACGGCCGCGGTGCGCCCCACCGCATCGTTCGGAAAGTCGACGCCCGCGAACTGTTCCCGCACCCGGTAGCGCGCCTCGTTGCCGGTGGGCGCGACGACCAGCCGGGTGGTGGCGGGGGTGGACTGCGCGAGGAGCGGGGTGAACGACAGGGTGGCGAGCAGCGGGACGGCGAGGAACGGCAGGCGCACGGGGGACTCCGGAGGAGAGGACAGTGATGGGTCTCCCCAACGGTACGGTCGGCGTGCGCGTCAGGTTGAGCGATCAGAGCTCCAGCAGTCCCACCATCCCGCCGAAGCCATCCTCGATGCGCGGCATCCCCGGCGGCGCGACCCACGGGCCATCGTCGAGCGCGACATTGATGCGGTAGGTGCCGGGGACGGCGAGGAAGGAGCCGACGAATCGTCCGCCGCCGATCGGCTCGAGGTCCACCGGGCGCCACCCCGTCATCTCTCCCATCAGCCGGGCCCGGGAGCCGCCCGGCAGCGAGAGCACGACGCGCACGTGCCGGGCGTCCTCGCGCTCGACGACGACGCGCGCCACCGTCCGGGTGCGGGTCGCCGGGTCGGGGAGGGCGACGCGAAGCCCGAGGGTCGTCTCGCGTCCGCCGGGGATGCCCAGCACGACATCGGCGGGATTGCGGTTCGCGCCGATCTCGACGCTGGCCACCGCCGTCAGCGGGACGAGGGCGCGCAGTCGCCACCATCCCTGGGTGGCAATGGCATCGCCGCTGCGACGGCCGACGGTGCCGGTGATCTGCATCGTCGGCAACTGCACGGCCATGGTGATCGCGAGATCATCGATCTGGCGGGTCCGGTCCCGGAACAGGGTGTCGATATCGGTTCCGGCCGGGACGGTGCCGTTGAAGAAGACGTTGTCGCGCAGGGTGCTGTCGCGCAGCACGGTGACCCCGAGGCTGCCGCGCAGGTGCACCGAGCCGATCGCCACGCCGAGCTCGGCGCCGCGCCGACCGAACGAGACCCGCTGCGCCATCGGGTGGGTGATCCCCTCGCCCGCCTCCACCTGGAGGTCGAACGGGCCCAGGGTCCGGCCGACCATGCCGACGCCGCTCCATGCGTTGGTCCAGCTGCCACGCACCGTGTTGCCGAGTTCGAAGCGGGGGCCGATCCCCGCGCGCCATCCCTGCCGCGCGAAGTCGAGGAGCAGGTCGGCCCCGATGCGGTTGGTGGTGCCGATGTCCTGGTACGTGATGGTCGAGGAGGCGAGCGAGAGTGCAACGGGGCCGAGTCGACCGCCGGCATCGAGACCGATCGTGCCGAGTGCACCGGTTGCCGATTGGTCGAACTGCCCAACGCCGCCGCCGGTGGTGAGCGCGGCCGCCTGTGCCCCGATGACACCGGGACAGAGGGCCACGGCCAGCAACCACCGGCGGCGGGCGACCATCAGCGGCGATCCTCCGGGCGACGCGCCACCAGGTCGGCGGGGTCGATCGCCTCGTACGCCCGGTCCTCGGCCTTGCGCCGTGCCAGGTCGATGACCCGCTGCCACGCCCGCTCGGGGACCGCGCCGCGGGCGGTGAGGTCGAGGTAGGCTCCGAGCGGGACCACCAGGGACGCCGTGCCGCGCGCCGAGCGGAGCTCGACGAGCCGGACGGGGGCGAGGCCGGTCTGGAGCGCCGCCGCGGCGGTGCTCAGGTCGCTGGCCGGCGCGTCGAGGCCGATCGCCTGGGCGGCGAGCCGCATCGAGGCGCGCAGCCGCCCGAGCGCGACGTAGATCGCGTCCGCCTTGACCCCCTTGGCGCCGCCCTCGAGTGCGCGAAGCACCAGCGGCTCAGCCGGCAACCCCTCGGCGGTCGCCGAGTCGATGATGCCGTGGATCCGGAGCGCGACGCTGGACGGGAACCGGCCGCCGAGGCGCTGGTCGACGGCGGCGAGCTCCGCCCCGCGCTGCGAGCGGGCCCCGGCCAGGCTCGACGCATCCTGGGCGGCGAGCGGGGTGGCGAGTCCGAGGACCAGCGCGAGGGTCGGGTGGAAGCGCGTCATCGTCATGGTGTCGGGACGGTCAGGACGGAGGTCGGCCGCCCGAAATCATCGGGGACCGGCGCCGCGTCGGGATCGGGGAGCCATTCCCCGCCGTCGGTGACATAGGCAAAACGATAACGCCCCGGGGGAAGCTGCAAGGTCACCTCCCAGCGATCGCCGCCGGCCGGGGTGAGCCGGACCCGGTCGGTTTCCCATTCGGTGAAGTCGCCCACCAGGGAGACTCCCGAGCTGGCCGGCGCATTCAGCGCAAAGGTGATCTGCCCGGCGGCGGCTTCCCGTGGGCGGAGGAGGACGACCGCCACGAGGGCGATCGCGAGGGTGCCTGCCGCGGTGGAGAGGCGGGCGCGGAGCCGTGCCCGTCGGGCCCGGCGGCGAGTCCGATCGACCAGCCCGTGCCGGGGTGCGGTGCCCTCGCGGAGGGCACCGACCACGCCGAGCAGCGGGTCGTTCGGGGGGAGTTCGTCGGTCATCGCACATCCTTCAGCAGGTCGCGCAGGCGCTCGCATGCCCGCGAGACCCGCATCTTGAGAGCCGGCACACCCGCGCCGGTGATCGTCGCCATTTCCTCGTAGGTCAGTCCCTCGACGTGCTTGAGGAGGAACGCCTCCCGCGCCGGGGTCGAGAGGTGCGCCAGTGCCACGGCGATCTCATGTCGCCACTCACGGGCCTCGACTTCCGGCGGGTCGGCGGCGCGGGCGATCACCAGCTCGCCGGCCTCCCCCCCGAGCAACCGCCACCACCGCTTGCGCCGCGACCGACAGCGATTGACCGCGATGCGGAACAACCACCCCGAGGGATTGTCGGGCCGCATCCCGCCCCGGATCGCCCGCTCGGCACGGATGAACGTGTCCTGCAGGACCTCGTCGGCGTCATCGGCCGACTGCAGGAAGTGCGTCGCGTAGCGCATCAGGGCCGGGGCATGCCGATCCATCAGCATCCCCAGGGCCGCCGAATCGCCCGCGGCGATCCGCTCGATGAGCGCGGCGTCGGTCGGCGTCACCTCGTCAAGACCCCTGCATCGCCCGAAGGGTCACCGAACCGGGCACAGGTGACGCTCCCGGCCCGGCCGGGGTCTTCCCCGTGATACCATTGGTGATTCCGATCCTTCCTGTCCGACCCTTCACCCCGACCTCCTCGATGCCCCTGCGCCGCGGTCTCCTGATGTTGCTGCTCGCTGCGTCCGTCGCCTGCGGGTCGACGGATCCGAGCGGCGGCTTGCCACCCGGCGATGCCCAGCTCGCGATCCTGAACGCCCTGCCCGAGGGGACCGTGGCCACGCTCCTCCTCGACGACGCCGCGCTCAGCGTGCCCGCGAGCGGCACCCGGATCAGCCGGGTGGTCCCCGCGGGGACCCATCGCCTCGAGGCCCGCGCCGAGGGGGGGCGGATCCTCTCCTCGGCGCAGTTTGCGGTCTCGGTTGGCGGTCGGCGCACGGCGATCCTTGGCGGGGCGGTGATCGGGGGTGGGGCGGTCGTGATCGCGGCGGACACCGCCTCGCTCCCGCGGGCCACCGAGGTGAAGGTTCGGGTCATCAACACGGTCCAGGGGACCCCGGCGCTCGACGCCTGGTTGAGCGTGGCAGGGGTGCCGCTCGATTCGGCCGCGCGGCTCGTCTCCCCCCTGGAGTATGGTGCCACCGCGGGCGGGGAGTTTCCCGGCTTCGTCATCCGCCCCCCGGGAACCTACCGCCTCGGGATCACGGCGCAGGCCACCGGGATGGTCGAGGTGGAGCGGGTGGTGTCGCTGGGTGGCGGAGAAGTGTGGAGCCTGATCCTCGTCCGCCGCTCGAGCGGTGAGCTGGAAGTGGTCCCGATTCGGGAGGCCTGAGTCCTCGCTGGGGCCGGCGGCGCGGCCGCCGGTATCACGCACCAGTCCGGCCCGCCGCGCGGGACCGGGCTGGTGCCCGTTCAGGGCCGGGCGTTCAGCGCTCCTCCATCAGCGCCATCACGTTCCCCTCCGAGTCCACGAACTCCGCCAGCCACACCTCGCGCTCCGGCATCCGCGCGATCAGGGCCGGCTCCTTGTGGAAGGTGACCCCCGCCGCGCGCATCCGCCTCGCCGTCGCCGCGATGTCCGTCGCCCCCAGGTAGAGCGGGGTCGAGCGCTCGAGCGGGCCGCTCGCCTCGACCGTCCCGAGCAGGAGTCGCACGCCATCCAGGTCGAAGAAGGCCATCCCCGGCTCGGCGCGAAAGAGGAACGGCAGCCCGAGGACGTCACGATAGAACGCGATCGCCCGCTCGAGGTCGAGGACCCGGAGGGCAACCTGCACGAGGCGGAAGGGCGTCTGGGCTTCAGGCATCGCAACTCACGGTGCGGGGCGGGTGGCAATGGTCAGGCGATAGTCGCCTTGCGCGATCGTGCGGCCGGCGTGGGCCACGGGGGTGACCTCGGCGATACGAAACTCGATCCCGTCAGCCACGATCGGGCGCTGGCTGGTGAACTGCAGCACGCGGTCGGGGAGTCCCATGCCCGGTCGCGCGGCAAGCACCGCCTGGAGCCGGACCTCGCCCGCCCAGACGCACAGCGCCTCGACGGGGCAACGGGAATCGCCCTCGACCTCCACCAGTCGGAGGATGTAGGGCGTGTCGTCGAGCGGCACGACCTCGCCGATGCGGAGTTCTCGGCTTCCCGGCACCGGCAGCGGCGTGTCCTGCACCACGGTGGGTGCGTGACAGCCGAGCATGGCGAGGGTGAGCCACACCGATGATCGGGACATGGAGACCTCCGGGCGACAGCAGGACGGCTTCATGCAATATGACCCCGGCGATGCGATCACCGACACACGGCCGTCGACACCGGGCAGCCGGCACCGGTCCGGCGGTGCTCAGGGCTCGATCGGCAGCGTGACCCGGACGGCCGCCACCTCGACGGGTGTCCCGGTGGTGGCGTCGGCGGCGAAGTGGTCGATGTCGCGGCGCGTGACCACCACGCGGATTCCGCGTCCGGCGGCGAACTGGTGCGACACCGGGAGCAGCGCGACCTCGATGACGCCCGGACCCGGGGCGAGGACCTGCCCTTCGGCGACCAGTGCCCCCGCGCCGGTGGCGTCGACCTCCTCGAGGTACAGGAACAGCGTCGTGCCCGGCGCCGCGGCGGCGAGCTCGAGCCGGACCCGCGCGCGTCCGGTGAGGGTGAGCGGTGCCTCCAGCACGGGCACCACCGTGAGGTGCAGCTGCCCCGCGGTGTCGCTCGCCTGGCGTGGCCGGTAGGCGACCGCGCCGCCGCCGAGGATGGTGTTCCAGCGCGACTGGTTCCCGGTGCCGAGGGTCGGGTTGACGGCGAGCCGCCGCACGGGGCCTCCCTCGCGTGAGCCGGCGAGCGTCACCACCGTGTCGCGCGTGGCGACCGGCCATCGCTCGGCGCTCTTCCACTGGTTGCTGCCGGTGGTGAAGTACCAGACGGGCGGTTCGTGTTCGATCCCGGTCGGGATCCCGCGCAGGTGCCAATCGAAGAAGCGCAGCAGTTCGCGCGACTGGTCGAACTGCGACCGCACCGGGCGCTGTCCGGGGTAATAGGCCCACGCCCCGCCGTGATTCCACGGTCCCATCAGCAGGCGCGAGCCCGGGGACGGTTGCGCGACGAACCGCGCGATCTGTGACCCGGAAAAGCCGTCGGCCCAGCCGCCATAGGAGTAGATCGGGATCCGCCGTGACAGCGTGTCGTAGCGCGCGTGGGGCGACACCGCATCGAGGGAGATCCCGTCTGGGCTGCGCGCGTCCCGGCTGGTCAGTGCGGCGGCCTGCGGATGGATGCTGGCGTTGGCCGCGTGCTCGGCGATCGCCTCGGCGAGGAGGCGCCCGCCCTCGGGGCCATCGACCGGTCGCACCCCGGTGACCGGCCCGCCGGGTGGGTCGAGGCGGTTCGCATCCATCCGCGCGACCAGCGAGGCCCAGCTCCGGAAGAACGGGTCGAGGAAGATCCCGCCGGGGCGGATGACGTCGGGCAGGAAGTCGTAGATCGAGAAGAGCGGCGCGACCGCCTTCAGCGCCGGGTGCCCCAGCGTGCCCGCCAGCTCGGCGGTCGTGCCGGGATAGGAGATCCCGGTCGCGCCGACCACGCCATCGGACCACGGCTGGGCCACGATCCAGTCGAGCACGTCCCAGCCGTCGCGCACCTCCTCGGGCGAGAACTCGGTCGTGCGGCTGCCGAACGACGCGCCGGTGCCGCGCACGTCGACGATCACCACCGCGTAGCCCGCCTGCAGGAAGGGCATCAACCCCGCGGTCGGCCCGGCGGCCGCCTCGCGGGCCGGGTCGCGGAACTGCAGGCCGCGGCGGTACCGCGTCTGGTGCAGGATGGTCGCCACCGGGTGGGCGCGGTCGGCGCCCGTGGGGAGGTAGAGGTCGACGGCGAGACGCACGCCGTCGCGCATCGGGACGTGCACCGACTGCCGACTCCAGGTGATGCGCGGCTGCTCGACCGGCGGCAGGGTGTCCCACCAGGCGCGGTCCTGGGCGGTGAGCGGCGCCGCGGCAGGGCGACCATCACGAGCGCCGCGACGGGGGAGGGGCATGCCTGCTCGTGTCGGCCGGCACGTGGCCGCGGTGTGCCTGTCGTCATTCCGGATGCCGCTCCTTTCGCCTCGCGCCTCTCGCTTCCCGCTTCTCGCTTCTCGTGCCCCGCGGTCCCTGCGTCGCCATCCGCGCGATCATACGCTCCACCCGCTCGAGATGTGTCACCGTCACGGTGAGCGCGCCGAACGATTCCTCCACGATGCCCCGGAAGATGAACGGTCCCTGGTCGAAGAGGACATGGCTCCGCTCGGCGTAGACGTCGGGGAAGAGGACGCACTCGACCAGCCCCTCGCCATCGTCGAAGGTGGCGAACTGCATCGGCTCGTGCTTTGCCGTGTGCACCGGCTTGCCGGTGGTGTACATCCCGGCCATGAGCACGCGCCGCCCGACGTGGCGAGCCAGGTCCGGACTCTTCACCAGCCGGAAGCGACGCAGGGCCTCGGCGTGCAGCGCCATCGGGTGGCAATCGGTGCAGAACCCGAGCAGCGCCCAGGCGTCCTGGCGCTTGCGTTCGGGCGGGTAGTCGCGGAGCGCGGGCGGGGGGCGGGACCCGCCCAGCGGGAGGCCGTCATTGCGAGCCGCCACCGGCGGCGAAGCAATCCGGTTCCGTGTACACGGAGCGGGATTGCTTCGGCCCTGCGGGCCTCGCAATGACGGGGCGGTCGGTCCCTCGCCCGTGTCGATCGCCCACAGCAGTTGCGGCCGGTTCCGCGACCCGGCGATCGCGTCGCAGGCCCCGACCTTGACCAGCAGGCGCAGGTCGTCGGCGGCGAGGCCGGCGCGACGGCGCAGGTCGTCGAGGTCGCGGAAGGGGCCACCGCTCTCGCGCGCGGCGAGCAGGCGTTCGACGCCCTCGGCCGAGAGGCCGCTGATGAACTGGAACCCGACCCGCAGCGTGCCGTCCCGGCCGAGGCAGCGCCAGGCGCTGGCGTTCACGTCGGGCGGCAGCACGCGCACCCCCATCCGCATCGCCTCGGCCACGTACGCGAACGGCCGGTAGAACCCGCCGCCGTTGGCGAGCACCGCCGCGATGAACTCGGCCGGATGGTTGGCGCGCAGGTAGGCGCTCTGCTGCGCCACGTGGATGTAGGAGCACGAGTGCCCCTTGCAGAACGAGTACCCCGCGAACGAGAGGATCATCTCCCAGACCTTCGCGATGCTCGCCTCGTCGCGCCCGAGCGCCTTCGCGCCCCGCACGAAGGCGTCGAAGCTGTCGTGCAGGTGCGCCTCGGGCTTCTTCTTGCTGAGCGCCTTGCGCAGGCCATCGGCACTGGCCCAGTCGAGGCCGGCGAAGGCATGGGCGACGTTGACCACGTCCTCCTGGTAGACCATCACGCCGAAGGTCTCGGCGAGGGTGTCGCGCAGCGACGGGTGGAGCGGCTCGTACGGCGCGCCATGCAGCCGCTCGAGGTAGATGGTGATCCAGCGATTCGAGGCGGGGCGGATGATCGAGGTGTTGAGCACCAGCAGCTCGAAGGTGTCGGCGCGCGACTTGAGGTTGAGCAGCCGGCTCGCCGGCGACTCGGTGTAGAAGACGCCGAGCGAGTTGCCGGTGCGGAACACCTCGCGGGTCGCCTCGTCGGCGCCGGCCTCCTGGGAGGTGTAGTCGAGCGCGACGCCGCTGTGCTCGCGGACCATCGTGATCGCGTCGCGGATCACCGCAAGCGAGCGGTTGCCGAGGAGGTCGATCTTGACCAGGCCGGCGTCCTCGGCGCCGTCCTTCTCGAACTGGATCACCGGGACGGTGAGGTCGGGGGCGCCGTCGAGCCGCTTGGCGGCCGGCTCGATCGGCACCACGTCGGTGAGCGCGGTGGGGACGATCACCACCCCGCCGGGATGGAGCGAGAGGTGCCGCGGCGTCCCCACCAGTGCCTCGGCCTGCGCGGCGAATTCCTGCCACACCGCCGGCAGCTTCAGCCCGCGGAAGTTGGGGTGGGTGGCGAACAGCTCGCGGGCGCCGCCGCCATCGTGGAAGTAGGGCACCCGCCGGGTGACCTCGCGGATCTCCGCCGCCGGGCGGCCGTGCACCTTGGCGACCTCGCGCAGCGCGCCGCGGAGCCGCAGCGTGTTGTGGTTGCTCACCATCGCCGCGCGCGGCCGCGGCCACTTGCGGAACACCCACGCGAGGATCCGGTCGCGCTCGTCCCACGGGAAGTCGAGGTCGATGTCGGGCGGGTCCTTGCGTGCCGGGTTGAGGAAGCGCTCGAAGAGGAGCCCCGACGCCAGCGGCTCGACATGGGTGATGCCGAGGCAGTACGAGACGATCGAGTTGGCGACCGAGCCGCGGCCGCAATGCGTCGGGCCGTGCTGCACGATGTCGTGGACGACCAGGAAGTAGTCGGCGAACCCCTTCAGGCCGATGATGCCGAGCTCGTGCTCGAGCCGGTCGCGGGTGACGGGCGCCAGCGCGCCGTAGCGACGCATCGCGCCGTCGTACGCCAGCGCCCGGAGCCGCTGCAGGGCATCGTCGGCGTCGGAGGCGCGCGGCGCGATGGTGCGTCCCATCGGGATCCGGTACTGGCACCGCTCGGCGATCACCCCCGCGGCGGCGAATGCCTCGGGGACGTCGGGAAAGTGGCGCTCGAGGTCCGGCCCGGGGCGGAGCCAGGCATCGCGGCCGTCATTGCGAGCCGCCACCGGCGGCGAAGCAATCCGGTTCCGTGTCCACGGAGCGGGATTGCTTCGGCCCTGCGGGCCTCGCAATGACGG
>ERZ795053.2143-NODE-2143-length-24216-cov-4.683084_pt1 | contig 24216 bp, 19 predicted proteins | sample MGYA00375137_ERZ795053 | MGnify/ENA primary metagenome ERZ795053 (study PRJEB30182, sample SAMN05720284) | activated sludge metagenome | isolation source: Anaerobic digester | place: Hong Kong | collected 2014-12-17 ...
TTTTTTAACAGATTGAACCTGTCATCTGTCGAAACTGATTCGATCTCTGAATCGGTTGTTACGGATTGATCTTCATTATGAGATGTAACACGGGATATCAGACCAGTTAAATCCGGAGTAAAGGTTTTTTTCCGGAGTTCTTCCAGTTTCTGATCCGAAATCCCCTCCTCTTCTTCCCGGTTATAATCGGGCAGTTCAAGTGTATCCATAATTACTCCTAAAAGAATCTTTTACCGTATTACTTCTATTATCATACGATTGTGGCAAGATGTTTACAAAATTTTTTATTGGTAACCGATAAAAAAATCAATATTATTTTTCCGAATTTACTTGACAGTATACACAGCCATTTATATATATCCACCATACTTACTGATTAACTTTTGTAAGTTCATATTCCCCTGTAGCTCAGTTGGTAGAGCAGTAGACTGTTAATCTATTTGTCGCAAGTTCGAGTCTTGCCGGGGGAGCATAAAGATCCGCTTTATAAAAGTGGATCTTTTTTTTTAAAAAAATCTTTTAAAATAACATTTAATCTTCATATTTGTTGACTAAATACCGTTCCAGTAATAAATATTACCTCATGGTCACCTTATCGTTATTTAAAGTAGTTAAACTTGGAATTATTCGGCTCCTTGGTTGTTTGAAAGATATTTACAGCTCTTTTCCTGTGTTTTCTGCTTTAATCTTGCTTATGCTTATTATGCCGACTTCAGTAAACTGCTCAGCTGATAATATTGAACTACAGTCCAGGGAAAGATCTGGGCAACGTACTCTTTTTAATAGAATCATGCAAAGTAGTACAGGTAGATCAACTTCTCTAACATTTCTAATGGATTACTTTACGGGAACTCCGTATGTTCCGCATACCCTTGAGAATAACGAAACTGAAAAATTAATTGTAAGGCTTGACGCCTTAGATTGTGTTACCTATGTTGAAACAGTTACCGCTTTAGCACTAATGTTTGCAACAACAGATCATTCTTATGAATCTTTCTGTAACCACCTAACAAATATAAGATATCGAAACGGTATTATTGATGGATACTCATCACGTTTGCACTATTTTAGTGACTGGCTACATGAAAATGAACGTAGAGGATTTATATCAAACATAACCAAAAAACTTGGTGGAAAACCCGATACAAGAATAATATCCGCGATGAGTAGTTCAGATAAACGATACCCGATGTTAAAAGAAAAAAAACAGCTAGCTAAAATTAGAAATATTGAAGCGAACCTGTCAAAAAAAACCTTTTATTATTTAAAAACAATAGAGGTTAAACAGAAATCCCATCTTATACCTGATGGTGCAATAATAGCTATTGTAACAAGTAAAAGATCAATTTTTATTTCGCATGTCGGTTTTGCTCGATTCATTAATGGTAAACTTATGTTTCAACACGCTTCTTTCTCACATAAAAAAGTTGTGATTTCAAAAAAAAACTTACATGATTATCTCGTATCTGATAAAAGTCGTATTGGGATAATGGTTGCTGTTATCACTACCAAATAATTTTTTTAAAAATGGCATCCTATAAAATGAACAAAAACAAAATACTTATTTTATTGCTTTTCATCTTTCTTTCTATCTCCATAAGTATAGCCTATTTAATATTTACCGCGAGTCGTAATATTTTTCCTGAAACCGATACGAGAATTTACCCAATTACTGACCATAATGACTCTGGAAATTCTGAAATAATCTCGATAAACACGAACAACGGTCAGATTGATCTCCAATATATTCTTCGAGATGGCTTTGCATTTCCCTATGCAGGTGTCGGCATCGAAATTCTTTCTTCTGTACCTCTATATTCATCTGGATTTGATTTTTTCGAAATCACTGCAAAAACATCTAAAAAAACTTCTTTAAAAATTAATATCATCACAAAAGTCAATCTCTCTGATAAAAAAAACACAAGCTACCCTCATAAAATATCATACTATTATTATACTTCCATAATTGACATTACCCCAGAATTTTCGACAATTAGAGTTCCTCTTAGCGACTTCTTAACTCCAGAATGGTTTCTTGTTAAACATAAAATCGAGAAAAAGAGCATTGATTCGATTGGCAAGAATCCTCTTTGGTCAATTGAAATACTGAATAGCTCTATTGATGAACTGAACACTCCACTTGGTATAAGTATAACATATTTTGGATTTAAAAAAGATATATTTTACTATTCCATATTATCCATGTTAATTATTTCCGTTTTGGCATTATTGGGATTATTTTTATCTCATATTCTAAAATCACACAAAGCTGTTAAATATGCGCAGGACATTATCAGAATACATTCAAATCTTAACCTTGGTAATGAAAAAGAACGCGAAGCGGGTAAACTCTTCGAATATCTTGCAGCTAATTACAATGATCCATACATTTCGGTTCAGCAAATATCGGAAGCTCTCAACTTATCACCTTACAAAATACCAAAAATAATTAATAAGTATACGAATCTTTCATTTAAGCAATATATTAATCTGATACGCGTTGATGAAGCAAAAAATTTGCTTATTAATAGTGATAGTAAGATTATTGATATTGCATTTGCTATTGGGTACAATTCAATAGCTCATTTTAATAAACTTTTCAAGATGCAGGAATCACTTTCTCCCAAGGAATACCGCCAAAAATATCAAACCGGTAATTAATAATTTCTACAACTGGTAAAATTCTATCATATAAAAAAAACAGTGCTAATTATCCAAAAAAGAGATAGAAAAAAAATTTGTAATCGAGTAATCATTTGAAAAAAAATCGGAGGAATCATGAATAAAACAATTTTTCTTTTATTAATTACAACAATTTGTACTTCATGTTCTAAAAAGGATATTGACCCACTTACTGGTGAGCCGTATCCGACTGCCAATAAGATCTGTGCTCTAACATTTGACGACGGTCCAAGTAATGATCCGGAGCTTACTACTCGAGTACTTGATACGCTCGAAAAAAACAGTGTAAAAGCCACATTCTTCCTTGTTGGTCAAAATTTTAATGATTCAACACGTGAAATTGTCATGAAAATATCAAAATCCGGTCACGAAATTGGTAATCATTCATGGACATATGATGGGATGCAAGACATGAGCGCACAACAGGTGAAAACTTATGTTAAAAAAACATCAGATATCATTGAAGAGTATGCCGGAGTTAAACCAAAATTTTTCAGAGCACCAAATCTATCCGCAAGTAAAACAATGTATGAATCTATAGATTTGCCATTTGCAAGTGGAGTGCTCGGTTTTGACTGGCCAGGCGGTGGTGGCGACACACCTGAAAAAATTATCGATCATGTTATGAGTGGCATGCGCGATGGCGCTATAATCCTTCTTCATGATGTTCAACCAAAACCGCATCCAACACCTGAAGCTATTGAGACTCTTATTCCGAAACTTAAACGTGAAGGTTATGAATTTGTTACCTTGAGTGAGCTTTTTGAGCGTAAAGGCATTAAACCTGACAGCTCTTCCGGATTCATGTATGTCTATGCCGAGTAAATAGTTATCAAAAGATTTTATTTTTAAAATAACAGATCCCGGTTTATTAGCCGGGATCCTTTTATAGAAGTTACCTAAAATTATTATGAGCTATTTAGAGTTGTAGCTCCAACTCGGCAAGTCCTTTAGCCTCTTGGCTCTTGTCGTCACCGGTTATTGGATATAGCTTATAGTCGAGTTTATCACCACCATCATTATCAGAAAGCGCGATATTAAAGCCAATCATTTTTCTTGAAGCAACATTCGAAGGCAATTCAATCCTAAACTCAAGTACTGAACCGTCATCGCTCCACTTCGCCTGATGTTCACCATTTAATCCTGATTCTTCCCAATCCTTACCAACAACTGTACGCATGACCACAGCATTTCCATCTTCAATTTCAAGATAAATGGCAACATTGTCATTTAAAGCCGGATCCGCATTAGAAGTTACAGTTTTAGCGTCGTTGCGCAAAACAAAACCGTAAAGATAATTCCCTTTTCTTACGATTCCCCAAGACCCAGATATTGCCCTATTTTTAAGACCTATGCTCTGTTTTTTTGGATTAATCTGATTGTAGGCAAACTGATACTTAACAGCATCAATCCACTCATCATCCGAAAATGATCCGTCAAGCACTGGCTCAGATGACGCAGGTGCCGCTATAAAAGGCATAACAACGCGTGGATCTTCGGGAACTCGAGGAGAATCCCCAACATATTGCATTGTTCCCAAATTTTTCCCCTGCCATCCATCGTTTTGTCCATTAATCGGATACAATTGATGATCACGATTCTCCTTTCCGTCATTATCTGAAAGAGAAATGTTCCATCCTGAAATCATACCTGTTAAGTCATCTATAGGAAGAGTTACAGAATATTCACATACTGTACCCTCTTTATTCCAAGCTATTTTTCGTTCGCCATCATAAGCGTGAGACTCCCAATCATGCCCGACTCTCGACCGCAGCTGTGCAAATACATCACCTAAATGAAAAAAGACTTCAATATTATCATTCTCGTAATCAAGCTTATGATCGGTACGAGTCTTTTCATCATTACGGCGAATTATGCCATATATTGTATTTCCCTTGTATACAACCGTCCATTCACCCCAAAGGTCATTGCTGTCAGGAATTCGCTGATCATAAAGATTAAGCTGATTATAGTTAAAAGGATAAGTAACACCTTTTTCCCAAGCCTTGTCATTTGGGTTGCCATCAATTTTCGGTGCAGACGCTACGGCGTGAGCTCTAAAAGGAGGAATTGCTTTTCGGCTTCTAAACTTGTCCTCATAATTTTTGCTGTAATTAAGCTCCACAGGCCCTTTTTCAAGTGTTTCGACAAGCATATGATAAGCCTGTTTGGGCTCTATCTCCTTATCAAAAAGAAGAGCATCACCTGTTCCGCGAAACGCGCTAGGCACCCATGAGTGAGCATCACTAACTCCCCAGACAGTATATGCATACGAGTTATCAAAAGCGAGCATGATTTCCATCATTTTTTTGTACCTCATTGCCTGCTCTCTGTAATCAGACTCGGATGCGGGAGTTTTGATACGAACATCAATTTCGGTATAATCGACATGGAGACCTAGCTCATGCAGACGATTCACATTCATGTACAGGCTTTCAAAGTCAAAACCGAACTCGAGACTCAAATGCATCTGAAGACCAACTCCATGCACCGGAACACCGTCTGCCTGAAGATCCTTAAGCATATTATACATATAGTTGGATTTGTCGTTTATTTCACCGTTACTATAATCGTTATAATAGAGAAGAGCGTCCGGGTCTGCTTCATGAGCCCATCTGAATGCCTTCTCGATATATTCAGGCCCTAGATAGAGATACCATAATGTTTCACGGTATCCATCAACATCGAGTGCCTCGTTAACGACATCCCAGGCATAAACTTCACCTTTATAATGAGTTACAACAGTTTTAATATGCTCTTCCAAAACCTTATATAGCTCATCTGCCTTCCATGGTTGAGACAAAAGCCAATTAGGATTCTGATTGTGCCAAACAAGTGTATGGCCACGCATTTTCATACCATGTTTTTTTGCGAAAGCCAGAAGTTTATCTCCTTCAGTAAAATCGTAAACATCTCTTCGGGGATGAATGGTTTCCCATTTCATTACGTTTTCTGCAGTTACTACATTGAAATTCTGTACCAGTGTTTTATAATACTTCTCATCTTCAAGCGCTCTTGTATCGACAGCTGTACCTATAAGGATACCTTGTTTTTCGGCAGCCTTTCGAAGATCCGATTTTTTTGTACATCCACCAAAAAAAGCAGTAATCAGAACAATAATTGCAATCATGTGAAAGGTTCTGAAATAGAATCTTGTTTCCATTTAAGTCTCCTTGTAATTTATATAACCGGATAAATATCTATTCCGGACTAATAACCAATATTGAAGATAAAACGGTTTGTAAGTAGTTCTTTAAACAGTCTCATTTTCGTAATGATACATCTCATAAACCAATTCTAAATATGTTATATGATCCTTTTCTAACACTTTTTTATATATTAATCTACTTCTTTCTTGGTTTTTAATTCATATCTTTTTGTAACAACCTTAAACTGAACTAGAAAATAATCATTTTTTTGCGAAACCCAATATTTTTCGAAATTTGTCGGTTAATTTTTAGATTTTTTCTAATTGACTCTTATTAATGTTTAAACCTTTATAACAAGGATTAGCTGATTTAAAAAATAAATGGAGTTTTCTATGTCATTAGCAATAATTTCGGATATGGATGGAGTAATATACAGAGGAGGCAATCTTGTTGACGGCGCCAAAGAGTTTGTCTCTGCCCTAAAAGAGAAGAATATTCCATTCTTGTTCTTAACCAATAACTCGGAGCAGACGCAGATCGATCTGGTATTAAAACTAAAGAACATGGGTATTGAAGGTCTTACGGAAGACAACTTTATCACATCAGCAATGGCAACGGCTACTTTTTTAAAAAGTCAAAAAAAATCTGGTACCGCGTATATTATTGGCGGAGCCGCTCTTTCTAATGAGCTATATAAAGCAGGTTACTCACTTACCGAGACAAATCCAGATTATGTTATTGTTGGTAAAACCAAAAGCCTGAACTTTGATATGCTTCGAAGAGCTATTAACCTTATTAATGCGGGTGCTAAATTTATCGCCACCAATCCAGACATTATTGATCCTGTTGAAAATGGTATAGAACCGGCATGCGGTACTATTATCGCCGCGATTCAGGCCGCTACTGGCAAGGCTCCATATATTGTAGGCAAACCTAATGCTCTTATGATGATGGTAGCCAAACAGATGCTCGGTGTTCACTCGGCAGAAACAGTAATGATCGGTGACAGAATGGACACCGATATTATTAGCGGTCTTGAAGCGGGCATGCGAACCTGTCTTGTATTATCTGGTGTTTCTACAATAAGCACATTAGACACATTCCCTTATAAACCTACATATATTTTTAATAATGTCGGAGAAATTGATCTGAATCTGTTTGAAAAAGAGACTCCAGATAACTTGTAACCTATATCGATAAAACGGAGAAAACATGGAAATCGTTGTTCCAGAACTTGTTAGAATTAAACCCCAGGCTTTACAAAGACTTGGTAAATATTTGCGTACATCAAACTGTTCAGAGATTGCCCTTTTCTGGGGTGACGGTCTCAAACAGCTATTCAATAGCACAGTTGAAGTTTCTCTGCAATCTTCCGGTATTACAGTATTACATGAAAAAAATGTTAATACAACTTCAATCGAAGAGATCTTTGAAAACAGCTTGGATATCCCCTCAGCAACCTCAGCAATTGTGGCAATTGGAGGCGGTCAGGTGATAGATTACTGCAAATATATCTCGTTTATCACCAAAAAAAAGCTATTTACTGTTCCTACTATTATATCTAACGACAGTTTTTGTTCTCCTGTTGCTTCACTTTACGTACGGAATAAAAAAAGATCCATCAGTACAAATTTGCCATACAGTGTAATCATTGACACGGATATTTTACAAAATGCTCCCCAAAAATATATTTTCTCCGGCATGGGTGATCTGCTATGCAAAACAACAGCCATTTTTGACTGGAAACTTTCATATAAAAAAACTGGCGAATATGTTAATGACTTTTCGGTTGTAATTGTTAGAACAGCACTTGACGCTTTTATCAATTTCCCGGACAAAGATCTTTCAAATCCGGATTATGTCAGGACAATCGGTTCTTCTCTTATGATGACAGGTATCGCAATGGAAATAGCGGGAATCAGCCGTCCGGCGAGTGGTAGCGAACACCTTATATCACACGCTTATGACAAAATATCTAAATCACCTTCTTTACATGGGATACAAACAGGCATTGCCGCGTATGCTGTTAGCTTTGTACAAAAAGAGACACACAATGAAATACGAAAATCTATGGAAAGCTGTGGTTTTGATAAATTCGCCGCCGAAAATCCCCTTAACAGGGAAGAACTAATCACAGCGGTACGTCATGCCCCTTCAATCAAGGAAAACTTTTATACCATACTTTCGCAACCCGGCGCGTTAGAAGAAATAATCAATTTTATAAACAGTGATGAGTTAATGCGCTCTATGGCGGTATAAAAAATCCAGGTTTTAACCATTATAAACAGCATCTTTTAATGCCTTTGCTGCTTTAACGGGATCTCCGGATTCAAGTTTTACGGAATGTACCATATCCTGATTACGTTTGGACATTCCATGAGAGTAGCCCTTATCGTAATATACCAGAAGGATATCAATTGCGCCCTTATAATCTCCCGATACAAACAGTTCACAACACTCACGGCACCGGTCTCCTCCCAGACGTCGTTCGATTCTTTTAACTATTGAAACAAGCTTTTCGGCAGGAACAATAATATAGTCACGCTCGATACGCTTTATCCTTTCACTTCGGGGTATATCTACGACATAAAGTTTTGTGGAGCGCATCCTGGAATATAGATTTTCATTAATAACAACTGTACCTATTTTAAGGCTTTCATCTTCGATAAAAATGGGTTTTCGCATATCAAATTTAAGCCACTCTTGTGCCAAATTGTTTTCGAACTGTTCGGTTGTAGGCTGCTCTTTTTGTCCGATGGCTCCAAATGCCGATCCCTTGTGATTCGCGAATCCTTCAAGATCGATAACCTGCTCTCCCGATTTTCCAAGCTCATTTAATATCTCAGTTTTTCCCGAACCTGTAAAACCTCCCAGAACTACCAGTCTATCACATAATAAAAAACTTTGACGAATATAATGCCTATAAGACTTATACCCGCCTTTAAGCAGATAGACCTTTAATCCTATAGTTTCACAAAACCAGGCAAAACTCTCACTGCGCATTCCCCCTCGCCAACAATGTACGAGGATTTCGCCATTTACCACATATTTTTGAGCTTCTGTCACATAACCAACAAGTTTTGGGCCAACAATTTCTAATGCTTTTAACACAGCCAGCTCACGACCCTGCTGTTTGTAAATTGTACCTACCACTGCCCGCTCTTCATTATCAAAAAGCGCAATGTTAACAGCATCTGGGATATGTCCGGCTTCGAATTCACCCGGTGACCTTACATCAATAATTTTCAAGAAAGCCGACTTTTCAAGAAACGGCTCAGGTTCTAAATAAATTGCCATTTATACTACCTCTATCGGAGTATTCCCATAACCTGATTCAAAGACCTCTCCAATTATTGTTGAATAATCATATCCAGCTGCCAGCAGAGCATTGTTAAGATCTGTTGCCTTATCGGCATTGATACTTACAAGTAGCCCGCCGGAAGTCTGGGCATCTACAGAAAGCATTTTTCGGTTGTAATCAACTTTGTCAGAGAATTGCACACGATCTTCAACAAATTTCAAATTTCTAAACGACGCGCAAGGGATACAGCCAGTTTCGGTCACTCGATAAGCATTATCAAGAAGAGGAATCTCTTCGCTATACATTTTTAAATGAACTTTTGAAGCCAATGCCATTTCAAGAGCATGCCCAGCGAGGCTGAATCCTGTTATGTCGGTCGCGGCACAAACATCAAATTCTTGCAAGATACGTGAAGCAACCATATTAAGCTGTTTCATTGACAAAAGTGCGTCACTGTAATCTTCAGCTACTATTTCTCCGGTGCGCAAAGCTGCTGTTAAAGCTCCAGTACCAATCCCTTTAGTTAAAATAAGTAAATCGCCCGGTTTTGCGCCACTGTTTCTCATAATCCTGTCGGGATGAACAGATCCTGTTACTGACAACCCGTAAACCGGCACAGGCCCATCAATGGTATGACCGCCAGCCAGTACAGCGCCAGCCTCGGCAGCCGCGTCTGCACCACCAGTAAGAATAGATTTTAACACCGATTTATCTATTGAAGCTGTAGGGAACATAACTATATTAAGTGCGGTTAGCGCCTCTCCCCCCATTGCAAACACGTCACTCAAGGCGTTAACAGCGGCTATATAGCCAAATGTATATGGATCCGAGCAAAGTGGTGGGAAGAAATCTGTTGTCTGTATTAATGCAGTTGAATCGTTAATTTTGAAGACAAGTGCATCATCACTGCAATCATTACCTATTATCAATTTCTCAGACTTCAACTGAGGAATACCAGCAAGAAGCTCTTTTAATGCTCCGGCAGGAAGCTTAGCGGAACACCCGCCTGTTTCAACAGTAGTTAGCAGATCAAATTCCGGATAATCCATAATATACCTCTTATTAATTACTTTAGGCTTCTACCTCATCGATACAAGCCTACCAGCATACAAATCTTCAATATATGCTTATTGCACAACTGTTTTTCGAAGTATGGTTGACAATAATCTATAAACTGATCATAATATACAAATTTGGAGCTAATTTTGTTATTTAACCTGCAAAAAATCTAAAATGATTTTTTTCCGTTATTCACAAAAGAGAGCTATCCTCAATTTCAATTATTGCTACGAAGGACAAAATGAGACATATATCTCAATTCAAACTTCTTTTTATTATAAGCCTTGTACTTATAACAGCTTTACTATCATTACTTTTTCTAAGTTCATCATTTTATAAATCAGAACTAGATAACAGAGTAACTGAAGAACTGCTCCTCCGCTCTTCTTTGATAGCCTCATCATTTCAGACCTCTTTTGAATCTTTTGAATCTGTTGCAAAGTACATTGACTCGGATTTTTCCAGTTCAAATGAACTGTTTAATATCAGTAGCTCAATTATTTCGATAACTATAACCGATTATGATAATAAAACCCCAAAAACATCAATAAATCCTATTTATGAATCCAGTGGAATGGTAAGTCTGAAAAAAATCGCAGATGCTGTCAATATCAACTTTAAAAGAATTCTTTACGTAACTAAAAATAGAACTTTAATAACTGATTTTTCTGAACAACTTGGAACACCGGCACTATCACTGGCAATCTCTACAGATCTTCAGGAAAATCCGGATAGAATTGTAATTATTACTTTTGATCCACGTCCAAGTTTCGGCCAATTACCTTCAAATGGATTAATAAACTCGTTTTTAGTGAATAGTCAAGGTGCAGTTATAGCAGCCGAAACAACTGAAAATCTTGAATACACAAAAAAAACAGGTTTACTTGATAATATAGATAAGATTTTCACCGCAGTTGCTGACAACAGGGTTTCATTATATCAAGACAACAACTCCAAAGAGTATTATATTTCACACAAAAGAATTGGGCAACATGAATGTGCGGCCGTGTCAATCGCACTTCGCGATAATCTTCTGGATTCTGCATCCATGATTCTTTACCGCAATATACTTATAATGCTTATTATAATAGCTCTCTCGGTTTTATGCTCATTTATTTTTTTAAAAGGCGCGTCAAATCCAATCAATAAAGGATCTAGCAAAAACAGAAAATCGGGTAAAACTTCATCCTTCTCCACAAAACATGACAAGGCACTACTCGCCTATTTCAATATCTGTTCACTATCCTCCCTGGCAACTCTTTATAAAACAGAAACAGCCCTGGCCTTAATAAATAATTGTGAAAAAAGATTTAATAACGCAATTCGCTCTACAAATGGAGTCAAGAGCGCCAGCCTGGGAGATGTATTTACTGTTTTTTTTAAATCAACCAAATCTGTAAAACATGGCTGCCACAATGCCGCTCTTTGTGCCCTTATGATAAGAAAAGAAATATTTAAATTTAATACCAAGTACAAATTAAAAAAACCGTTAAAAATGAGATGCGGTATAGACAATGGAATATTTGTCACAGGCACTGGAGACCTATCTTACAATAAAACTTTGGGAATAATTGGTGATACGGTCAAAAAAGTTTCACAGATTGAACATTTAAATGATTATTATGAGACGGACATCCTTGTTAGTGAATATATTTACTCATTATTAAAAGATAAGTTTTATTTTGAAGCTGTAAAGCCGATTATATTAAAGGGTAGCTCTCAAAAATTATTATTATGGGCTCTTCTTGGATTAAAAAAAGACAGTAACGCGCCAAAAAACATATCAGAGCTTCAAAAAAGAATTGCGCGCGTATCAAACAAGAGTAATATAGAAAACAAATAATTCTGATAAGAACAGCATACAAGGATATACCCTTGTATATTAGTTGATTATTAGAGGTTGCCAAAGGTTATAACCGTGCGTACAATAAAAAGAAGAAAAAAAGAAATCGCTTTAGTACTATTTTGTTTAACAGCCGCAGTTATCTCTTCAGGTTTATTATACCGATCATTCTCCGGTACAAACGAAAGCATAACAAAACCCATCGGATCGGTAGCTTTCAAGGTAAAAGATGTTCAAAGAAAACTTTTTAAATCTGACCTTTGGGAAATTGTTTATAATAATTCTGAAGTATACAACAAGAATAAGGTTAAAACTTCTGAAAACTCTTTCGTTTCGATAAATCTTCATTCAGGCTCGGAAATTGAGCTTGATGAAAATACACTTGTTTACCTTGAATTTGACGGTGAGATTACAACAATTGAATTATTGGAAGGGTCAATTCATACTAAAAACGTTGACTCCGCCAGTAAACTTAGAATAAAATCTGACAAAACTGTGATTGATTCCAGTAACAGCTCTGCTTCGTTTTACAAAGATAAAGACGGCTCTATTAAACTAACGGTTCACGACGGAGAGGTCAAAATAAGTTCAGCTGATGGCACAAAAAACGTCAAAGCTGGTGATTCTGCTCTAGTAGATGAGGAAGAGATAACTGTAATAAAAAACATGATACGAATAGACTCGCCTACTTCAAACAGATACTATATTTCAAACATTAACGATGCCAATATCAGTTTCAGTTGGACCGATCCCGCGAATGACGGACCTTATGTACTTTTAATATCGAATAACAGCTCTTTTGACAAATACAACACATATAACTCAAAATCAAAATCTATTGACCTTAAACTTGAAACCGGAAAATATTACTGTATGGTAAAAAATGATTCCGGCGACAAACAGAGTTCAGTAATCAAGTTTTCAATTATTTATGATTCTAAGCCCTACCTTATTCTTCCTGAAAATAATGGAACAATTGATAGTTATTCTACAAATCCAGTAATATCTTTCAGTTGGGGAGCATCCACAATGCCCTCAAAGTACACTGTGGAAATCTATTCAGATTCCGAATTAAAAAACATTGTAATTAAAAAGGATACCGAAACCAAATCAATTGACGCAGACACCCTTACCTATGGAACTTATTACTGGCTAGTCAAGGCTCATTACAGTATTTCTCCCGATGATACAATTGTCAGTGATATAGGATCATTTCAAATCAATAAATCTTCAACAATATCACAACCAGTACTACTTCAACCTTTAAACAATGAAACTTTTAGCAGTGATTTCTTTAAAAAGAACCGCATAATGTTCAGTTGGAACCGAAATGCTGATATAGCCCAATACGAGATTCAAATCTCAACTGATATGGATTTCAATTCCATTTATTATGAGTCTAATACAATCAATTCATCAATAAAAGCAGAAAAACATATGCCTCCCGGAACATATTACTGGCGACTAAAATATTTCGATGAAGCCAAGAAAAAAGAGGTGTATACAGATATTCGTTCTTTTATAGTGATCTCAGAAACCAATATTGAGCCTTTGTCGCCTGGCAATCGTGCCGTAATCTCCAGTGATCGCACGATACGTATTCACTGGAAAGATCCATCCATGTGGAATAATTATAAGGTTGAGCTTTCTACAGATCACGAGTTCAGAGATATACGTGAATCAATCGTTACAAGAAATAATTATGCAGATGTGCATGTAGCGGAAGGAACCTATTTTTGGCGTGTTTCACGCCTTGACGACAAGGGTCGACCAATTTCGACATATTCTGGTGGAACTTTTGCTGTAAGCAGTAGTGTGACTGAAGAAACGTCACGTATAACCATAATTGAACCCAAAAACGGATCAATTATTGATATGACCAATAAATCTGTAATTCGCATATCATGGAGAGATGAAGATAAACCAGACAAATACAAGGTGGAACTTATTCAAAACGGAATTGTAAAGTTTTTAACTGAAACCACCAAAACCAGTCTTAATTTTGCAGAGCTGCATAAACTAGATAGAGGAAATTTTTCCATTAGAATCACATCTGTTGTCAGTAAAAAATCTGGCGCATACACAGAAACTGATTTTGAAATAGTCTTAAAACCGTTAAAAAAACCGGAGTTAATTACTGATGAAATTATTATTACAGAATAAACGAAAAACCATCCTTTTTGTAATAGCTTTCCTGTTTTTTATTACTATTACTGCTGATGACTCTGCAAAAACCTCTACAATAAGATGGGAATCTTCACCCGGTGCTATTGGTTATATGGTAACGTTAAAAGACAGCAAAGGCAAAATTATCATCAACAAAAGAGTAGACACAAATGCGGCCAATATACCCGTTACTGGTGGATCATACTTTATAAGAATACAACCAATCAACAAATTTAACAAAATCGATTCAGAAGACAGTTCATGGCAAAAAATATCAGTCAAAACAATAGGACGGCCCTTCATCAACTCGATTACCCCCGACTACCTTACCCCTGATTCCCGTGAAAACAGAATTACAGCTAACGGAAAAAATTTTACAGAAGGCATGAGTGTAACACTTGTTAACGATAAGACAAGACATAATGTTTCATCAATGGCAATATTATCTGATAAACGATTTACATTTTCCTTTAACCCTTCGTTGTCTGGTTCTGGTCTTTTTAAGATAGAGATTACAACTGCTGATGGCACCAAATTCATTACCGATTCATCAATTGCGATTGGTCTTGAAGCTGCTGCTTTGCGGCACTCTTCAGAGAAAAGTCCGTCTTCAGTCGCATCGGGCGATAACCTGATCTATTATATTATAAAAGGTAATAATTCCAAAGTCGAAGAGCTATTAAAAGCAGGCGTAAATCCTGATACAACTGACAAAAACGGTTTTTATGCAGTTCACTATGCGGCTTTTTTTGGTAGAGCCTTGATTCTTGCCAAGTTGAAAAATTACGGTGCAAACCTTAACGTCAGTGACAAGGGAGGCGCTTATCCAATACATCATGCCGCATACAAAGACAGATTGGACACTGTCAATTATATAGTTATAAATGGTCTTAATGATGTTAACAGCAGAGCACGAAACGGCTATGCTCCGCTTGACAGGGCGGCAATAAAGGGAAATAGCCGCATTATTGATATACTAATAAAAAGTGGAGCCAAACCAGACTACACTTTTAACAGCGGAGAAAATGCTCTTCATATGGCTGTCTATTCAGGCGATATGGACTCGGTAAAATATTTACTTGCCACAGGTAAAATTGATGTCAATTATCAGGAGAAAAGAGGTTATACTGTTTTACACTATGCCGCCTGGTTTGGGCATCCCGAGATATGCGACTACCTTATTCGTCATGGAGCCGATAAAAATGTAAAATCGAAAAAGGGAGAAACAGCCTTAATGCTGGCTGAAAACACTAGAAAGAAGTCTAATCGAGATAAAATAATTGAGTTGTTAAAAGAATAATTTACTTATTATTTTCGTGAACTTGTTATTACAAGCAAAACAGTTGACTTGAAAACAGTATACTTTATCAATAGGTGATGGACTATACAAACGATAATATCATCAGAGTAATAATTGCAGCATCTTGGGTTATCCCACTACTATTTTCTGTCATTCCTCATGAAGTGGCTCATGGCTATATTGCTTTACGTCTTGGAGACAACACAGCAAAAGAGATGGGCAGAATTTCTCTTAATCCGCTTAGACATATAGATTTTTATGGCACTATTGTTATACCCGCGTTTTTAATTCTTTCCAATACCGGATTTGTTTTCGGATATGCCCGACCTGTTCCTGTAAATTTTGCAAATTTCAAGAATTATCGCAAAGGCATGATTCTTGTTTCGTTGGCAGGTCCATTAACTAACTTTATTTTGGCAGCAATATTCTTAGCAATTATCATTATGCTAAAATCTATGTCTATCCCCAAAAATATCATTTCAGTTTTTTTATATACAAGTTTTGTAAACACTGCCCTTTTAAATACAGTTCTGGGTATTTTCAATCTTATACCGTTGCCTCCTCTGGATGGAGGTAAAATTGTAATTGGTTTGCTTCCTCAAAAAGCTGCTGCGAAATATGCCAAGCTTGATAGTAAAGCTGGATTTATTATTTTGATTATTCTCTTGATACTTCCCCGTATATTTGGAGACGAATATAACCTGATTGGCAGGTTTATCAGTTTTTTTACAGACTCTTTATTTAACCTCGTTTTTTAAGACATATTGTACTCTCTATTTTTTTTACTTCATCTCTTCATTAAGTACCTTTGTGATATTTTTAAGTTCCTGTGTAATTGTATTTAAATCTTCTGCATTAATCGCATATGACTGTGTAATCTCACTTGCACTTTCAAGTGATCTTGATAGTGTAAGAGAAGTTTGTGTCTGCTCTTTTGTTGCGTCTGCTATTTTGGAGACAACAGAGTTTATCATATTCATGGAACTCTTAACATTATTACTAAAACCCAGCTGGTTATGTGCTGCTTCGTTCATCTGTTTGCTAAGATTAGCAGTATTTCTCAATGTGTCCCGCATATCATGAATCTGTTTTTCAAATCCTGAGAAAAAATCGTAGTTTTGTGCTATAACAGATGATGTTTCGTTTATCAAATCTGATATTTCTCGTGCCGACGATGTACTGTTTTCAGCTAATTTTGAGATCTCATCGGCAACAACAGCAAACCCGTAACCCGCGTCCCCTGCTCTTGCCGATTCTATCGCAGCGTTAAGGGCAAGCAAATTTGTCTGGTCTGCCAATTTTGAAATAAGAAGTATAATATCACGTATTTTTTCAGAACTTTGCTGAATTCTTTTTATACCATCCATTGCCAATGAAGAGTTAGACGCCGCATTATCCCCTTCCCTGATAGATCTGTTTGACTCCTTCATGATATGTTCGGCATGCGAGGCTACCTGAGCTATTAGTTCTGACAGATTATTAACAGATTTATCTACATCGTCTATTGTCTTTGCCTGTTTAGTAATATCATCACTGATCATTGATATTGTAGCTGTCATCTCTTCCATGGCTGCCGATGACTCTTCGAGAACAGCCGACTGTTCACGTGCACCACTGGAGATGGATTGTGAAGTAACAGAAAACTTCTCGGACGCATCTTTAAGCCTTTGCGTTGAATTTTTAATTGAAGAGAATAGATATTTTATCTTTTCAAGCTGTGTTTTGTTAAGGTTTGATTCATCTTTCAGATTTTCCATAAATGCCTGTGATAAATTGATCTGAATATAACATACCAGAGCAATAACGATCATTGCCGCAGAGCTGTGAATAATTCCATCAGTAGAAATCTGTAACAGAACATCTTTAAGTCCCTTACTTACAACCAGATAAAAGATTATATTGGATACAAAAAATAGCACTGAAATAAGCGGCACGGAAATTTTTTTACTGAATGTTGCGGCAAAAGCTATAACAAACAAAAAATAGTAGATATAAGAGGTGAACCCTGATGCTGGAAAGTTAAAACCTATATAGAACCTGATCATAATAACCTGTATAACAGTAGGAATAAGGAAAAAATTTACGGCTTGTCTAAAATTTCCAGCTTTTAACCTGCTTATGCCAAGGATAATAAAACCTGCGATTGTGCTTACTCCCGAGATTACTCTTACTGCGCTTGAGGGATTTAAAACAGCAGTAAATAGCCCCGCACAAAAAAGCAGACCTATTACTATAATGTAAAAATAAAGCAGAGCCGCGGCTCTACGTTGCTCCATTATATGACTGTTTTCAAATTTTTTTAGTATTAATCTTTTAAGCATATCCACACCTTAATATTTATACATTATAATTTCGAATACTCACTTCTAATTCCAAAGTAAATTAAGTTAATGACGGTTTTTATATGATTATGTCTGATTATGGTAGTAAAACAATTACTCTGTACCACGTAGAAATGTATAGATCAATATACAGCTGATGTCAATAAATATAAATTAATACAAGCACAACCATGCTATATTTTTATCAAGCATCATGTTTGTGATGTTTTGGGAATTTGTCTAATACAAAAAAGTATGTATTACAGTATCCGGACACAAATTAGAAAAATCTGTATCCGGATAATCAATTATTGAAAGCTTACAGGATTTTAATTCTCTTCTACTATTACCTTTATTTGTGTAACCATATCATTTAAGGGTTCAAGATAATTTAACGAATTCATAAATACATAAGGTCCATAACCCGGAACATTTTGCCCCACATTCACATGTTGGCCAAATGTTCCACTCTGCGTGCCATTGCCCATATAACCGTATAGCGATAATGTGTATTCTGTAGCAATATTATCAAGATCAATAATTGACGAGCGATATATAAACGATGGTCTATCATTGAAATATGTATTGCCATTACGCGACCTGTCTATCTCGAAATAGACTCTGAAACGCCTTGTTGTTCCAATATCCAGCGTACGAGTTACGGTTTTACTTACCTGAGTAGAAGCTCCGGTCATACCATCTACCATATTAACATCGTACTTGTTTTGTTTCCAGAAAGGCAATGCAACTCCCGTTAAACCATCTTTCCCTGTAAGATTGGGTAATATCCGATCGCAAATAAAGATATTTTGAAGTACGTTTTCACTCTCATCCTCTATCCAGCTTACGTAAACAACTCTGGGACTAACATTTGGCCCATCATAAGTTAATGTTATGGTATGACCAGAATTTGTTTCAGGACTCCACTTCGCGTATAAAGTTATATCCGAGGTTATCTCATCCGAGAAATCAAAAGCGGTTGTAAGTAATCTGTCAGAATACCAGCCCTCAAAGGTAAATCCACCTTTTACAGGGTCAGCCGGACGGGATGCATTACCCCCACTAGAAACAGTTTGCGGTAACACCGAACTTCCGTCGTTTGATTCAAAAGTAACAATATGATTTATAACTACGGGACTCCACTTCGCGTATAATGTAACATCTGAAGTTATAGTTTCTGAAAAATCAAAGACTGTTGTAAGCGAATTATCGGAGTACCATCCATCAAAAACGTATCCACTCTTTAACGGATCAATTGGGCTAATTGCTGTAGCACCAAATATTACCATTTGCTGTGACACAGCACTTCCACCGTTTGAAACAAAAGTTACAGCAAATTTTTCGGGCAATACGTCTGTCCACTTCGCGTATAACGTAAGATCAGAATCAACTTTTGTGTTAAAATCCCACATTTCGGTTAATTCAATATCAGAACACCAACCAGAAAAGAAGTATCCTTCTTTAATTGGAGTATCAGGTTCCTTAACCGTTTTGCCCTTTTCTACGTTCTGCTCTTTAACTTCTAAACCATTGTTTGATTCAAATATAACTTTGAAATATTGCGGCTTTGTTTTGTCCTTATTGTCAGTACCCTCTCCACTTTCTTCACAGCTAAAAAAAACAGCGGACATTAAAAAAAGTGTAAAAACAAGTAGTTTGAAAATAATTCTCATGATTGTGTGGCCCCCATTAATTAGACTCAAGGTCAGGGGTGTCGGAATAATTAGGCAAGATAATTAACTAACCCTGTATTGACTCGCCTTATATTGTTTCCTGAAAATATAATCAACTCTTTTTTTTTGAATATACAATCCGTATGGATTGTCGGTTTTTTATTGTATACAACTCAATATGTTTAAGAAATATTCTTAATGTTTTGCAATAAATTGTGACTAAGTATTTACAAAATGATAGGAATGAACATACACATCGATCTGTAATAACAGAGCATAACTTGACGGATTTAGTTAATCATGCCTCGTTTTTCAATTACTATACCATAGTTGTGTATTTTGTTGTGAAGCGTCTTGCGGGCTAATTTAAGATGGTGCGCAGTTTTGGAAATATTATATTGATTAAATTCAAGTGACTTCAAAATAATTTCACGTTCCATATCTTCAAACGAACGCTGCTGTCCGTCACGATTTACTATCTGTAACGAATAAGATGGTTGTTGATCCGATGTCACCTGTACTAAATCAGTAGTGTCACTGTTTGCAACAAGTATTCTTTCGACATCATTTTTTGATAGTTTATCATGATCAGCAAGTAGAACAAATCTGCGTATTGTATTTTCAAGCTGACGCACATTTCCAGGCCAAGAATGGTCTGACATATAAACACGAGCCTCCATATCAATTGAAACAGAACGTCCATATTCATTATTATATTTTTTAAGAAAGTATTCTATAAATTCGGGTATATCATCCCTTCGGTTTTCGAGTGGTGGCAAAAATATTGGAACTACATTAAGGCGATAATAGAGATCCTCTCTGAAAAGTCCCTCCTTAACCATGTCTGGAAGGTTACGGTTTGTTGCCGCAATAATACGGGCTGTTACCGGAATAACCGTATTGCTTCCAATTCTTTCGAACTCTCTCTCCTGTATCACCATCAACAACTTGGCCTGCATATCAAAACTTAAGTTTCCAATTTCGTCCAGAAAAAGAGTGCCACTACCTACAGCTTCAAATTTTCCAATTTTTCGGGATATGGCACCGGTAAAACTTCCCTTTTCGTGGCCAAATAGTTCTGACCCTATAAGGTCAGCAGGAATAGTACTACAATCAAGCGTCTTGAAGGGTAAATCACTTCTCTCACTATTATAGTGAATAGCACGAGCCAGAACCCCTTTACCCGTACCACTTGCTCCAGAGATCAGAATTGTGGAATTTGTATTTAAAACCTTCTCGATTGTAGCATAAACTGATTTTATTTCACGGGATCTACCCACAAGAGTATCAAATTTAAGATTTTTGCTTATCTCCCCTCTAAGATCTTCGACCTCGTTTTCAAGTTGCAACTTATCTGTAATGTTTTTAAGGATGATTAACAGCTTATCATTGTCAAAAGGTTTAACAATATAATCATAGGCCCCAAGTCGCATTGCAGTAGTAGCCATTGAAACGCTGTTTGACGCGGTGAGCATTACAACAGTAACGCGGGAGGAGTACTCTTTTATCTGCTTTAAAACTTCAATTCCGTCAAGACCGGGCAGGTTAATATCCAGAATTACTATTCGAGCTCCTTCAGTTTTCAGCTTGTCTAGGACGTGATCACCCCTGTTCACTGTGATTACATCATATCTATCAGACAAAAGATCAACTAGCAGAGAGCAAATTGATGGTTCATCGTCGGCAACAACTATTTTTTGAAAATCATTCATCAGAATTTAATTATAAAGGAGAGCGATGGAAACTTTTCTATTGTTATATCAAAATTTTCTGTCATACAAATATAGTAAAGTTCATAAAAAGCAGTACCCTGTTTAAATAGAGTTTTACTACTATATGGGAGAAAAAGCATCTCCATCTCTTCTTCAGGAATCGAAACATTATTATAGATTATTTTTAAATTATCATTACCACAACATACTTTAATGCTTATATCATTAAAATATTCAAAATTAATTCCGGTAAAAAAGATATCAAGCATTCTTACAAGCATTTCCTGATCACATGTAATTCTATTTTCAAAGACTTCACTGGCAAATTCTATATCAAGATTAGCAGATACACCTTCTACAGAAGCCGACACCAGGGATACCAGGTCAAACTCGGTATCTGTTCCATGTTTTTTTTGGAAAACAGAGTAAATCTCGTTAAACTGATTCTCAATTGCTTCTATCTGTTCATTCATAATGCTTACAGCTTTTAAGGCAAATTCGTCATTTGATTTTAACTCTATAAGTTGAGCATAACCCTTTATTGTAGTCAGCGGATTTTTTACTTCGTGTGACAGATTACGAGTCAATGATTCGATAATCTTATTTGTATTTTTATCAAACATAAATGTCCTTCTTTGGATTAAAACAAATCACTTCAATTGTATATATCAAGAGACTATCTTAACAATGATAGCCATTGAAATTGTCTACGCTGCATAATATTATACGGTTTGACCACCAATACTTGCAACTTCGGGCAAAATAGCATCTGCCCACAAATATTCCAGATTATAATAGTCTCTTTCCTCTTCTAAGAAAATATGCACAACTATATCGAAAGCATCAACTATAGTCCATCCACTAGGCTCATTCGGAGTAACACGGGTATTAAATCCAGCCTCTACCAATTTTCTTGAAACTTCAGCAGACAGAGTTCGACTATGAATTCTTGAATTAGCTGTTACAATTACAAAATAATGCAAATAGGAGTGAATTCCACTTAAATCCATGAAAGTTATATCAACACCCTTTTTTTCTTCCAGAATATCTTTTATTTCGATCAGTGTTTCTTTATTATCATTTTTCATCATTCAAGACTCCCAAATCATTTCCAATGATTACAAGAATATCGTGAAGCTGCGTGCTGTCAATTACATGATGCCGGTTTTCAATTTCAAGTTTCGAACTGATTAAATCCAGACGTTCCGAATCCCCTTTTTGATCAATAATAAGTGTTTTTTGCAAATTTTGATCATGATATGTCCCAAACTGTACCACATTTATGCCATCACGCATCAAGGTCTTTCTTGTCCTCATTGCCAATCCCGACACCGTTGTTCCATTAAGAATTGTAACCTTGATATTTTTCTCTGTTTCAGAATCGACAACAAGTTTACGTAAAAACGTATCGCGATACATTTTTCGGGCTATCTCGTCCATACTATAGACCCCATCAGGTTCAAGCTGGCCAGGTAAAAGGGTCCAATGTACAGCTGTATTATCTACCAAAAGTTGCAAAAGACTTTCAAGCTCGGGTATAGTAAGGTTTGTGCGTAAAGTTTCGGAGGCTCGCTCTATAAATGGTCTGTTTATAAACTTTCTGTAAAGCTCCCGATTTTTAGAAAGAGAAAGAACAATATCCATCACTCGGTCGTATTTATAGTATATCGAATTATTTTCGACATTGTTTATGTATTCAAGACTCTTTTTACCATCAAGGTAATTGACACCAGAAGAAAGACCTTTTAGTAATTTTGTAGATTCGAAAATAAAAAGACTTATGCCCTCAACAAGGTCGGTAATGCGTTGCGCATCTACCGAATATAGCGAAACATAAAAAGGAACCTTTAAGCCAATATCTCGTTCTATTGCTTTTGATACAATTGAAAAATCGTTAAAATCAACACTGTTAAGTTTTACCCCGGATCCGTCATCGTTTGCGTCTACACTGTATGTAGGCGGAATAAAAGTTAAACCTACGCTATTTTTATCAGGGTTTATGCTAACTAGCATAAAAAACGAAAACCTGTTATCATTAAAATTGTTCGCCCCAGCAACAAGTACATTTATCATACTGCTCTCTGACTGTAACTGAGAAATAATATTACGTCGGTTAAGATTCATTTTTACAACAGCATTTGTAATAAACAGTGCAAGGGATAGAGCAATAAAGAGAGCAATTATAATTTTTTTCAAAGCAGGTAAAACTCCTTTTCATTAATATATGATAATACTTTATCAGGTAGCAGCTTCGCGCAATCCTTTTTTTCTTTGATAAATTCCCTAATTTTGGTTGAGCTGACATCAATTTCTACATTTTTCGCAATTGAAACAGATGGTATTATATCTAGAACTTCTTCTCGAATGCTGTCACCCGGTCTTTTCATCACAATAAAATGAACAAGTGAAATCAACTCTCCATAGTTTTTCCATCCGGTAATTGTATTAAAACTGTCACTTCCTACTATAAAGAATATTTTGGAATCAGGATAGTTTTTAATAACCGATCTTACTGTATATATTGAATATGATTCACTATTTCTTTCAATCTCGAGAGTAGACAGCTCGAAACGACTGTCTGCCCGAATAGCAAGGCTTAACATGTAAGAACGTTCCTCTGGACCGGGGTCATTATTTATTCTTTTGTGAACAGGAATTTTAGCCGGAACGAAGAGAATTCTGTCAAGTTGGAACTCATCTGCGATATGGCTCGCATTTTGCAGATGGCCGTTATGAACAGGATTAAATGTTCCGCCGAAAATGGCAATTCTGTTTTGTAACATGATTAAAACCTTATTGATAGATCATAAATCTTGGAATTATGATCATTAACAAGACATTCGGAATATTGTTTTAGCTCTTCGTCTTCGAAATTTAGGCTCTTGAATATTTCGGGAGCATTATCTTTTTCCATGAAATATATCACAAACAGTATGGTTTTGCGCACCGAAACATTATTTTCGGAATGGTATCTTTCAATAAGGGCATTACGGTTATAAAGTCCTGTATC
>ERZ795053.2144-NODE-2144-length-24207-cov-10.527741_pt1 | contig 24207 bp, 25 predicted proteins | sample MGYA00375137_ERZ795053 | MGnify/ENA primary metagenome ERZ795053 (study PRJEB30182, sample SAMN05720284) | activated sludge metagenome | isolation source: Anaerobic digester | place: Hong Kong | collected 2014-12-17 ...
GAGCCCGCGAGGGGCTCCTTCTCCATGTGCCCCCGGCAGGACTCCGTCGCCCCGCGTGGCGGGGCTCCTCCTCGAACCCTGCATGGGGTGTGACGAACAAAAGCAGCCCGCAAGGGGCTGCCTTCGTTCGTGCCCCCGGCAGGACTCCGTCGCCCCGCACGGCGGGGCTCCTCCTCGAACCCTGCATGGGGTGTGACATGCAGGGTTCGAGGAGGAGCCCGCGAGGGGCTCCTTCTCCATGTGCCCCCGGCAGGATTCGAACCTGCGCGCATGGCTCCGGAGGCCACTGCTCTATCCCCTGAGCTACGGGGGCTTCAGGGCTCTCCAAGCCTAGCAACGACTGTGTTGGCGACCTCCGCCCGGATCCACAGGTTACGGTCGGGATGTGCGCTGGACACTGATCGCCTCCTTGGTGGTGCTTGCAGGGTGCCAGCAGATGCAGCCGGCGCCACATCCGACGACGCTGCCGGGTCCGGTGGCGGCCGGACGACCCGAGGCGCCGATCATGGTGGCCGACCAGGACTGGGCTCCGTGTACGGGCAAACAGATGCGCAAGTATCCGCCAGTGCTCGACGAACCGGCCAGCACCTACTACGCCGGGCCCTGGTGCCAGGATGCCGACGGTGGCACCCGCTTCATGTGGATGTACGCCGAGCCGCTGTTCCCGGGGGAGACGCCGGAGGAGGTGCGCGGCTACGTCAACGAGGACGCGAGTCTGCTGGTGCGCGGGCTGCGAACCACCGGCTACCAGCCGGTCCGCGCGGGACAGCGTGGTGACGACGTGTTCTACGAGGCCCGACGCCCCACCTCGGAGAACCTGGTCAGCGTCGCGGTCCTCGGCGACGATGTGCCGCCAGAGGGGCAGGCCTACGCGGGCGACAACCCCCTTCGGGTTGTGGTCGCGGTCCGCAAGGCCGGGCCGGACGATACGCCGAGTCCGTCCCGGACGCCGAGCCCCTAATCTGGGTGTATGACACCTGAAGCCCTCGCTGCCGCCATCAGCGACGCCCTGGCAGAAGTCCCCGACGTGCCGTCAGACGGGGTTGAGGTGAAGGTGGAACGCCCGAAGAACCGCGATCACGGCGACTACGCGACCAATGTGGCCCTCGTGCTGGCCAAGCGCGCGGGGATGCCCCCGCGCGACCTGGCCACGAAGATCGTCGCCGCACTGGCCGGAAACCCGGGGATCGCGGCCCTGGACATCGCGGGTCCGGGTTTCATCAACATCACGCTCGCGGCCGACGCCGCCGGGGAGATCGCGCGCACGATCGTGGAGCAGGGGAGTACCTACGGAACGATCGACGCACTGTTCGGGACGGCGGTCAACCTCGAGTTCATCTCTGCCAATCCGACGGGACCGCTGCATCTCGGGCACACACGGTGGGCGGCTGTCGGTGATGCGATGGCCCGCGTGCTGGCTGCGGCCGGCGCCGAGGTCACACGTGAGTTCTACGTCAACGACCGCGGCGTCCAGATGGACAAGTTCGGGTTGTCGTTGGAGGCGTCCGCCCTGGGTGAGCAGGTCCCGGAAGGTGGATATCAGGGCGAGTACATCCACGAACTGGCCGCCCAGATCGTGGCCGACGATCCGGCGATCGTCGACCTTCCGGAAGGCGAGCGGATGGTGGCATTCCGCGAGGCGGGCTATGCGCTGCAACTGCAGCAGCAGAAGGACGTTCTGGACAACTTCCGGACACACTTCGACGTCTGGTACTCCGAGCGTTCGCTGCATGAGACCGGAGCGGTTGATCGCGGTATGGCGAAACTGCGCGAACAGGGTCATGTGTTCGAGCACGAAGGAGCGGTCTGGCTCCGCACCACTGACTTCGACGACGACAAGGATCGCGTTCTGATCAAAGCCGATGGGGAGCTCACCTACTTCGCCTCGGACACGGCCTACTACGTCGACAAGCGCGACCGCGGGTTCGACATCTGCATCTACCTGCTGGGTGCCGACCACCACGGCTATGTGAACCGGCTGCGCGCGGTGGCCGCGTGCGCCGGTGACAACCCCGACTACAACATCGAGATCCTCATCGGCCAACTCGTGAAGATGTTCAAGGGCGGGGAGGAAGTGCGGCTGAGCAAACGTGCCGGAGCCATCGTGACGCTCGAGGACCTTGTGGATGAGGTAGGTGTGGACGCGGCACGGTACACGCTGATCCGCTACCCGGCGGATTCGCCGCTGACGATGGACCTCGACCTGCTGGTGCAGCGGACCAACGAGAACCCGGTGTACTACGTGCAGTACGCCCACGCCCGCATCTCGTCGGTTCTGCGCAACGCCGCCGACCTCGGGATCGATTGGCGGGCGTTGGACTTCGACCCCGGACTGCTGACACATGAACGCGAGTCGGCGTTGCTGGGAGTTCTGGCGGAGTTCCCGCGGATCATCGCCACAGCTGCCGAGTTGCGCGAACCGCACCGGGTCAGCCGATACCTCGAAGAGGTGGCGACCGCCTACCACAAGTTTTACGACTCCTGCCGCGTTCTGCCCCGCGCGGATGAGGAACTCGAGCCTCTGCACATCGCGCGTCTGTGGCTGTGCGCCGCGGCGCGACAGGTGGTGGCCAACGGCCTGGAACTGTGCGGCGTGAGTGCGCCGGAGCGCATGTGAGAAGGACCGCTCTGATCACGGGAGCATCTTCCGGGATCGGCCTTGCCACGGCCCGGCTGCTGCGCGAGCGTGGCTACTCACTGGCCCTCGTGGCACGATCGGCAGACCGTCTGAATGACGTCGCAGAGGATCTCGGCGCGTTCGCCATACCGTGCGACGTGAGCGACATCGACGCGTTGCCGGACCTGGTCGCCGCTGTCGTCTCGGACTTCGGCAGCCTCGATGTGCTGGTGAACAACGCGGGCGTGCACCACCGGGGTTCGATGCTTCGGCACAGTCCTGAACAGTTGGCGCAGATGATCGTGGTGAACACAGCCGCGCCCATCGCGCTGACCCGCGCTGCCGCCGACGTGATGCGGCCCGGCTCAGTTGTTGTGAACGTCGGCAGCCTGGCCGGGAAGTTGCCGGTACCCGGGGCAGCCACCTACTCCGGCAGCAAGGCGGGGATCCGGTTCTGGGCGCTGGCGGCCGCAGAGGATCTGGCCGAACGTGGCATCCGGATCGCCACGGTCAACCCTGGCCCCGTGGATTCCGGGTTCCTGGAGGCGGACCTCGCGAACGTCACACCCATGACATTCAGTCAGCCGATGAGCACGGTCGAGCAGTGCGCCGAGGCTGTCCTGCGCGCCATCGAGGCCGATGAGTCCCCGATGGAGATCGACCTCCCCGCGGCCTCTGGGAGACTTGCCACACTCGGTTATGTCGCGCCGCCGTTGCGCAGGCTGCTCCGACCGGCCCTCGAGAAGCGCGGGGCGAAGGTCAAAGCGGAACTCATGCGGCGCAAAGGCCTGTCCGGCTGACCCGGCGACCGTACAGAACTGGTTGGCGGGGCACCCGACACGCCGCGGGTGTCGCACAGACGACGGCGTGTCGCCGCTCGAAAGGGCCCTTGCGAACCAGTTCAGTACGGCTACAAGCCCGCACTTCTCCCGCCGATACCCTGATTCCCATGCCCGCACATCCCGCCGGACCCCGTCACGAGGACATCGTCCACGCCGCCGCCATCGGCGAGGTCCCCCATGACCTCAACGCACTGAGCCCGGCCGTGTGGCCGCTCACGGCTGAGCGCGTCGACGGCGTGTTGTCGGTGGCCGGGGTACCCGCCACCGACGCGGTCGCCGAGTTCGGCAGTCCGCTGTTCATGCTCGACGAGAAGCACTTCAGGGCGGCCGCCCGCAGTTACGCCGAGGCCTACGCCGGTGCGGACGTGTACTACGCGGCCAAGGCCTTCCTCACCACGCGCGTCGCGCGATGGGCGGTCGAGGAGGGATTGCGCATCGATGTGTGCACCCTTGGCGAGATGGAGGTCGCGCTGCGCGCTGGGGTGCCGGGTGAAAGCTTGCTGTTCCACGGCAACAACAAGAGCGTCGCTGAACTGCGGCGGGCGCTCGAGGTGGGCGTGGGCCGCATCGTGATCGACTCTGTCACCGAGATCGAACGGCTCGCAGACCTGGCGCGGGCACTCGGTGTGCGGCCGAAGGTCCTGGTCCGGGTGACCGTCGGCGTCGAGGCGCACACCCATGAGTTCATCGCGACCGCCCACGAGGATCAGAAGTTCGGTCTCGCGCTGGCCGGTGGGGTGGCCTTCGCCGCTGCACAGACGGTTGCCTCCGAACCCGCCATGGAGTTGATCGGGCTGCACAGCCACATCGGGTCCCAGATCTTCGACGCAGCCGGCTTCGAGGTCGCCGCGCACCGGATGGCGGGGCTGGTCGCCGACCTCGTCAACTCCGGCATCGCCGTGGCCGAACTCAACCTCGGCGGCGGGATGGGGATCGCTTACACCGATGACGAGGACCCGCCGCAGGTCGCCGACATGGCAAAGCAGCTCACCGCCATCGTCACCCGGGAGTGCGAGTTGGCCGGCGTGCCCGTTCCACGGCTGGCTGTCGAACCCGGACGCGCGATCGTGGGCAGCGCCGGCATCACGGTCTACGAGGTGGGGACCGTCAAGGCGGTGGATCTGGGGGGCCGCAGTCGGTTGTACGTCTCCGTGGACGGCGGCATGAGCGACAACATCCGCACGGCGCTCTACGGGGCCGACTACACGGTGGTGTTGGCGAACCGGGAGTCCGTCGCCGACCCTGTGGTCGCACGGGTGGTCGGCAAGCACTGCGAGAGCGGGGATGTCGTGGTCCGTGATGCGTGGTTGCCCGGTGATGTGCGCGCCGGGGATCTGCTGGCCGTGGCCGCGACCGGCGCCTACTGCCGCAGCATGGCCAGCAACTACAACTACCTTCCCCGTCCGGCGGTGGTCTCCGCAGCGTCCGGGGAGTGCCAGGTGATGCTGCGGCGCGAGACACTCGACGATCTGCTGGCCGCGGACGCCGGGGTGGACTGAGCGGGATTCCACGGCGTCCCGCGTTCCGAGTGTCGCCGCGCTGCACCGTTCTCATGACGGTCGAGGTGCGAAGAACCCGATGGCGTCCGCATGGGAGACTTGGGGCGTGTCTGATTCTGTCGTGCGTGTAGCCCTGCTCGGTGGCGGCACGGTTGGCTCCCAGGTCGCCCGGTTGCTAACCGATTCCGCGGACGATCTGCAGGCTCGGGTGGGTGCCCCTCTCGAACTGGTCGGGGTTGCCGTGCGCGACCTCAGCAAACCCCGACCGGGTATCCCGGCGGACCTGCTGACCGATGACCCCTTCGCTGTCGTCAAACGCGAGGACGTGGACATCGTCGTCGAGGTGATGGGTGGCATAGACCCGACCAAGGAGTTGCTGGAGACGGCCCTGCGCAACGGGGCGAGTGTGATCACGGCGAACAAGGCTCTGCTCAGTGAACACGGTGCGGCCCTGCATGAGATCGCCCATGAGAACGGCGTCGACTTGTTCTACGAGGCTGCAGTCGCCGGGGCCATTCCGTTGCTGCGGCCGCTGCGGGAGTCGCTTGCCGGCGATCAGGTGCAGCGGGTGCTGGGGATCGTCAACGGCACCACCAACTACATCCTCACCAAGATGGACGAAGAGGGTGCCGACTACGGCGAGGTGCTCGCGGAGGCGCAGCGACTCGGATACGCCGAGGCGGACCCGACCGCCGATGTCGAGGGTCACGACGCGGCTGCCAAGGCGGCGATCCTCGCGACGTTGGCTTTCCACTCCAGCGTGACGCTGTCCGACGTGTACTGCGAAGGCATCAGTTCGGTGACCCTGCGCGACGTCGAGGCCGCCAAGGACCTCGGATTCGTGATCAAGTTGCTGGCGGTCGCCGAGCGCACGCCTGATGGTCAGGGAGTCGTCACCCGGGTGCACCCGGCGATGGTGGCGCGTTCCCACCCGTTGGCCAGTGTGCGTGACGCTTTCAACGCGGTGTTCGTCGAGGCCGAGTCCGCTGGGCAGATGATGTTCTACGGCCGCGGTGCCGGTGGTGAACCCACCGCCAGTGCCGTGCTGGGTGACCTGGTGACCGCGGCGCGCAACCGCCGAGCGGGAGCTGCTGGGCAGGCGCAGTCGGTGTACGCCGGACTGCAGCCGCGCCCGATCGGCGAGGCGGTCACGCGCTACACCGTCAACTTGGACGTCGCCGACCGGCCCGGCGTCCTCGCTCAGATCGCTACGTGTTTCGGGGACCACGACGTCTCCATCCAGACCGTGCGTCAGGACACGGACGAGGACACCGGTCGGGCGGCGCTCTTGATCCGCACACACTCGGCCACCGAGGCCGCACTGTCGGCCACCGTCACCGCGCTGCGGGACCTCGACAGCGTGAACGAGGTCGTGGCGGTCATGCGAGTGGAAGGTGACGAATGAGCGCCCACATCTGGCGGGGGATCATCGAGGAGTACCGGTCGCACCTGCCGGTCTCGGAGCAGACCCCGGTCATCACCCTGCGCGAGGGAGGCACGCCGCTGGTGCGTGCCAACCGGGTCAGCGAGATGACCGGCTGTGAGGTCTATCTCAAGGTGGAGGGCGCGAACCCCACCGGGTCCTTCAAGGACCGCGGTATGACGATGGCGATCTCCGAAGCCGCTCGAGAGGGCGCGAAGGCCGTCATCTGTGCCTCCACGGGCAACACGAGCGCCAGTGCGGCGGCCTACGCAGTGCGTGCGGACATGGTCTGTGCGGTGCTGGTGCCGGCCGGGAAGATCGCCATGGGCAAGCTGGCGCAGGCACTGGTGCACGGCGCGCGACTGTTGCAGGTCGACGGAAACTTCGACGACTGTCTGACCCTGGCCCGGGAACTGTCCGAGGAGTATCCGGTGGCGCTGGTGAACAGCGTCAACCCGGCACGCATCGAAGGGCAGAAGACCGCCAGCTTCGAGATCGTGGACCAACTCGGGGCCGCCCCCGACATCCATTGCCTGCCGGTCGGCAACGCCGGCAACATCACGGCGTACTGGAAGGGGTACCGCGAGTACGCGACATCACCGCGGATGTGGGGTTTCCAGGCCGCGGGTGCGGCGCCGATCGTGCGCGGTGCTCCGGTGCGGTCCCCACAGACCATCGCGACGGCCATTCGGATCGGCAACCCCGCATCCTGGGCATTTGCCGAGGCCGCTCGGGACGAGTCGGGTGGTGTGATCGAGATGGTCACCGACCGGCAGATCCTCAGCGCGTACAAACTGCTGGCCGCAGGTGAAGGGGTGTTCGTGGAGCCCGCGTCGGCCGCCGGCGTGGCGGGCCTGCTTCAGAAACATGCCGCTGGTGAACTCGACGCCGGGCAGACCGTGGTGTGCACGGTCACCGGGAACGGCTTGAAGGATCCGCAGTGGGCGATTGCCGGAGCCCCGCAACCGGTCGGTATCGCGATCGACGCGCAGGCCGCCGCTGCCGAGTTGGGGCTCATCTGATGCCGGTGGTGGTGCAGGCCCCCGCCACATCCGCGAATCTCGGCCCCGGTTTCGATTGCCTCGGATTGGCTCTTGATCTACGGGATCGGGTGACGTTCGCCGCCGCGGACACCACCCGCGTCACCGTCAGGGGGGAGGGCGAAGGGGAGGTGTCGCTCGGCCCTGACCACCTCGTGGTGGCCAGTTTCCGGGCAGCCTTCGCCGAGTGTGGTCTCGCCGTTCCAGAGGTGGCCGTGACCTGCGAGAACCGGATCCCGCACGGCCGTGGTCTGGGCAGTTCGTCGGCGGCCATCGTGACCGGGCTGGTCGCAGCGCGGGCGATGGGCGCACAGATGGACGACGCGGGTTTGCTGGCGCTGGCGACCCGGATCGAAGGGCACCCGGACAACGTGGCGCCGGCACTACTGGGCGGGTTGACGGTGTCCTGGATGCAGGGCGGGATCGGGCGCGCTGTGCGCCTGGACCCGGCGGTGGGTATAGAGGCGGTGGTCGCCATTCCGCGGGAGCGTCTGAGCACCGCGACGGCCCGCACCCTGCTGCCGGAGACCGTGCCGTTCGGCGATGCCGTTCATGCGCTGGGTCGGGCAGCACTGGCCGTTGCGGCCTTCAGTGGGCATCCGGAACACCTGCTCGCGGCCACTGAGGACCGGATCCACCAGGACTACCGCAAGTCCGGCTACCCGCAGTCGTGGGATCTGGTCCGGGAATGGCGTGCGGCTGGCATCCCCGCAGCGATCTCCGGCGCGGGGCCGACGGTGATCGCCTTCGCCGCCGACGTCGATGTGCCCAGCGGTTGGCGGCGGGAGGACCTGCGGATCGCTGAGCAGGGAGCCACGGTCACGCAGGTGTGACGCTCACACCTCGCGCGGCACCCGGCCGGTGAGTTTCATCATCCTGCACATCATCCGGTGACCGCCGTCGGAGGCCTTTCCGAACATCAGGGGGCAGCCTCCGTCGATGACCAGCATGCCCGCGTCCCGGCCGATCCGGGTTGCTTCCTCCGACACGCTGCCCGCACCGAACGACCTGTGCATCCACGCGTAGTGGATGCCGAGCTCAGCCGCTTCTCGCATGGTCCCGGGGGCGTGTTCGGCGCTGGTTGCGATGACCACCGCGTCGACTCCGTCGGGTATGGACGCAAGATCGGGGTAGGCAGTGTCACCCTCGACCGTCTGAGCGTGGGGGTTCACCGCGAACACTGTGTACCCCCGCTCTCGCAGCCGGGTGTAGACGGCATTGGAACCGTGTCCTTCCGGCTTGCTGGAGACGCCGGTGACGGCGATCCGGGACTGATTCAGGAACTCGGTTGCGGCCTCTGCGATCTTCATGACGCGCCCTCCTCACCGTGTCTCCAGGCTACGCCTGCTGAAGGACACAGGACACGAAGTGCACCCGATGGTTCCACCGCAGGTTACGGGGGTGTTACAGTGGCTTCAGCCAGGGCGTTCGAACCGTGGCGATCCATCGGGTCAGATTCCATTGCCCCAATCTCTGCACTTGACGCCCTCTGGCTGTACCTGTCCGCTGTGAGCGGTGGTCATCATTTCACCGTTCACCTCGTGGGGCGCACGTCGTCCCGACGTCCATGAAAGGACGTGTCAGTTGACTGACACCACGATCGAAGAACAACCCGCCAGCAAGCGACGCACCGGCCTGTCCGGCATGCTGCTGGCCGACCTGCGCAAGATGGCCGCCGACAAGGGCATCTCCGGCGCATCCTCCATGCGCAAGAGCGAACTCATCTCCGCTCTGGGGGGCTCCAACCCCACAGCTGCGCCCAAGAACGAGCAGGCCTCCGATGCGCCCGCCGAACGGGCCCCCCAGCAGGCTGAGGCCCGCGAGGAGCGCCCGCAGCGCGAGAACCGCCAGGAGTCGCAGGAGAACCGGGAGCAGTCCGGCGAGAACCGCGAGCAGTCGCAGGAGAACCGCGAAGACTCCGGTCAGAACCGCGGCGGCAACCAGAACCGCGACGGCAACCAGAACCGCGACCGCGAGGGCGGCAACCGCAACCGGCGCCGCCGGGGTCGCGATCGGAACCGCGACCGGGACCGTCGCCGGGACGATGCGGAGCCAGAGGTCGGCGAGGACGAGGTGCTCGTGCCTGTGGCCGGCATCCTGGACGTACTCGACAACTACGCGTTCCTGCGCACCACCGGATACCTTCCGGGGCCGACCGACGCCTACCTCAGCCTCGGGTTGGTGAAGAAGTACGCCCTGCGCAAGGGCGACCATGTGGTGGGCGCCATCCGCCCCCAGCGTGAGAACGAGGGCAACTCCCGCCAGAAGTACAACCCGCTCGTCCGCATCGACAAGGTCAACGGCCTCGACCCGGACAAGGCGCGCGAGCGCAAGGAGTTCGGCAAGCTCACGCCGCTGTACCCGCAGCAGCGACTGCGGCTTGAAGGTGAGGCGAGCAACCTCACCACGCGGATCATCGACCTCGTGGCCCCGATCGGCAAGGGGCAGCGCGGTCTGATCGTCTCCCCGCCGAAGGCCGGCAAGACGATGGTGCTGCAGCGGATCGCGAACGCGATCACCACCAACAACCCTGAGGTGCACCTCATGGTCGTGCTCGTGGACGAGCGCCCGGAAGAGGTCACCGACATGAAGCGCTCGGTCAAGGGTGAGGTCATCGCCTCGACCTTCGACCGGCCTGCCGACGACCACACGACCGTGGCCGAACTGGCCATCGAGCGCGCCAAGCGCCTCGTGGAGATGGGCCAGGACGTGGTGGTCCTGCTGGACTCCATGACTCGTCTGGGGCGTGCGTACAACCTGTCCGCCCCGGCCTCCGGACGCATCCTGTCCGGTGGTGTGGATTCCGCGGCGCTGTACCCGCCGAAGAAGTTCTTCGGCGCGGCCCGCAACATCGAAGAGGGTGGTTCGCTGACCATCATCGCCACCGCACTGGTTGAGACCGGTTCGCGGATGGACGAGGTCATCTTCGAGGAGTTCAAGGGCACCGGCAACATGGAGCTCAAGCTCGACCGGCGCCTCGCGGACAAGCGTGTGTTCCCGGCCGTCGACGTGGACGCCTCCGGAACCCGCAAGGAAGAGCTCCTGATGAGCAAGGATGAGCTCGCGATCGTCTGGAAGTTGCGCCGGGTCCTGCATGCCCTGGACACCCTGCAGGGCATCGAGTTGCTCATCAGCAAGTTGCGCGAGACGAACACGAACTACGAGTTCCTGCGTCAGGTGCAGCAGACCACGCCCGCCGGCCTCGAGGCGGAGGCCCCGACCGGCGACCTGTGATCCCCCGACGAAGGGGCGGCGGCATGCGTGCCGACCGCCCCTTCGTCACGTCGGATGCTCACCCGCTCACCGGTGTGACAACCGCTCGTCGGCGGCGAATATGACTGGCTGATTGACTATATTGTGTGTCACACACTATAGTTGGACGCGTGGGATCGAACCTTGAGCAACATGAGCAGGAACTGCGCCGCGGCACCGTGGTGTTGGCCTGTCTGCTCATGCTGCGAACGCCGGAGTACGGCTACCAGTTGCTTGAGCAGTTGCAGGGCGCCGGCATCGAGGTCGATGCCAACACGCTCTACCCGTTGTTGCGCCGACTGGAGAAGCAGGGCTTCCTGAGCAGTGAGTGGAACACCGACGAGGCCCGGCCGCGCAAGTACTACGTCACGAGCCCTGAGGGACACGTTGCCGCCGGTTCGCTGAGTTCCGAATGGTCGGCCCTGAACGACTCGCTGGTGGCTCTGATGGAGAGGAACACATCATGACGACATTGACGCAGCGCTACGTCCACGCCGCAGTGGCCGGCATTCCCGAGGAGCAGCGCGACGACGTCGCCGACGAGTTGAACGCCTCGGTCGCCGACGCCATCGACGATCTTGTGTCCAGTGGTCTGACGCCCGAGGAAGCGGAGTTGCAGGCTCTCAACGATCTCGGTGATCCGGCTGTGCTCTCCGAGCGCTTCGGGGGCCGGCCGCGCCACCTCATCGGCCCGGCCTATTTCCCCCAGTACTCGCAGTTGCTGCGCACTCTGCTGCTGGTGGTGGTTCCGATCGTCGCGGCTGCTTCCCTCCTGGCACAGGCACTGGCTGGATCCTCCCCGGTGGACGCCGTGCTCACCGTGATCGGCATCGGCTTCCAGCTCGGGGTGCAGATCGCGTTCTGGGTGACGTTGGTCTTCGCTCTGCTGGAGCGTTCCCACACGCCGGTCCCGAGCGCGGCCTGGTCCCCGGACGACCTGCCGGAGATCACGGACAGGCGTGTGGGTCTGGGGGAGACGGTCTTCGGGATCTGCGCGCTCACGGTTCTGATCTGGGCGATCCTGTGGCAGCGCGACCACTGGCTGGTGACGCTGGGCGGTGCCGAGGTGCCCGTGCTCAATGCCGACGTGTGGAGCCCCTGGCTCACGGTGCTGCTGATGGTCCTGCTGGCGAGCATCGTTCTGGAGATCGTGACGTACCGGGTGGGACACTGGACCGTCGGACTGGCAGCCGTGAACACGGTGCTGAATGTCGCTTTCCTGGGGATCGTGATGTGGCTGTGGGCTGCTGAACGCCTGCTCACCCCGGGAGTCGCCGACCTGGTTCCGGGCGGTCTGCTCACGCCGTTGGTGTGGATCGTCGTGGGTATCACGGTCTTCGACGCCGTCGAAGGATGGTGGCAGGCGCTGCGCCGGTGACGATGCCGGGGGAATACCGTTGCCCACCGGCCCGTTACACTCGAAGAGCCCCGGTTCACGCTGCGCTGTTTCGGCGACCCGGGACCATCTAAGGAGAATCATGAAGCCCGATATCCACCCCGAGTACGTCGAGACCACGGTCACGTGCTCCTGTGGCAACCAGTTCACCACCCGCAGCACCGCCAAGGACGGCGTGATCCACGCTGAGGTGTGCAACCAGTGCCACCCCTTCTACACCGGCAAGCAGAAGATTCTGGACACCGGCGGCCGCGTCGCCAAGTTCGAGAAGCGCTTCGGCAAGCAAGCCTCCAAGTAAGTGTTCGAGCGGGTCACCGCCCTCGTCGACGAACTGCGGGCTCTCGAAGCCGATCTCGCAGATCCCTCCCTGCACTCCGACCCTGCCCGCGCGCGGGCTGTGGGGAAGCGGCATGCCCAGTTGCGCCCGGTCGTGGAGACCTACGAGCGGTGGGTGACTCTCGGCGAGGACGAGCAGGCTGCGCGTGAACTCGCCGAGGCTGACGCCACCTTCGCGCAGGAGGCCGAGGACCTCGCCGCCCAACGTGCGCAGGTCGCCGACGACCTCAGTGAGTTGCTGGTGCCGCGCGATCCGCTGGACGACTCCGACGCCATTGTCGAGATCAAGGCTGGCGAAGGCGGCGACGAATCGGCATTGTTCGCGGGCGACCTGCTGCGGATGTACGAGCGCTACGCCTCGATCCGCGGCTGGCGCATGGAGGTCATCGACCTCGAGGAGACCAACCTCGGCGGGGTGAAGGACGCCACGATCTCGATCAAGGCCAAGGGGCAGACCGAGGTCGACGACATGCCTTTCGCCCGGCTGAAGTGGGAAGCCGGTGTACACCGCGTGCAGAGGGTGCCGGTCACGGAGTCGCAGGGTCGCATCCACACGTCGGCGGCCGGGGTGCTCGTCTTCCCGGAGACCGAGGACATCGAGATCACGATCGACCCCAACGACCTGCGCATCGACGTCTACCGCTCCTCGGGTCCGGGCGGTCAGAGCGTGAACACGACCGACTCGGCCGTGCGCATCACGCACGTGCCGACGGGCGTGGTCGTCTCCTGCCAGAACGAGAAGTCACAGTTGCAGAACAAGGAACAGGCAATGCGTATCCTGCGCGCTCGCCTGGTCGCCATCGCCGAGGAGGAGAAGGCGGCGGAGGCCTCTGCCACCCGCAAGGAGCAAGTGCGGACCGTGGACCGATCAGAGCGGATCCGGACCTACAACTTCCCGGAGAACCGCATCTCCGACCATCGCACGGGGTTCAAGGCCTACAACCTCGACCACGTACTCGCCGGGGAACTCGACCCGGTCATCCAGAGCTGTCTCGACGCCGACCTCGCCACGCGCTTGGAGTCGGCGGAGTCTTTGTGAGTCTGCGTCGCCAGGTCGCGCTGCGGCTGCGGGCGGCCGGGGTCCCATCGCCGGACGCCGACGCCGTCACCCTGATCGAGTTCGTCTCCGGCAATCGGTCGCCCTTCGCCGAGCTCACCGCCGAGCAGACGGCTCAACTGGAGGGTCTGGTGGCCAAGCGCTGCTGCCGCGTGCCGTTGCAGCATCTCACCGGCAGGGCAGGCTTCCGCTACCTCGATGTCCAGGTCGGTCCCGGGGTGTTCGTCCCACGGCCGGAGACCGAGGTGCTCGTGGATGTGGCACTGCAGGAGCCCTTCGATCGCGCCATCGATCTGTGCACAGGCAGTGCCGCGATAGCTGTGAGCCTGGCCACGGAGACCGGGGCAGAGGTGGTGGCAGTCGAGATCGATCCGCTGGCACTGCAGTGGGCCCGTCGCAACGCGGCCGGGCGGGTCGAGGTCCTGGCAGCCGATGTGTGCGCGGACGATCTGGCCCATCTCGGCCCGGTCGAGCTGGTGGTCAGCAACCCGCCGTACATCCCGGACGCCATGGTTCCGCGCGATCCGGAAGTGGCGTTGCACGATCCGCCGGTGGCGCTCTACGGCGGGGTGGACGGGCTTGACGTCGTGCGGTGTGTCGTGGCCCAGGCGAGGCGGCTTCTGCGCCCCGGTGGTCGGATGCTGCTCGAGCACGGGGAGTACCAGGGGGCGGACGTGCGCGCTCTGCTCGACGGTTTCGAGGAGGTGCGGACGTGGCAGGATCTCAGCGGCCGCGACCGGATCACGGGTGGGCGACTGGCCCGGCGTGGGTGATGGCCCGCCCTGTGCAACGCGTCTGCCTCCTGCTCACCGATGACTCCGGAGTGCGGCGGTACCCCGGGGCCGCACTGTGGCCGGGGGCCGGAGGACCGCAAGACTGCCGCCATCTGAATCCGTGAGCAGTTCGCAAATCCGGGAGCGGTTCTGATCAACCGGAGTGCTCACCGATCTACGAAGTGCTCACGGATGTTCCCGGGCCAACGCGGCCATGACCTCCCCTGCCGGGATCGCACCCTCCCGCAGCACCTCGACACCCCGCCGCAGGTCGACCACGGTCGACACGGGCCCCCCGGGCAGTTCACCTCCGTCGAGGCCGATCGACACGCCTTGGCTGTCGCAGGTGCCAAGCGTCGTGGGCGCCGGCTCGTCCGGCCGTTGCGCCCCCGTGGCGGCCAGGGGACCCACCTCGGCGACCAGCGCCAGCATCCAGGGGTGCAGGGGCATCCGCAGGGCCACAGCGTCCGACACGCCTGCGGTCCACGCCAGCGACAGCTGCGGCTTGCCGATCAATGTCAGCGGGCCTGGCCAGAACGTGCGCGCCAGGATCTCAGCGTCGCGTGGAACGCGTCCCCACAACGCATGCATGGTCGTGCGTTTGTGGATGAACACGGGGACCGCCGCGCCCTCGATGACACCACGGACCTCACGCAGTCGCGCCACCCCGGACATCGAGAAAGCATCGGTGATCACGGCGTAGTGGAAGTCCGCCGGGGCGAGCACCAGACGACCCGAGCGCATCGCGGTGACGGCCGCACGGGTCCCGGCGGCCCGCAATCCGGGGTCGTCGCCGGGGTAGGTGCGCATCACGAGCGTCATTCTGACATCGCTACACAGATCCCACCGCGCCTCACCCGAGCCGTGAGCGGCCCCCCGTACACTTGTCAGCAGTCCGTCGTCACAGGAGTGTCCATGAGCACCGTCCCGTTCTGGGGTCCCGATTTCGCCCAACTCGAAGCGGAGGACCCCGAGATCGCGGGGATCCTGCTGAGTGAACTAGACCGGCTACGCGGTGGCCTGCAGCTCATCGCGAGCGAGAACTTCACCAGTCCGGCAGTACTGGCCGCCCTCGGATCGACGCTGAGCAACAAGTACGCCGAGGGCTACCCCGGTCGGCGCTACTACGGGGGCTGCGCTGAGGTGGACAAGGCCGAGACCATCGGCATCGAGCGTGCCAAGGCCCTGTTCGGTGCCGACCATGCGAACCTCCAGCCTCACTCGGGCGCCTCGGCGAACATCGCGGTGTACGGCGCATTCGTCAAGCCCGGCGAGAAGGTGCTGGCCATGAGCCTGCCGCACGGTGGCCACTTGACCCACGGAACCAAGGTGTCGTTCTCGGGGAAGTGGTTCGACGCGGTGCACTACGGGGTCAACCCGACCACGGAGGACATCGACTACGACCAGGTCCGCGACCTGGCTCGTGAGCACCAGCCGAAGATGATCATCTGCGGTGGTTCGGCCATCCCGAGACTGATCGACTTCGCCGCCTTCCGCGAGATCGCCGACGAGGTGGGCGCGATCCTCATGGTGGATGCCGCGCACTTCATCGGCTTGGTCGCCGGCAAGGCGATCCCGAGCCCGGTGCCCTACGCCGACGTTGTCACCTTCACCACCCACAAGGTTCTGCGCGGACCCCGCGGCGGCATGATCCTCAGCACATCGGAGCACGCCGCCGCCATCGACAAGGGGGTCTTCCCGATGATGCAGGGCGGCCCGCTGATGCACTCGGTGGCCGCGAAGGCCGTGGCGCTCAAGGAAGCTGCCACCCCGGCGTACCAGCAGTACGCACGCGAGGTCATCGAGAACGCCCAGGCGCTGACCGCCGGACTCGAGGCCGAGGGCATGCGGGCTGTCACCGGTGGCACCGACACCCACCTCGCCCTGCTCGATCTGCAGCCTCTCGGGGTGACCGGCGCCGAAGCCGAACAGCGCTGCGACGCCGCCGGCATCGTGCTGAACAAGAACGCCATCCCCTTCGATCCCCAGCCCCCCAGCGTGGCCAGTGGCATCCGGGTCGGGTCGCCCAGCGTCACCACCCAGGGCATGGGTGTTTCACAGATGAAGGAGGTCGCGGCGTTGATCGGTCGCGCCGTGCGCGAACCGGGGGCCGCTGAGGAAGTGCGCGCGAGCGTCGACGCCCTCGTCCGCGAGTTCCCGGCCTACCCGGCAGGCTGACCCACCCGCTGTGCGCGAGTACCTGGTCTGCTTCCTGGTCGCCGCGGCCGTCACCTATGTGTTGACGCCGCCGGTGCGCCGTCTGGCCATCAAGGCCAAGGCGATGGCCGAGGTCCGCGACCGGGACATCCATGCCACGCCGACCCCACGGTGGGGGGGCTTGGCGATGTACGGCGGTTTCCTGGCCGGCATGCTGATCGCCAGCAAACTGCCAGGCATGGCCGTTGTCTTCGGAGGTAACCGACAACCCCTGGCGCTGGTCGTGGGGTCGACCCTCATCGTGGGTCTCGGTCTGCTCGACGACCGCTTCGGTTTGGACGCCCCGACGAAGTTCGCGGGCCAGGCGCTGGCTGCCGGATCGATGGCCTTCCTGGGCATCCAGATGGTGTGGCTGCCGATCGGCGGGACCCTGGTACTCGATCCCCTCACGAGCGTCCTGCTGACCGTACTCTTCGTGGTGCTGACCATCAACGCGGTGAATTTCGTCGACGGTCTCGACGGTCTGGCCGCCGGGATCGTGGGCATCGCCGCCACCGCGTTCTTCATCTACGCGTTCCTGCTCTCCGTGGAGTTCGGCTTCGACCGCGCGACCCTGGCCGCGTTGATCAGTGCCGTGCTGGCGGGTATCTGCGTGGGGTTCCTGCCACACAATCTGAACCCCGCCCGGCTGTTCATGGGTGACACCGGGTCGATGCTGATCGGACTGTTGCTCGCGGCCAGTGCGATCACACTGTCCGGACGGGTCGATCCCAGCGCGGTGCGCGGCGAACTGCTGCTGCCGGCGATCCTGCCGCTGCTGCTCCCGCTGGCGGTCATCGCGGTGCCACTGGTCGATGTCGCGATGGCCGTGGTCCGCCGCACCCGACGTGGCCGCAGCCCGTTCGCCCCGGACAAAGAACATCTGCACCACCGGCTGATCGAACTGGGCCACTCTCAGCGGCGGGCGGTGGCGCTCATGTACGCCTGGACCGCGCTGATCGCGTTCTCGGCGGTGGCGGTCGCCCTCGTACCGTGGCCGCTGGCGCTGGTGGTCTTCTTGGCGGGACTGGCCGGGCTGGCCTTCCTGGTCTCGCGCCCACCGGCGGCGCTGTCCCGCCGATAGTCCGGGTTAACACAACGGTTACAGTTGACGTGTCATGAATCCTGATTCCGCCGTCTCCGCCCGGACCATCATTCGTCCGGCCATCGGGACTGTCGTGGTCGGTGCCATCGGCACCGTCTGGGGCGCGATCGTAGCGGGCACTCCCGGGGTCGTCGCGGGGATCATGGCCACCGTCGTCGTGCTGGTGTTCTTCGCGCTGGGCCAACTCGCCGTGCAACGGGTGATGGCGAACAACCCGGCGATGGGCCTCAACGTCGCACTCGGGGTGTATCTCGGCCAGATCCTCCTGCTCTTCATCCTGTTGCTCGTACTGCGCGACGCCACGTTCTTCGACCCCAAGGTCTTCGCGGGCACGATCGTGGCGTGTGCGTTGGTCTGGACCGCCCTGATCGTGGTGGGTCTCTCGTCGCGCCCGCAGACCTACGTCGAGCCCGAGTCGACTCTGGGTCTGTCCGACGATCCGGAGGTCATCTCCCGACTGCGGAAGCCAGGCTCGTGAAGGCGCGGGGCGAGCGTCGGGTGCCGGGGCGGTGCTGGTAGGTTGAGCGCGAACATGAAAGCACCGAAACCCACCGACCGTGAGGCGCCCAACGTCGCATGGACCGTGATGAACAACCTCATCGCCGGGATCCTCGTGTACGGGGGGCTCGGCTACTTGATCGGTCTCTGGCTCGGTAACGCTCCGGTCGGTTTGGCCATCGGTACCGTGTTCGGCCTCGTGGCCAGTACGTTCTTGATCGCGTTCCGCCTGCGGCAATTGGATGGCGGTCCCAACACCCAGCGGGAGGCGTAGTGCAGGGCGCAGTCGTTCCGATGTCCGAGGTGGAGCCGGGGTGCCACCTCGGTTCCGGGTGTGGATTTCCCGCTCCGGACGCTTCGATCTTCGACATCGAACCCTACTTCGGCAACTTCACCAAGCCGGTGTTCCTGCTGCTGCTCGGCTCGCTGCTCATCATCATCTTCTTCCTCGCCGCGTTCCGTCGCCCGCAACTGATCCCCAGCAAGCTGCAGAGCATCGGGGAGATGGGCTACCTGTTCATCCGCGACGGCATCAGCCGTGAGGTCATCGGCAAGGACGGCGACCGCTTCGTTCCGCTGCTGTTCAGCATCTTCTTCTTCGTGTGGATCGGGAACCTCTGGGGCATCATCCCCGGGGCGCAGTTCCCCGTGAACTCCCGGTTCGCCTTCCCGGTGGGCCTGGCGATCACGGTCTGGTGCATCTACATGTTCCTGGGCATGCGTCACCAGGGCCCCATCAAGTTCTTCACCAACATGATGTTCCCGCCCGGCATGCCCAAGGCGATCTACATCATCCTGGCCCCCATCGAGTTGATCTCGAACGTGCTGGTGCGCCCCGTCACGCTGTCGATCCGGTTGTTCGCCAACATGTTCGCCGGCCACTTGCTGCTGACGGTCTTCACCGTGGCGGCCTTCTACCTGGCCAGCCCGTCGGTGATCGGGATCCTGGGGTCGGCCACATCGTTCCTGATGACCGTGATCTTCACCGCCTTCGAGGCCCTGATCCAGGCCCTGCAGGCGTACATCTTCACGCTGTTGACCGCGGTGTACATCGCCGGATCACTGCACGCCGAACACTGACCGCCACACACAAGAAAAAGACGTACCCCCTGCCAGGGGGTTCGAGAGGAGAAGGAACCGACCATGGTTGACCTGCTTGCCGATGTGACCATCACCGGCTCTCTGGGAAGTATCGGATACGGCCTGGCCGCCATCGGCCCCGGCATCGGTATCGGCATCATCTTCGGTAACGGTGTGCAGGCCATCGCACGCCAGCCCGAGGCCTACGGTGTCATCCGCCAGAACATGCTGCTGGGCTTCGCGCTGGCCGAGGCGCTGGCGCTGCTGGGCTTCGTCGCCCCGTTCGTCTTCGGCGCATAAGGACTGCCGATCATGACTTGGATGCTTGCTGCCGAAGAAGGCGGAAGCAACGTCCTGCGGATCCCGATGTTCGAGTTCGTCATCGGTCTGGTGGCGTTCTTCATCGTCTTCGGGGTGCTGGCCAAGGTGGCCCTGCCCAAGATCAAGGAGACGCTCGAGGAGCGTGCCGACGCGATCGAGGGCGGGATCAAGCGCGCCGAGGAGGCGCAGGCCGAGGCGCAGCGCACCCTGGAGCAGTACCAGGAGCAGATGGCCGCAGCCCGTGCCGAGGTCGCTGAGATCCGCCAGCAGGCGGAGGCCGAGCGCGCCACGGTGATGGAGGAGGCCCGCAAGGCCGCGGAGGCGCAGGCGCAGCAGATCGCCGCCAACGCCACCGCGCAGATCGAGGCCGAGAAGGCGAAGGCCCTCGCGGATCTGCGTCGCTCCATGGGTGGCGTGGCGACCGACCTCGCGGGGCGGATCGTGGGTGAGTCGATGACCGACGACGCCCGCGCCGCGGCCGTGGTGGACCGCTTCATCGCTGACCTCGAGCAGGCCAGTCCGAACGGCGGGCAGAACTGATGATCGGGGCCAGTCGCACGTCCCTGGCAGCGCTGAGGGAGGCCGTGAACGCGCGCTTCGACAGCGCTGACGCGGCTGGTCTGGCCGCTGATGGACAATCGATCCTCTCGTTCGCAGCCCTGCTCGGACGCGAGCGAACGCTGCGCCAGACCCTCGCCGACCCGGCGATGGATGCCGGTGCGAAACGCTCGCTGCTACAACGTCTGCTCGAGGGCCGAGTGGGACCGGGCGCATTCGACCTGATCGCGGAGACGGCCGGCCAGCGCTGGTCGAACGACGGGGACATGATCGACGCCATGGACGAGGCAGGTGCCAGCCTCCTGCTGATGTCCGCGGAGAAGGATGGTCGGCTCGACCGGGTCGAGGAGGAGGTCTTCCGCTTCGGCCGGATCATCGACTCCAACCCGGACCTGCAGATGGCCCTGACCAACCCCGCAGTCGACGAGCAGAGCAAGGCGGCCATCGTCTCGCAGTTACTGGACGGCAAGGCCGACCCGCTCACGGTGTCGCTGTTGCAGACCGCCACCACCGAACTCCATGGGCGCCCCGTCCAGGTGGCTGTGGCCAACATGAGCGCGCTTGCCGCACAGCGGCGCGGCCGGGTCGTCGCCGAGGTCCGGACCGCGATCCCGCTGTCCGACGAGCAGACAGGCCGCCTGACCGCCGCCCTCGGGCGGATCCATCACCGCGACGTGCAACTGAACGTCACTGTCGACCCGAGCATCGTGGGTGGCCTGGAGATCCGGGTCGGCGACGAAGTGATCGACGGAACCTTGTCCACCCGCATCGAGGCGGCTCGACGCCGGCTCACCCACTGACGAAGAACTAGAGAGGCACAGACATGACCGAACTTTCGATCTCGCCGGACGAGATCCGCGCCGCGATCGAGGCCAACGTCTCGACCTTCGCCCCGGAGAACGCGCGCGAGGAGATCGGCCGCGTCGTGGAGACCGGTGACGGTATCGCCCGCGTCGAGGGTCTGCACTCCGCCATGGCCAACGAACTGCTCGAGTTCGAAGGTGGCCTGCTCGGTGTGGCCCTGAACCTCGACGTGCGCGAGATCGGTGTCGTTCTACTCGGTGACGCCAGCGATGTTGAGGAGGGTCAGACGGTCCGTCGCACCGGCCGAGTCCTGTCGGTGCCGGTCGGCGACGGCTTCCTCGGTCGTGTGGTCGACCCGCTGGGCAACCCGATCGACGGCCTCGGTGACATCACCGCTGAGACCGACCGGGCACTGGAACTGCAGGCGCCCACCGTCGTGCAGCGGCAGCCGGTGAAGGAGCCGATGCTGACCGGGCTCAAGGCCGTGGACGCCATGACGGCGATCGGCCGTGGTCAGCGGCAGTTGATCATCGGTGACCGCCAGACCGGCAAGACCGCCATCGCTCTGGACACGATCCTCAACCAGAAGTCCAACTGGGAGTCCGGCGACCCGAAGAAGCAGGTCAAGTGCATCTACGTCGCGATCGGCCAGAAGGGTTCGACCATCGCCGCGGTGCGTGGGGCGCTCGAGGAGTACGGCGCTCTGCCGTACACCACCATCGTCGCTGCGCCGGCGTCGGACTCGGCAGGCTTCAAGTACCTGGCCCCGTACACCGGCTCGGCCATCGGCCAGCACTGGATGTACAACGGCCAGCACGTGCTGATCATCTTCGACGACCTCTCCAAGCAGGCCGAGGCCTACCGTGCTGTGTCGCTGCTGCTGCGCCGCCCGCCGGGTCGTGAGGCCTACCCCGGTGACGTCTTCTACCTGCACTCGCGGCTGCTCGAGCGTTGCGCGAAGCTGTCCGACGAGATGGGTGGCGGTTCGATGACTGGTCTGCCGATCATCGAGACCAAGGCCAACGACGTCTCGGCGTACATCCCGACCAACGTCATCTCGATCACCGACGGACAGTGCTTCCTGGAGTCCGACCTGTTCAACTCCGGTGTGCGTCCGGCGATCAACGTCGGTATCTCGGTGTCCCGTGTCGGTGGCTCGGCTCAGCCGAAGGCGATCCGCAAGGTCGCGGGAAGTCTGCGTCTGGACCTCGCCCAGTTCCGTGAGCTCGAGGCGTTCGCCGCATTCGGTTCGGACCTGGACAAGGCGTCGAAGGCGCAGTTGGAGCGTGGGTCGCGCCTGGTCGAACTGCTCAAGCAACCGCAGTACCAGCCCTTCTCGATGGAGCGCACCGCGGTGTCGGTGTGGGCCGGAACCACCGGTCAGCTCGACGATGTGCCGCTCGAGGACATCAAGCGCTTCGAGTCCGAGTTCCTCGAGAACGTGGAGTCGCAGCATGCCGGGGTTCTTGCGGCGATCCGCGAGAGCGGTGAGTTGTCCGACGACTCAGTCGGGGCGCTCGAGAAGGCGGTCGACGCCTTCAAGCGCACCTTCATGACCAGTGAGGGACACCTGCTGGTCAAGGATGTCCCGGTCGAGGCGCTGCCCGAAGAGGACATCCAGGTGGCACAGGTGACCCGACAGGTGCGCGGCTGAACCATGGGTGCACAACTACGCGTCTTCCGTCGCCGGATCCGAACGGTCCAGGCGACCAAGAAGATCACGAAGGCCATGGAGCTGATCGCGTCGTCGCGCATCGTGAAGGCACAACAGCAGGTGCAGGCCAGTGAGCCCTACGCGCGGGAGTTGCTGCGGGCGGTGGGGCTCGCTGCCTCTCACACCAAGGGTCACCACCCGCTCACCGCGAAGGCCCGGTTGGAGCAGCGGGCCGCGATGTTGCTGGTGACCGCCGACCGCGGGCTGGCCGGTGCCTACTCCGTGAACGCCATCAAAGAGGGCGAGCAACTCATCGAGTTGATGAGCACCGAGAAGAACATGGAGGTCGTCCCCTTCGTCGTCGGGCGCAAGGGGTTGGCGTTCTACAAGTTCCGCGAGCGCGAGGTCGCAGGTGAGTGGACGGGATTCTCCGACGCTCCCACCTATGAGGACGCCAAGCCGATCGCCAAGGCGCTGCTGGACCGGTTCTTGATGAAGACCGAGGACGGCGGCGCCGACGAGATCCACATCGTGTACACGCGCTACTTCAACCGCGGCCGGCAAGAGGTGCAGGTTCTGCGGATCCTGCCCCTGGAGGTCGTGGAGGAGGTCGTCGACACCTCGGAGTCGACCATCACCGGCGGTGACAACGCCGGTGGCACGCCGGTGTGGCCGCTGTACGACTTCGAGCCGAGCCCCGAAGAGGTGCTCGACGCGCTGCTGCCCAAGTACGTGGAGTACCTGGTGTACGCCGCGTTGTTGCAGTCCGCCGCCTCCGAGCACGCTGCCCGGCAACGGGCCATGAAGTCGGCGACCGACAACGCCGACGAATTGATGAAGTCCCTTACCCGTCAAGCCAACCAGGCCCGCCAGGCCGAGATCACCCAGGAGATCAGTGAGATCGTCGGTGGTGCCGACGCGCTGGCCTCCGCAACAGCAGGGAGCTGAAACACATGACCGCGACCCAGGACACGACCACCGGCGTCGGCCGCGTAGCCCGCGTCACCGGCCCCGTCGTCGACGTCGAGTTCCCGGCCGAGCACATGCCGGAGCTGTTCAACGCACTGAACGTGGATGTCACGTTCGACGCCGGTGAGGGCGACGTCGAGCACCGCGTGCTCACTCTCGAGGTGGCTCAGCACATCGGTGACAACATGGTGCGCGCGATCTCCATGCAGCCCACCGATGGTCTGGTGCGTGGCGCCGAGGTTCGTGACACCGGCGACGCGATCACGGTCCCCGTGGGTGACACCACTCTGGGCCATGTATGGAACACCCTGGGCAAGCCGCTGGATGTCGACGAGTCGTCGCTGCAGATCACCGAGCGCCGCGGCATCCACGCCCCGGCCCCGACCTTCGACCAGCTCGAGTCCAAGACCGAGGTGTTCTGGACGGGCATCAAGGTCATCGACCTGCTCACCCCGTACGTGAAGGGTGGAAAGATCGGTCTGTTCGGTGGTGCCGGTGTCGGCAAGACCGTTCTGATCCAGGAGATGATCTACCGGGTCGCCGAGAACTTCTCCGGTGTGTCGGTGTTCGCCGGTGTGGGGGAGCGCACCCGTGAGGGCAACGACCTCTTCCTGGAGATGACCGAGTCCGGCGTCATCAGCAAGACCGCGCTGGTCTTCGGCCAGATGGACGAGCCCCCGGGCACCCGTCTTCGCGTCGCCCTGACCGCACTGACGATGGCGGAGTACTTCCGCGACGTGCAGAAGCAGGACGTGCTGCTGTTCATCGACAACATCTTCCGGTTCAC
>ERZ795053.2146-NODE-2146-length-24202-cov-5.969520_pt1 | contig 24202 bp, 19 predicted proteins | sample MGYA00375137_ERZ795053 | MGnify/ENA primary metagenome ERZ795053 (study PRJEB30182, sample SAMN05720284) | activated sludge metagenome | isolation source: Anaerobic digester | place: Hong Kong | collected 2014-12-17 ...
CCACCGCAACCGCTGGTCAGCCTGAGATCGACGCCTATCCGCTCAGGTCCTAAGGACTCGCGCAAGTCCTAACTCGACATCACGCTGGCCCACGGCGCACCGCCACCAGCTGGCCGCCGGCCTCGACTGCCCAGGCGGCGACCTGGCCCACGAAGTTGTCGTACTGGACGTGGTTCCACCGCGCCGCCGGCGACGCTGCGGCGCCAAGGTCCTCGGCGGCCAGCAACCCGTGGATGGCCTCCAGCTCGGCGCCCGACAGCGTACGCAGCGACAACTCCGCCGGCTGAATCACCGTGTTGAACGACAGGTGCAGGTCCCGCTCGTCGCAGAACCGCACCATGTCGGCCATCTCCGACCAGGTCTCCCGCATGGGATTGGTGTTGATGGTCACCAGCCCCCCGTTGGGGCGCACCAACTCGCGGAAAGTCTCGATGTTCTCGAGGAGCCGCTGGTGATCGGATCCCACCCGAATTGCCTCGTATCGATCTGCGCGCAGCGACTCGAACGAGATGTTGATCTGGATCGTCGCCCGCTCGATCAGGCGCCGCACCTTCTCGTTCAGGATGGACCCGTTTGTCGACACGTCGATCCGAAGGTCAGGTCGCAGCTCGATGATCCGATCGCAGACCTTGTAGAGGATCGGGTGCAACAGGGGCTCGCCACCGCTGAATCGCACCTGCTGGAGCGTCGGGATCAACTCGACCAGCTGCTCGACGAAGGAATCGTCGTAGGGGACCTCGAGCGGCGGGCGGTGCTCACGATTCCTCCGGATCTTCGACGAGAGATCACCGTTGCACATCACGCATTCGAAGTTGCATAGGTTCGACAGCTCGAGCTCGAGGCTGGTCGGCCAAGCGATGATCCCCGGCTCGCGGTCGTAGACCGCAGCGAGCGGGGCCACTCCCGCCTCGATGTCGTGGAGGCATCGGCCGCACGCACCCGGGAACTGGTGCTCTGCGAGCGTCGAGCGCAGGTTCGACAGCATCGCACCCGTCCAGACGTCTCGGATGGACCGGTCCGGCCCCCAGCGCTCGCCCATCTGGATCCAGCAAGGACCGACCGCGCCATCGGCGGCGAAGTAGAGGTTCGTCGACGGAGCGTTGCAGATGCTCGGCCGATGGGTCGCCGTCCGGCCGGCGTCGTATCGTTCGACGGGCGACGCAAACTCGGGCGCTGAACCGATCGTGGCTGGCGGCACGACCACCGATTCCCGCCGAGCCTGGAGCCGCGATCGGCCGCGGCGGTATCGGATTAGGTGCCGGAGAGCGATGCGCGTCACGGGTGGGCTCCAGCGCTGATGAGATCTGCATCCGTGGCGAGCAGGATGCGCAGCTCCGAAGGCATCAGGCCGAGGCCGACGATGGACCGGAACTCGATCTCGCCGGCTGCGGCGTCGAACACGGTGCGCGCCACGGTGAGACCGCCGTAGGTCTCGACCACAGGCGGCGAGGCTGGGCCGAGTCGGCCCGCCAGCCGCTGGGAGAGGCCGGAGAGCTCGAGCCCGACCCATCGTTCGGGTTCCAGCGGATCCGCCCAGGGCTCACGCTCGACCGCACCGATGACTCCGTCGGCGACGTGCAGGACCAGCGGTGCCCGCCCTGCCCACGCTCGGAGCTCCGACTCGGGGCTCCGACCAGGCCGCGAGGAAGGCGATCGGCCGGGTGAGGGCGACCGGCGCCCCAACTCGACGCTTGTCTCCCTACTGGGCACCCACGAGGTGCGCACCCAATCCGGGTCCTCGCCCTCATCCAGGCGCGCCACGTGACGCCGGATCCGATCGAGCTCGGCGACCCACGCGCCCCGGTTGCGCCCCAGCTGCGGTGCCAGCGCACGGTCTTCCTCCTCGAGCCCGTCGAGGATCGTCCGCAGCTCTACCGCTGGGAGATCCCACAAGCTGAAGCTCGCCGGACCGGTCACGGTCATCACGATCGCCGTCGCGTCGCGACGATCGGCCTCGAGGAGGAACGCGCCGAACTCGTGCCAGTTCTGGCGCATGAGGCAGTAGTGGAACGAGACCGAGCGACCCGTCCCGGCCAGGACCTCCTGGTAGCGGTCGACGTTGGCGAAGAGGCGGTCCCGATCCACGCCGACCCGAAGCGGCTCCAGCGTCTCCGCGGTGTAGCCGTCGATGGAAACCGTCAGGTTCATCGGCAGCTCCCGGAGGTAGCGCTCCACTCGCTCGTTCCAATGGGTCCCGTTGGTGATGACCTGGACGGTGCCGGTGTGGCCCTGGTCGATCATCAGGTCGAACACCCGCTGGGGCTCCCGACCGACGAACGGTTCGCCCCCGAGGAAGACCGACCGCTCGAGGTGGGGCAGGAACTCCTCGAGCTCCTCGAAGAAGGCATCCCCGTAGGGCGACGCCAGCGGCAGGCGCTTCTCCCGGTGGATGCGGATGGACGACGAGAGGTCGCCGTTGCACATCACGCACTGGAGGTTGCAGGAGATGGACAGGATGAAGTCCATCCGCTTCGGGTAGCGGCCCGGCTCCTCCGCCACGTACTCGTCGTACTGCTCGCGGTGCTCCACGCCCAATCGCCCGCAGCGATGCGGTGCTCGCAGTCCTGGCAGCCGAGCGAGAAGTCGCGCCCCTCGAGCGTCGTGCGCAGCGACGCGATGCGGGCACCCTCCCAGATCTCGCGGATCGACTGCTGCGGGACGCGCCCCAGCGTGTAGTCGGTGTTGACGCAGCACGCTCGCACCTGTCCGTCCGGGGCGAAGTACATGGTGGCGCTGGGCGCACCACAGGCTGTCGGGGCCACCGGAGGGGACCCAGCGCTGCGCCGCCTCCTCAAGATCCCCACGTCGTTCCCCTTCCGACCCCGATCTCCGCCAGCCTACCTGGCGCCTCGGCTGCCGCCCCGGGGCCGAGGGCACCACGCGACGCCCTCGAGCAAACCCAGACCGGCCGGACCCCGTGCCACAGTGGACACCATGGGTGACGGCGCTCCACGGCTCATCATCGTCGGGGGTCAGGTCGGACCAGCCACCGGCGTGCTCGCCGACGCCCTCGTCACCGAACCCGGCACCGAGGTCCTGGTCTGGGACGAAGGAGATGTGGAAGAGCGGTGGACCGGGCGAGCAGGGACCTTCGTGGTGCGAGATCGGCGGGTGCGCCGGTGGCCGTCGGACCGCGGCGCACCAGGTCTCGGCGCCCGGGTCGGTGATGCCGAGCTCCGCTGGTTCCTCCGCCGCCGGGCCACCTCCGATGTGCTCCTGCTCGGGGCGGTCGCGCTGGGCGCCGCCCCCTGGCTCCGCCGGCACCGGGGTCGCCGCGCCTGGTTCCCGACCACGGACGACCTCGCAGCGCCAGCGATCGTAACGGGCATCCCTCCGGTGGACTCGGGCGGCCCCCACGTCGTGGTGTCCACCGAGGTCGAGGTGCGCCGCTGTGCTCCGCTGCGCGACGAGCCTCGCCACCGCTGGGAACCTGGCTTCCGGCCCGCCCCACCGCGCCCACCCGCCAGGCCGGAGGTCCTCGCGTGGGGCCCGCCCGATCGGCTCCACGGAATCGATCTCGTGGGTCGGGCGCTCGCCACCCGCCAGGATCAGCTCCGTGAGCTCGGGGTGCACGTGCGGTGGATCGCACCCGTGGGTGCCTCGATCCCCGACGAGGAAGCGGCTGATCTCCGCCAGGAAGGCGTCCTCGACCTCATCGAGGTCGTCGAAGCACGCGACGAGGAGGCGGGGTTCCGCGCGGCCCTGGCCGCCGGAGGCGTCGCCGTCGCCGTCTGCAACCGGCCGGGGGCGAGCCAGCCGTCCGACGAAGCCCAGGTGTGGGCGCACCGCGACGGTGCCACCACCATCGCGTTCGGCGCCCGGCCGGCCCCCGACCTCGCCATCGACGGGAGCTGGCGCTTCCTGCCCTTCGGCGACGTCGCCGCGGCCGGCGACGCCCTCGTCGAGGCGGCAGTGACGCAACCGGCGTCCCGCCTCCCCGGACCGGTCGGTGTCGCGAAGCTCCTCGAACGGCTGGTGGGAGGGCCGCGATGACCGACCCCCACGTCGTCATCCTCGGTCACGCAGCGGACCGGACCGGGCCACCGGTGTACCTGCTCCAGCTCCTGCGGAACCTGGACCTTCGAGGCCTCCGCGTCACGATCGTCCTCCTGCGCGGCGGCGAGCTGCTCCCCGAGCTCCAGGAGCTGGCCGAGGTCCGCGTGGTGGGCGAACCGGCGGACGTGCACCGGGCATCGCCCACCCTCCTGGCGGGCGAGCCCGGCCGCGTGCTCGCCCGCCGTGCTCAGCTGGCCGACCTCCACGACCTTGCGCTCGTCGTGGTGAACACCGCGTGGAGCATCCATTCGCTCCCCTGGCTGCCCGAGCCTGCGCCACGGGTCGTGGTCATCGTCCACGAGCTGACTGCCGGCGTGGCCGACATCCTCGAGCCGGAGCCCCTGGCGACCCTGCTGGCCAGCCAGCGGTTCATCGCCGGTTGCGCCGCGGTCGAGCGGATGCTCGTCGAGGAGCTCGAGGTGGCCCGCGACCGGGTCGAGGTCATCCCGTACGGGGTGGAGCTCGGGCCAGCGGAGGCCCCGCTGATCCCTCGGCGCCAGCTCCTGGCCTCGGACGGTGCCTTCGTGGTGGTGGCCGCGGCGGTACCCGACCGACGCAAGGGACCGGACCTCTTCGTGCACCTCGCTGCCACCGCTCGACGACGGCGGCCGGACATCCGGTGGGCGTTCCGTTGGATCGGCGCGGACGAGGCCGACGCTCGGCTCCACGACGCGCTGGTCGACCGGGCGTTGCTCGATGCCGACGACCTAGTCCGCTTCCTGCCGCCGACGCCGGAGCTCCGAGCCACCCTGGCCAGCGCCGACGCGTTCGTCCTCCCCTCTCGCCAGGACGCGTTCCCCCTGGCCGCGGTGGAGGCCGCGCTGGCGGGGCTCCCGCTGCTCTGCTTCGACTCGGGCGGCATCGGCGCCCTGGTCGAGCCCGGCGCCGGCGCCCTGGTCCCGTACCCGGACCTCGACGCCATGGCGACCCAGCTGGCAACGTGGCACGACGACCCCGCGCAGCGAGGGGCCCTGGGTGCCACCGGACGAGACCGGGCCCGCCGCCACCACGACGTCGCCGTCCACGCGGCGCGCTTCGACGAGGCCGTGCTCGGCCCGATCCGCGGGGCCGGCGCGTGAGGAGCGAGGTGACCCCGTCGCCGCCTGCTCCGCCGGAGCGCGTGCGCGAAGCTCCGTCGGTGCGCCCCGACCCGCAGCTCCGATGACGCGCCCGCGCCTGCTGTTCCTCGGCCACGGCGCCGAGCGGACCGGACCGCCGATCCTGCTGGGCCACCTGCTCGACGGGCTCCACCGGCTCGACCGCCACGACCTCAGCGTCGTCACCGCCCGATCCGGCCCGCTGCTGGCGGCGTACGAGCGCGCGTCGGCCCAGGTCGCCGCGGTCGGCACCGAACGCCAGCCGCTGCGCCGGACATCCGCGCTCCTGCGCCAGGTCGGGGCTTCCTCCGCCATCGAGCCGGCCCAGGACCTCATCCGTCGCCGCGCCCTCCGCCGGGTGCCCCGCGCCGACCTGGTCTACGTCAACGCCGCCACGCCTCCCACGGCGGACCTCCTCCGGGTGCTGGATCCGGAGCCCTCGGTTCCCGTGCTCGTCCACGTGCACGAGCTCGACATCGGGCTGCGCCTCAACCTCGGGGCAGCCCAGCGCGCCGCCCTCTTCGAGCGCGCCGATCACCTGATCGCGGCGTCGCGTCCCGTGGCCGCGCTGCTGCGCGACGGCCACGGCATCGCCGCTGACCGCATCACCACGTGCGCCGAGTTCGTCGACGCCGACGCCGTCCGCCCCGACCCACGGGCCACGGTGCGGGCCGAGCTCGGCATCCCGGACGACGCGGCGGTGGTCGGCTCGGTCGGGCTGCCGGACTGGCGCAAGGACCCCGACCACCTGCTGCGGGCGGCGTCGCTCCTCGAACGCAGCGGCGCGGCCCGGGCTCCCTGGGTCGTGTGGATCGGGGGCGACCCGGCATCGGACGACGGCCGGCGGTTGGCCGACGAGGCCCGCCGCCTCGGGTTGACCGACCGATTCCGGCACGTGGGCCACCTCGACCGTCCCGATCGGCTGCTGCACGCCCTCGACGTCTTCGCCCTGCCCGCCAGGGAGGACGCGCTGCCCCTGGCTGCGCTCGAGGCCGCGGCGGCGGGGCTGCCGATCGTGTGCTTCCGGGCGGGCGGCGTCGCCGACCTGTGCGACCGGGGCGCCGGCACCACCGTGGCCTACCCCGACACGGTCGCCTTCGCCGACGCGCTGGCCCGGTTGCTCGACGACGGCGCCGAACGGGAGCGGACCGGCGCCCGGGCCCGCGAGCTCGTGGCCGCCGAGCACGACGTCGCGCCCGGCGTCGACCGGATCGTCGCCGTCATCGACCGGTTCCTGCCCCAGGGCGTCCGGTGACCGGTGATCGTCCCCTCCGGGTCACCTGGCTGGCCCACGGCGCCGAGCGGACCGGGCCTCCGATCTACCTGCTCCGGATCCTCGAGGGGCTGGCCCGCCACCCCGAGATCGAGCCGCGGGTCGTGCTGCTCGAAGGCGGTCCGCTCCTCGCCGACTTCGAAGCCCTTGCCCCGACCACGGTCGTGGCGCCGGGCGCCCTCACCGGCGCTCGACGGGCTGCGGCAGCGGGGCTGTCTCGCGTCGGCGCGTCGCGGGCTGCCGCCTCGGTGGCCGCCGGCCGCTCCACCCCGTCCGGGCCCGAGGACCCCGACGTGGTCGTGGTGAACACGGCCGGGAGCATCCGCGCGCTGGCGGCGCTCCCCCGGGCCCCGCGCCGGCTCGTGAGCCACGTGCACGAGCTGGCCACCGGCCTGGACTACTGGCTGGCGCCGGAGCTCCTGCGCAGCGTGCTGGAGGACAGCGACGAGATCTGGGTGGTGGCCGACGCGGTGGGTGACGCGCTGGTCCGCGACCACGGGGTCGCGCCGGAACGGCTCCGGACCCACCGCGGCGTGGTCCCGTCCGACGCGTTCGACCCGCTCGATCCGAGCGAGCGCGCCCGCCATCGAGCCGACCTGGGCGTCGGGCCCGACGCGGTGCTCGTCGGTGCGTCGGGCACCCTGGACTGGCGCAAGGCGCCCGACCTCCTGCTGGAGGTGTCCGAGCGGGTGTTCGCGGCCACCTCCACCGAGGTCCACGTCGTGTGGATCGGCGGCGATGCCGCCACGCCCTGGGGGCAGCTGCTCCGATCCGCCGGTCGTCCCGGCCGGGTCCACCACGCGGCAGAACAGGACCGACCCGACCGGTGGTTCGGGGCGCTCGACCTGTTCGTGCTGCCGTCTCGAGAGGATGCGTACCCGCTGGTGTGCCTGGAGGCGGCGGCGGCCGGCGTCCCGATCCTGACCTTCGACTCGGGGGGTGCCGCCGAACTGATCGCCGACGGGGGCGGCGAGGTGGTCGGGTTCCCGGACGCAGGCGCCCTGGCGGCGGCCATCATCCGCTACGCGGAGGACGCCGGGCTTCGGGATCGGGCGGGTGCCGTCGCCCGCGACGCCGCCGCCCGCCACACGATCGACGCCGCCCTGCCGAGCCTCATCGCCGACCTGCGCCGCGTGGCCGCCTCGTGACCGGGCCGGCCGCCGACGGCAGCCACCGCGACCTGGTGTTCCTCAGCCACGCCACCGACCGCAGCGGCCCGCCCATCTACCTGCTGCACCTGCTGCGCTGGATGGCGGACCACACGGACGTGCACCCGCACGTCCTCGCGCTCGAAGGCGGGGACCTGGCGCCCGAGCTGGCCGCCGTGTCGGACCTGCAGGTGGTCGGAGAGCCGAACCCGGTGCCCCTGCGACGGGGCAGCGGGCCGGCGACGCGCGCCCGCGACCGTTGGCGGGCGCGCCGCCTGCGCCACCTCGACCCCCGCGCGGCCGTCTACATCAACACGGCGTGGAGCGTGCGCGCGCTGCGGTACCTCCCGGACAATCCCGGCCCGGTCATCGCCCACATCCACGAGCTGGAGGTGGGGCTGGACTACCACCTGCCCGTACCCGACGCCACCCGCCTCTTCGGCCGCCCCGATCACTGGATCGCCGCATCTGCGGCGGTGGCGGACAACCTCGCCGAGCGATGGGGGGTGCCGCGTGCGGCGATCCACGTGCACCACGAGATGATCGACGTCGCCGCGCCCGGACGGGTCGACGATCTCGAGGTCGCGGACCTCCGGAGGTCGATCGGGGTCGATCCCGGCACCCGGCTGGTGGGCACCACCGCGGTGGTCAACTGGCGCAAGGGTCCAGACCTGTTCGTGGAGCTCGCAGCCCGCACCGTCCGGAGCACCGGCGACGACGTCCACTTCGCCTGGCTGGGCGTCGACAACGCGCTCCCCGAGGTGGCCGCGATCCGTCGTGACGCGCGGCGGGCGGGCATCGCGGACCGGCTCCACCTCGTCGGGGTGTCGGACCGACCGGAGGCCTGGATGCGGGCGTTCGATCTCTTCGTGCTCACGGCCCGGGAGGACGCCTACCCGCTGGCCTGCCTCGAGGCAGCCGCGGCCGGCCGGCCGATCGTGTGCTTCGACGCCGGCGGCATGCCGGAGTTCGTCGGGACCGACGCGGGCGCTGTGGTTGACTTCCCCGACGTGGAGGCGATGGGAGCGGTGGTCCGCATGCTGTGCGGCGACGACGAGACCCGCACTACGCAGGGCGAGACCGCACGGCGGCGGGTGGCGGAGCGCCACGACGTCCCGACCGCGGCAGCACGGCTCTGGCGCGACGTCGGGCCGTGGCTGGAGCGCCGATGAGCACCCCCGACCCCATCCAGGTCCTGCTGGGCTCGCTGGAGCCCAGCGAGCCCCTGTCGTCGACGATCACCTTCCTGGACTGGTACCGGACCCGGTCCGCTGGGCCCGATCTCGAGGTGCTGGCCCTGCACCCCGGAACCGCAGCAGCAGCGATCCGAGCCGTCGCCCGAACCAGCGTCGTCTACGACCCCCACGGCTGGTCGGTCTCCCGGATGGTGCAGCGCGCTGGGCTGCAGAAGCCGGCGGCATCGTTGCGGGCGGCCGAGCTGCGGCGGCGCCTCCAGATCCAGGGCCCGGTGTACGTGGCGGACGTCGATGCCGCGAGGCTGCTCCACCGCCTCGGCCCCGATGCCGGCCCGGTGGTCACCCACCTCCACGCCACCGGCCCTGGCCTGGGGCACCTCGACGAGGCCGACCGACGCATCCTCGTCGAGCGGACGGACCGCTGGATCGCCGGCTCCGACGACGCCCGGACCCAGGCGGTCGAGGCGGGCGCCGACCCCGGTGTGATCGTGGTCCTGCCCGACCTGCTGAGCCTCCCCGGCATCGGCGACCTCGACGCCGACTTCCTGGCTTCGGTGCGGCGCGATCTCGCCGACCGGCTCCAGATCCCCACCGACGCGCCGCTCGCCGTCGGGGTCGGGTCGGTCGACTGGTGGCAGGTCCCCGACGCGTTCCTCCGCGTGGCCTGGGAGGTCGTCCGGCGCGATGGCGGGGCCGGCGCGCAGTTCCTGTGGGTGGCCGATGGGGCCACGGATCGGATGCTGTGGCCGCTCCGGCACGACATCCGCCACGCCGGCCTGGAGTCGGTGGTGCACATCGACACCGGAGACGGCCGGCCGTGGCACCAGATCGCCGCGGCCGACGTCCTCGTCAGCTCCCGGCTCGGGGACCACCAGCCGATCGGGCACCGGGAGGCGGCCCTGCTGGACGTGCCGGTCGTCTGGTTCGACGACCCCGGCCGACCGCCGCTCGTCGACGCCGACCAGGGGCAGTCCGTGCCGCACCTGGACATCGCCGCCATGGCCGACGCCGTGGTCGCGACCTTCGGGCGGGACGCCGGGCGGGACCGCTCCCATCTGCCCGCCGGAAGGCCCGCCCCCTGGCTGCCCATCGTGGGCGGATCGTCGATCCTCGACCTCCTCACCGGCACGGTACCCACCGGGAGCTGAAGGCTCCCGGTGGGTCCCCTCCCCTAGTGCAGCCCTAGTGTGTCGGTCCGATGAGGGGACCGGGGAGGCGCCACTGGGCGCCGGTGTTCATCCCAGTGGCGGTCGCCGCCGTGTTCGCCCTCCTCGGGCAGCCGCTGCGGGCCGGGGTCGTCGCTGCGTTCGCGCTGGTCGCCGCCCTGCTGATCCTCGCCGGCGTGCCGCTCGCGACCTGGGTCGAGCGGGGGGTCGGATGGCTGGCACGGGGGCTGACCGCCGTCTCCGGCGCTGTCGTGTTCGTGGTGATCATCGGGCCGGCCTGGACCTGGGGTCGGATCGTCCGCCGTGACCCCTTCGAGCGCAAGCGCCACGACCGGGGCTGGGCCGTCCACCCTGATGTGGCGCCGGCGCCGCGCTCGCTCGGCAGCCACACCCCCCTATCGGTTGGGCGGAGGAGCCTGCCGAGCCGGCTGACCTGGTCGGCCGGATGCTTGGTCCTCCTCCTGGTCGCGAACTACGCCGTCGGCTGGGGCTTCGACCGGGTCACCGATCATCCCGCCCGACCCACGGTGTCCATCGACGACCTGACCGCGACCACCACAGGCAGCGACGGCACCGCGTCCACGACCACCACCTTCCCGGTGCCACCCCGGAGCGCCTCCAGGTACGACCCTCGTGCGGATCTCCCGGCCATGGCTGCCTACCCGTGGCGGTACGACTACTTCGCGGACATCCAGCGCACCCCGTCCATCTACTGGCCGTACACCCAGTACCGGCCAGTGCCCTTTCGGTCCCCGTACGTCAACATCGACGGCTGGACCCGGCGCAGCTACCGAACCGGTGGTTCCGCGTCGGGGCGACCGGTCGTGTGGATGTTCGGCGGCTCCACCACCTGGGGCGAGGGCCAGCGCGACGAGTACACCATCGCGTCGTGGCTCGCACGGTTGGCCGAGGAGGCCGGGACGCCCATCGAGATCAGCAACTACGGCGAGCGAGGCTGGACCCACTTCCAGGAGATGATCCTCTACGAGCAGCAGCTGGCCCTCGTCGGTGCACCGGACCTCTCGGTCTTCTACGACGGGATCAACGAGGTCAACACGCAATCGCTCGTCCCCGAGGCGGTGCCCTCGCACTATGGCGTGCCCCAGGACGCCGCCGCGGCCGACGGCAAGACCTTCGCCACGCAGTTCCAGACGGTGCCCAGCACCGACTCGCTCCTCGAGGACCTCTGGTACCGGTACTCCGAGCACTCGCTGATCCACAAGATCAGCAACTTCTTGTCCGAACCGGCGGGAGCGAGCCCGGCCGACGATCCTCCGGACGTGGTCGGCGAGACCTTCGACACCACGGTGCAGGACGGGACCGACGCCGGTCGGGTCTACGAGCGGGGCAAGCAGATGACCCTGGACCTGAGCGAGCGGTACGGCGTTCCGACGCTCCTCTACTGGCAGCCGACCAGGGTCCTCGACCCGGCGAGCGAGGCGGCGCGCGAGGAGGTGACCGCCCCCACCATCGACATCGCCGATCTGCTGCTCGACCGCCAAGACGTCTTCATCGACGGTGGGCACACCAACGAGGAGGGGGCGCGCATCGTGGCCGAGCGGATCTGGCAGGACCTCGCACCGCAGATCGAGGCCTGGTATGAGGCCAACCCGTGACGGTCACCGACCACCTGACCACGGAGCAGACCGAGCGGTACGCTGCCCACGTGCACGACGCGATCTCCACCGATCCCGGGCTCCGGTGGAGCACCCGGGCGGGCATGCGGGTCCGCCATGCAGGCCGCCTCGGGCGCGATGTGATGCGGTTCAGCGCCCACCAGCGCCTGTGGTGGTTCGTGCCCATCATCGTGGTGCTCATGCTCCTGGCCCTCGCGGTCACCACCACGACCACGGCGGTGCCCGTCGCCGTGTACACGCTCTTTTGAGCGACGCCCCCACCGCCGTCTTGGGCATCAGCGCCCTGTACCACGATGCCGCCGCCGCGCTCGTGGTCGACGGGGAGATCGTCGCCGCCGCGCAGCAGGAGCGCTTCAGCCGCAAGAAGCACGATCCGGCCTTCCCGCTCGACGCCATCCGCTTCTGCCTCCGCGAGGGAGGCGTCGCCCCCGACGGGCTGACCGCCGTGGCGTACTACGACAAGCCCCTCACGACGTTCGTCCGCATCCTGAAGAGCTACGTGGCCGCCGGGCCACGCGGGATCCGAACCTTCCCGAAGGCGATGTCGGAGTGGTCGACCAAGAAGCTCTGGACCTCGCTCGAGATCGAGCGGGGCATCCGCAGCCTCGGGTGGGCGATGCCGAAGGACCTGCTGTACGCCGAGCACCACGTGAGCCACGCCGCCGCCGCGTTCCTCCCGTCGCCGTTCGAGCGCGCCGCGATCATCACCATGGACGGGGTCGGCGAGTGGGCCACCAGCTCGATCGGCGTCGGGCGGGGCCGGACCGTCGAGCTCCTGCGCGAGCAGCGGTTCCCCGACTCGCTCGGGCTGCTGTACTCGGCGTTCACCGCCCACTGCGGGTTCCGCGTCAACTCGGGCGAGTACAAGCTGATGGGGCTCGCGCCCTACGGCGAGCCCCGCTACGTGGACCGCATCCTGGGCGAGCTGGTCGAGCTGGGCGACGACGGCTCGCTGCGGATGGATCTGCGCTACTTCGACTACCTCGCCGGCCGGCGCATGACCAACAAGCGGTTCGACCGGCTCTTCGACGGACCGGCCCGAGCGCCCGAGGGACCGATCACCTCGCGCGAAGCCGACCTCGCCCGCTCCATCCAGGAGGTGGTGGAGCGCGCCGTGCTCGGCACGGCGCGGACCGCACGGGAGCTCACCGGCGAGTCCGACGTGGTGCTCGCCGGCGGCGTGGCGCTCAACTGCGTGGCGAACGGTCGGCTCCTCCGGGAGGGCCCCTTCGACCGGATCTGGGTGCAGCCCGCCGCCGGCGACGCCGGCAGTGCGCTGGGCTGCGCGCTGTGGGCCTACCACGACGTGCTCGGCCACGGGCGGGAGGTCCGCTCCACCGACGCCATGCACGGCACCTACCTCGGCCCCCGCTTCTCGGGGGAGGCCATCGCGGCCGAGCTCACCGAGGCGGGCCGGCCGTTCGAGCGCCTCACCGACGACGAGGACCGCGCCGAGCGGGTCGCCGAGCTCCTCGCCGACGGGAAGGTGGTCGCGGTGCTGCAGGGCGCCATGGAGTTCGGGCCCCGAGCCCTCGGCCACCGCTCGATCCTGGCCGACCCACGGCAGCCCGACGTGCAGCGCTCGCTCAACCTGCGCATCAAGAACCGGGAGAGCTTCCGGCCCTTCGCGCCCGCGGTGCTGGCCGAGGAGGCCGCCGCCTGGTTCGACCTCGACCAGGAGTCGCCGTACATGACCCTGGTGGCTCCGGTGGCCCGGAGCCGCTGGGTGGAGCCGGTGACGACCTCGGGCTCGAGCACCGGACGCGCCGGAGGCACCGAAGGCGCCGGGGCGACCATCACCGACGTGGTGACCGAGGTCCGCTCGGAGATCCCCGCGGTCACCCACGTCGACCACTCGGCGCGCATCCAGACGGTCGATGCCGAGCGCGCGCCGGCGTTCCATCGCATCCTGTCCGCCTTCCACCGCCAGACGGGGTGCCCGGTGCTGGTGAACACCTCGTTCAACGTGCGCGGCGAGCCCATCGTCAACACGCCCGCCGACGCGTACCGCTGCTTCATGACCACCGACATCGATCACCTGCTGCTCGAGGACTGCCTCCTGTCGAAGGCCGACCAACCCCCCTGGGACGGCCCCGAGACCCCCATCGAGCTCGACTGACCGTTCCCGACGCCGAACGGGCCCGTCGGTCGGCCCTCGGTACGCTCGACCCGTGACCTCGCCTCGGCGAACCTCGGCGGCCGGCCCGGACCAGCCCGGGCCGGCGACCGTCGGGTCGCTCCGGGTGGAGCTCGGGGTGGCGATCGGGGCGGCCCTGGCGGTGCAGCTCGTGTTCCCCTACCGCCACGATTGGCCGGCGCACCTGCTGGGCGGTGCCGGGGCGATGATCCTCGGTGCCGCGGCCGCCCCCCGGGCGCTCCACCGCCTGACCGCGTCGATCGGCTTCGTCGCCCTGGTCGCGCTGTCGTGGGCGACCGAGGTGCAGATCTTCCATCCGTTCGACCTGGTCGACGCCGCCTTCACGCTGGCCGGGGCGGTGCTCACGTTCCAAGCGGCCGACCAGCTCGGTCGGTGCCGCGGGCGGCCCCGGGCGGTGGCCGCCGCATGGGGCGCCGCACTCGTCGTCGCCTCGCTCTGGTACCGCTACGGCACGTCGGTGGGCCCGACGTGAGGCTCCGGGGAGCGCCGTGGCCGCTGGTGGTCGCCGCCGCGCTCACGTTCGCCCTGGCCGCGTGGGGTGCGGCGCAGTGGTCGCTCATCCCGATCGCGATCGACGACCAGGTGGTCGCCGTGCGCTACCAGTCCGAGTCGGGGTACCACTGGCGGATCCTCGACCTCGACGATGGGCGCCACCTGGTCATCGACCGGCGGATCACCGATCAGTTCGAGGACTGGGAGCACCTCGGCGGACGGCGGGCGACCAAGGCCGCCGGCGAGCGCGAGCTGGTCGTCGGCGACGAGCGGGCCGGCCTGGCGCTGTCCGGCGAGTTCTGGAAGGTGGTGCTGACGATGGGCGCGATCGGCGCCACGGCGATCTGGCGAGCCGGGCGCGCGGTCGAGCGCGCCTGCGCCACCGGCTCCTCCGACGCTGGCGGGGCCTCAACCGCCGGGTGAGCCCCCGGGCGAGCGCCGGGCGAGCACGCCGAGCAGGGCGTCGACCTCCCGCCCGAAGGCCTCGATGGTGTGAGCCCGGGCGTAGTCCCGACAGGCTTCGGCGAGCTGCTCCCACCGCTCGATCGGCAGGGAGCGCAGGTCGGCCAGCGTTGCCGCCACCGAGCCGGCCGAGGGATCGACGAGCTGGCGCCCTCGACGGCCGGCGCCCACGAGCTCGCCCTGCATCGCCCCGGGCCCGCACACGCTCGGGCATCCGACGCCCATCGCCTCGAGGGTGACGCGGCCGTAGCCCTCGACGCGGGTGAGCGTGGCGTTCACGTCGGCCCACGTCCAGAGCTCCAGGAGCTCGTCCTCGTCGAGCCGCCCCAGGAAGCGGACCCGGTCGCTCACCCCGAGCTGGTCGGCGAGGGCCCGGACCGCCTCCTCGGTGCCGCCCGAACCGGCGAAGCGCGCCTCGACCGCGATGCCCTCCGCGGCGAGCTGCGCCACCGCCTCCACCAGGCTCGCCTGGTTCTTGTTGGCGCTGAAGCGCCCGACGCAGCTGACCCGCAACGGGCGATCGACCCCAGGCGGGGAGGTCCGGAGCCGTTCGAGGCGGTGCTCGGTCGCCCCGGCGAGGCGGTCGAGCTGGACGTCGTCGAAGCTGGGGCTGAAGTTCGGTCGGAGGTTGGGCGCGAGGCCATCGGACGCCGGTGCGTAGACGTGCACCACGCCACCGAAGCGGCGGAGCATCCACCGCTGCAGCGCGTAGCTCCGCGAGCCGCCGGGGGGCGGGTCCCACGCGCCGGCGTAGATCGCGTAGCGCTCCTTCGTGAGCAGGCGGGCCAGCGGGATCGCCGGGATGGTGATGTTGCAGGGGGCCCGCAGGTGGACCACGTCGGCGCGGCGCAGGAGGGGGACGAGGTGGCGGATCCAGGAGGCGGCGGCGACGAGGGCGCCGACCTTGGCCCGTAGGCCGACCCCGCCCGCCTTGGCGAGGGGGACGAACGCCACGTCGTCGCGCGCGTAGGGCGCGAAGCCCGTGGGCACTTCGCTGGCGGGGTCGAGGACGGCGGCGATCACCACGTGGTCGAAGCGGGCGAACCACTCGTCGAGCTGCCGGGCGAGGGCCCGGTGGGTGCAGTAGCGCCCGTCGGGACCTCGCACGTGGAGGGTGTTGCCGGCGAGCAGCAGCGTCCGGCCGCCGCGGGTCGTCACGTCGGGCCGTCGAGCGTCGGGATCGGGGGACGCGCCGCCAGCAGCTCGCGCCCCGTCCGGTACGCCGCCCGGTTCCGCACCAGGGTGCTCGGGAGCAGGGCGACCTGCACGACCAGGCGGGCGATGCGGTGCATCGGCGAGCCGCTGCCGGTGAGGGTGGCGAACGCCGAGAGCGCGAGGTCCTCGCGCACCTGCTCGACCGTGTGGTAGCGCAACCCGAGGTAGATGTCGGTGGGCGTGCGCAGGTGGCGCTCGACGACGGTGGAGCGCGAGTTGTTCCGGGTTCGGATGCGGGCGCCGTGGGTGCGCAGGCCGCCCATCGGCGCGTGGTGGTGGAAGACCTGGGGACGAGGGTCGTAGACGTGCAGGTTCCCGGCCAGGTAGGAGCGCATGCCGAGGTCGTGGTCGGCGCGCGACCCCCGGTCGTAGGTGGGGTCGAAGAGGCCGGCCTGCTCGAGCACCCGGCGCCGGATCATGGCGTTGTTGGTGGGGAACGTCGTGCCGACCTGGCGGAACCGCAGCGAAGCCGGGGCCGGGCCCGACTCGGCATCGTCGACGAGTCCGCAGCTCACGGCGACCTCGGGGGTGGCCAGCACCTCGAGGTGGCGCTCGATCAGGTCGGCGGGGATCTCGTCGTCGTCGTCCAGGAACAGCACGTGGGTCCCCGTCGAGGCGCGCAGGCCGAGGTTCCGGGCACGGCACTGGCCCGGCGGGAGGAGGTGGAGCACCCGCAACGGGAGGTCGCCGGCCACGGCGTGGAGGTCGTGACGAGCATCCTCGGGGTTCTGGTCGACCACGATGACCTCGTCGGGCGGCCGGGTCTGGCCCGCCAGCTGCGCCAGGAGCGGTTCGACGAAGGGGTACCGGCCGACCGTGGGGACCAGCACGCTCACCCGCACCTCGTCGGCGTCGGGCGCCGGTGCCGACGCCGCTGGGTCGCCCAGGCCGCGGGCGGTCGCGAGGACGACCGGCTCGCCGGACCGGGCGGCCCGGAGCGCCGACCGCAGCTCGCCGACGCGCAGCGTGCGCCCTCGCAAGCCGCGCAGCACCGCCCACCGCGCCCAGCGCGAGCCCAGGCGGCGCTGCACGATGCGGATGCCGTCCGCGGCCGTCGCCCGGTCGCCGGGCGAGGTCGGCGGCTCGACCAGCAGGTCCGGCTCGTGGCGGAGCAGGGCGCCGTGCTGGATCCAGCGGAGACCGGCGTCGAGCGCGGCGCCCGCCGCCGTGTCGAAGCCACCGTCGAACCCGCCGAGGCGCTCGAGCACCTCGGCGCGCACGAGCAGGGCGCGCGCCGACACCTTCCACGAGGTCGAGGCCATCGCCGGATCGACGTCGCAGCTCAGCATCGAGCGTCCGTGGCAGATCGTGTTCCACGCGACCGGCTCGCCCGCCTGGCCCAAGAGCAGCCCGGCGTGCCAGCCGTGGCACGGACCGGCGAGCAGCCCGGCCAGCACCGCCGGCGCCGGGACGGCCAGGCCCTCCTCGAGGAGCAGCACCGCGTCGAACCCGGGCGTGGCCTCGATGCTGGCCAGGCCGGCGGCCGTGGGTGCAACCGTGCCCCGCGGCTCGAGCCGGACCGCCTCCCCGTCGCGAGCGACGTCGAAGATCCGGATCGGCCCCACCGCACCGCCCGTGCTCACGACGGCCCCTCCGTCGCCAGCAGCTCGCGGTAGGCGGTGGCGAACACCTGGGCCTGGCGAGCGAGGTCGAAGTCGGCGCGGGCGACCGCCGTGGCGCCCGCGGCGAGCGCGCTCCGACGCGCCGGATCACCGAGCGAGTGGAGGGCCTCGGCGAGCTGACCCACGTCGCCGACGTCGACGAGCAGGCCCGCGTCGGGTGCGGAGAGGACCTCCGCCATCCCGCCGCAGCGGGTGGAGACGACGGGCACGCCCGCGGCCATGGCCTCGAGCGCCGAGTTGGAGATGCCCTCGCTCAAGCTCGAGAGCACGAACGCGTCGGCCCAGCCCAGGTGGGCTTCGACGTCGGCCTGGTCCTGCCAACCGAGCAGCTCGATCTCGGCCTCGAGGCCCAGGCTGTGGCGGAGGTACAGCAGCTTGTCCCGCTCGGGTCCGTCGCCGGCGATGCGGTAGCGGATGTGGAACCCCGCCCGCCGGGCCGCGGCCACGGCCCGGACGGCATCGTCGAACCCCTTCGTCCAGTGCAGCCGAGCGACCGACAGCACCCGCAGCGGCCGGTCGGCCGTCCCCCGCTCGCCGTCGTCGACGCGCCCCACGCCGGCCCAGCGGCCGGTGTCGACGGCCGGGCGGTTCACGAGCACCTTCTCCTCGGGCGCGCCGTACGCCGCGACCACCTCGGCCATCTCGAGCGAGACGCAGTGCACCAGGTCGACGGTGTCGAACACCCTCGCCAGGCGATCGGCCCGCTCCGGGTCGCGGTGGGGCGTGATCCGCTCGGCCGTGCCCCGGCAGCTGACCGACAGCCGAGCCGGGCGGAGGTGCTCGAGGGAGTCGACCATCGAGGCGGCGATGCCCGAGAACTCGAAGTGGACGATGTCGAACGCGCCCGCCACGATCGGCACCAGGCCGTGGTCGTGGCGCAGCTCGGCGCCGACGGCGCGGACGCGGCGGCGCGCCGGCGCATCGCCGGCGAGCAGGCGGGCCGTCCCCCACCAGGTGCTCGGTCGGCGCACGATCGGCAGCTGCAGGGAGGCGACGGGATCGTCGGCGCCGCCTGGCGCCGGACCCACCTGGTGGGCGGCGATCGTGACGTCGAACCCGGCCTCGGTCAGGGCGCGGGCCTTGCGCTCGATGAAGGTCTCCGACGGCGACGGGTACCGGTTGACGATCGATGCGAGGCGCACCCGCCGGGCGACGGCGCTCGGCTCGTGCGCCGCCGCGCCTTCGGTCCCCCCCATCGCCTCCTCCTCCGATCGATCGCGGCGCGAGCTGCAGAACCTACGGTAGATGCGATGCACCTGGTCACCGTCATCGGCGCTCGCCCGCAGTTCGTCAAGGCGTCGGCGTTCGCCGCGGCCGTGCGCGCCGAGGACGACGATCGCCCGTTCCGCCACGACCTGGTGCACACCGGCCAGCACTACGACGACGCCATGTCGGGCGTGTTCTTCCGAGAGCTCGGCATCGACGCACCCGCGATCGACCTCGGCGTCGGCTCGGGTGGGCACGGCGAGCAGACCGGCGAGATGCTCAAGCGCCTCGAGCCGGTGCTGATCGATCGGGCACCCGATGCCCTGCTCGTCTACGGCGACACCAACTCGACGCTGGCCGCCGCGCTCGCCGCCGCCAAGCTCGACGTGCCCATCGCCCACGTGGAGGCCGGGCTCCGATCGCACCGGCGCGCCATGCCCGAGGAGATCAACCGGGTCGTCACCGATCGGCTGAGCACCCTGCTGTTCTGCCCCTCGGAGGCGGCGGCCGAGAACTGCGCACGCGAGGGCATCACCGAGGGCGTCGAGGTGATCGGCGACGTGATGCGCGATGCGCTCGACCTCCAGCTCCGTTCGCTGCCGACCGGGGTGCACGAGGAGCTCGGCGTGCAGCCCGGCGCCTACGCGCTGGCGACCCTCCACCGGGCCGAGAACACCGACGATCCCGTCCGGCTGGCGGCCGCGCTCGACGGCCTGGTTCGCGTCGCGGCCGCCGGGCTCCCCGTCCTGCTCCCCGCCCACCCTCGGACTCGAGCCCTCGCCGACCTCGACGAGCTGTCTCGGCGAGGCGTGCTCGTGGTGGGTCCGCAGTCGTTCGCCCGGATGGTGGCGCTCGAGGCCGAGGCGCGCGTGATCCTCACCGACTCCGGCGGCGTCCAGAAGGAAGCCCTGTGGCTGGGCGTGCCGTGCGTGACCCTCCGCGACGAGACCGAGTGGATCGAGACCGTCGAGAGCGGCTGGAACCAGCTCGTGGGGGCGGACGCCCAGGCGATCGAGGCCGCCGCGCTCGCCGAGCGCCCCGCAGGAGATCCGCCGCCGCTCTACGGCGACGGCGGCGCGTCGGCGCGCGTGCTGCGCAGCCTGCGCCGCACGTTCGAGCGCTAGGCGATCAGCTCGGCGAGCCGGTCGAGGACCGCGGCGCCGATCGCCTCCCGATCGAAGCGCTCGCGCACCCACGCCCGCCCGGCTTCGACCATCTGGGCCCGCTCGTCGCGATCGAGGTCGAGGAGCTCGCCGAGTGCGACCGCCAGCTGGTCGGGGGCCTGCGGCGGGACCACCCGAGCGGCCCCGCTGGCGACCACCAGGTCGGCGCCCTCGCCCCGCCCGCAGAACACGAACGGCACCCCCGCAGCCAGGAGCTCGAACATCTTGGAGGGCCGGGCCCCCTCGAAGACGGGCTGGTCGGCCAGCGGGACGACCGCGACGTCGATGAGGCCGAGCAGCCGCGGCATCTCGGCGGCATCCACCGACGGGCGCAGCAGGAGCCGGTCGGGATCGATCCCCCTGGCCGCCTCCACGATCGCCGGCTTCACGGGGCCATCGCCCACGAGGAGCACGACGAGGTCGTCGCGAGCGGCGAGGAGCTGTTGCGCGGCGGCGACGACCTGCTCGAGCGCCTGCGCCCGGCCGAAGTTGCCGGCGTAGGCGACGACGCGACGCCCGGGAGCCAGGCCGAGCCGGGCGGCGAGCTCCTCGTCGCGGGACTGGGGCCCGAAGCGCTCGCAGTCGACGCCGTTGGGCACGAGCAACGTCGGCGTCCCCGGGGCCACCGCCTCGATCCCCTCCAGGATGCCCTCGGTCTGACCGGTCACCAGGTCGGAGCGCTGATAGGAGCGACGGGCCATCGCCATGAAGAAGCGCACGAGGCGCGGCCCGCGGATCATCCCCAGGTCGATGGCCGTCTCGGGCCACAGGTCGCTCACGTTCATCACCAGGCGCGCCCGCATCCGCCGGGCGAGCAGCTCGGCCGTCGGGGCCAGGAACAGCGGCGGCGACTCCCACAGCAGCACGTCCGCCCGCCGGACGCGGAACGGGGCGGTCAGCAGGCTCGATGCCGCGAACGAGGCGTAGGCCAGCAGCTGGTGCACGGTCCCGCGGCCGCGGTGGCCGTGGATCCACGATCGCAGGACCCGGACGCCGTCGATCTCGTCGCTGGCCACGAGGCGCCGCCGGTGGTCGGCCCGGACGGTCCCGCTCGGGTAGTTCGGCATCGCGGTGAGGACGATCACCTCGTGGCCGCGCTCGCGAGCCCGACGGGCGAGGTCAGCCAGTCGGTTCTGCGGGGCGCCGGTCTCGGGCCGGTAGTACTGCGTGAGGATGACGAGGCGCACAGCCCTCCCCGGCTTCAGCTCCGCTGCGTCGCATAGTATCGGCCCCTGATGCCTGGCCTGGAAGACGTGTACCGGCGCAGCCCGATCGTCGTGCAGAACGCCATGGCCACGGCGTTCGGGGCGAAGGAGCGGCTGCTCCGCTACGGCGGCCGCTTCCGCGACTACTGCGACGAGGTCGATCGGGGGCAGTGGCTCTCGGCCGACGAGCTCGCCGAGCTGCAGGCGGCCCGCCTGCGGGCCATGGTGTCGTTCAGCGTCGACCAGGTCCCCTACTACCGGAAGCTCTTCGACCAGCTCGGCCTGGCGGCGAGCGACATCCGGGGCCCCGAGGACCTGGCCGCGCTGCCCGTCCTCGAGAAGGACACGGTCCGCCAGGATCCCGAAGCGTTCCGCCCGACGGACCTCGCCGAGCGTCCGGTCGCGCAGACCACGGGCGGCACCACCGGGACCCCGCTGCGGTACTGGGTGACGCCGAGCGCCATGCAGTACACCTACGCGACCTACGAGGTGCGCTTCCGACGCTGGGCCGGCGTGGCGCTCGGCGATCGCATGGCCTCGATCAACGGGCGCAAGGTAGTGCCGGTGGAGCAGGCGAAGCCACCGTTCTGGCGGCACAACCTGGCGTTCAACCAGCTCTACCTCTCCGCCTACCACCTCACCGACGAGCACCTGCCGTCCTACGTCGAGCGCCTGGAGCGGTTCGCACCCGAGGTGATCGTCGGGTACGTGTCGAGCATCCACCTGCTCGCCGACCACATCAACCGCCACGGGTTGGCCGGCGTCGTGCGCCCCCGGGCCGTCCTGGTCAGCACCGAGACCCTCTTCCCGTGGATGCGCGCCGACATCGAGCAGGCCTTCGGGTGCAAGGTCCACGACGGCTACGGCCTGGGCGAGCTCGCCGCCTTCATCACCGAGTGCCGTCACGGGAGCCTGCACGTCAGCCCGGAGTACGGCGTCGTCGAATCGACCACCACCGACGGCGAGGAGCACCGGCTCATCGCCACGGGTCTCTTCAACCGGGCCATGCCGCTGCTGCGCTACGACACGGGCGACGTCATCCGCATGGCACCGCCCGACCACCGGTGCCCGTGCGGGCGGGAGCTCCCCGTCGTCGACCAGCTGCTCGGCCGGGCCGACGACTACGTCGTCACCCCCGACGGCCGATCGGTGGGCCCGGCCCCCCTCAGCCTCGCCTTCCAGGGGGTGCCCGGGATCCGCGAGGCGCAGATCCGCCAGGCCGAGGAGGCGGCCGTCGACGTCCTGCTCGTGGTCGACGCGACCTTCGACGACGCCCGGGAGCACCAGCTCGACCACGAGCTGCGCGAGCGCCTCGGCCACGTCGTCGACATCCGCTACGAGCGCGTCGACGCCATCGCGCGCACCGTGTGGGGGAAGCGACGCCTGGTGGACTCGTCCATCGGCCGACGCGGCGCGACGTGAGCGCGCACCTCGTCTTCGTCGGGTTCCACGGCTCGGCGGACCGGGCCACGCCCGAGAGCCAGAACGAGATCATCGCCAGCACCCTGCGCGACGCCGGCTACGAGGTCCGCGCCGGGAGCGCCGAGCCCCGGCAGGTCCTGCGCCTGCTCGACCAGCTCCGCCTCGTGGTCGCCAACCTCGGGTGGGCCGACGCGGTGGTCGCATGCCAGTTCTCGGGTCGCCGGGCGTGGACGACGTTCCTCGTGACCCGGATCACCCGTCGGGCCGCCATCCCGACGGTCCTCGTCCTGCGCGGCGGATCGCTCCCCCAGGCCGCGGCCGCCCACCCGCACCGGATCGATTCCACCCTCCGGCTGACCACGCGGGTCCTCGCGCCGTCGTCCTACCTCGAGCGGGCCTTCCGCGACCGCGGCCACCAGGTGTCGATCATCCCCAACCTGGTGCGGGCCCCGATCACCGTCGCCGACCACCCACCGGTCGACCTCGACGCGCCGAACATCCTCTGGATGCGCGCCTTCCACGCGGTCTACCAGCCGGAGCTGGCCGTGGCGGCGTTCGCGGCGCTCCGCGAGCGCCATCCGCAGGCGACGCTGACGATGGCCGGGCCCGACCGGGGCCTGCTCGACGCCACCCGCCGCCGGGCGGCCGAGCTCGGCGTCGACGCGCACATCCGGTACCCGGGCTACCTCGAGGGCGAGCACAAGGCCGAAGCGCTGCGCGAGCACGACCTGTTCCTCAACACGCCCAGCATCGACAACACGCCCGTGTCGGTGATCGAGGCGATGGGCGCTGGGCTCCCCGTGGTGGCCACCGACGTCGGCGGCTTGCGCGACCTCGCCCAGAGCGGGCGGGACGCCCTGCTCGTCCCCGATGGCGACCCGGCCGCGCTGGCCACGGCCATGGCCGAGATCCTCGAGCAGCCCGAGCTCGCCGCCACCCTCCGCGCCGGTGGTCGGGCGATCGCCGAGCGCCACGGCGCCGAGCAGGTCCGCCGGGCCTGGACGACCGTCCTGAGCGAGATCGGCGCGCCGCCCGAGCCCGCCCCCCGAGACGGGTGCGCTCCCCTGCGGCTGGCCGACGTCTCGGCCGTGGCCGCCGTCCACGTGGATGCGTTCCCCACCTCGGGCCTCACGGGGCTCGGCCCGCACGTCGTGCGCCGCTACTACCGCTGGCAGTTCGCCGGCCCCCACCCCCACCCCGTGGCCCTGGGCGCCTGGCGCGACGGCGAGCTGATCGGGTTCGTGGTCGGTGGCACCCGCCGCGAGGCGGTCACCGGCTTCGTGCGCACCTCGCCGGGCACCTTGGCCCTCGGCGCGCTCACGCACCCGCTCTTCGTGCGCCGCATCGCCGCATCGAAGCTGCGAGCCGTCGTCGGCACCCTGCGGTCGAACCGTCGGCGTGCCCCCCAGCCCGGCGCCGCCGCGCCGACCGGCGATGCCGGCCGCGCCCCGGCGGGGGCGAGCTTCGGGATCCTGTCCATCGCGGTGGCACCCTCCCACCAGGGCACGGGCGCCGCATCGGAGCTCCTCGCGGCCGCCGAAGCAGACGCCCGCCACAGCGGGTTCGCCGCCATGAACCTGACCGTCGACGTCGACAACCACCGCGCCATCCGGTTCTACGAGAAGCACGGGTGGCGGCGCGACGGCACCGACGCGTGGGCCGGCCGGATGAGCGCGCGGCGGAT
>ERZ795053.2147-NODE-2147-length-24200-cov-11.102174_pt1 | contig 24200 bp, 19 predicted proteins | sample MGYA00375137_ERZ795053 | MGnify/ENA primary metagenome ERZ795053 (study PRJEB30182, sample SAMN05720284) | activated sludge metagenome | isolation source: Anaerobic digester | place: Hong Kong | collected 2014-12-17 ...
TTGAGGTTTAAAGTTTTCTGCTATGAAATAATTATGTTTTCATAATGACTTTAATTCCCAAATACTTTCTTCAGAATATCGGTTATTCTGGCAGCCGGATCCTTTCTGATTAGTGCTTCCTCTTTTGCAATCATTAGAAAAACGCCATCGATGGCTTTGGTTGTGATATACTCTTCGAGGTTTGGGTTAACCTGTTCGCCGCCTGTAAACGCTGTTAGCGTATTGTATGTGTTAGCAACCGGATTCCAGTAACTTGTAACTTTTACTTTATTTATCGACTGTTTCACAACGGGAGTGAACTCCTGAACCAGCTTGCTGTATGTTTTGTCCCTTAGGTACTGTGTTGCCGCATTTTCATTGCCGTTTAGAATATTTTTTGCATCGTTTATGGACATGCTTTTCACCGCATCGGTGAAAATTGGCAAGGCTCGGGAGGATGCATCCTCGGCAGCCCGGTTCAGCGAAAGCACAAACTCATCGACCTGCTTTTTGAAGCCAGCCTGCTCCAGCTTATTTTTTACCTTAATGGCTTCGGGTGGAAATGGGATGAATAGTTCGGAATTTTTGAAGAAACCATCGGTTTTTGAAACCTTTGAGGTTGCATTCTTAGCGCCAACGGTAAGGGCTTCCTTCAGTCCTTCGATAATTTCAGCGGTTGTTAAGCCGGCAGGTTGTGTTGGTTGGGTGGGAAAATCCAGCGGAAGGTTAAGGTTTGCACAGCCAGTAAAAATTATCGTTGCGATAGCAACAGTAAGTATTTTAAAATTTTGTTTTTTCATTTCCTATACTATTTGTTTTGTATTTTGTACTTGAAATAATTACCCAATTTGTAACACTTTTAACCTTTCTCCTTGAATCCTTTAACACTTTGATAAGCTCAGTGTGCCAATCAATGTAAGCCTTTAACCTTTAACCTTGAACAACCTTCCCGTTTAATATTATTGTATCAACCAGCTTGGTAGTGTAGGCGTAGGGTAAAAATTCGTAGCTTGAGATGGGTTTTGTAATGAACACGTTGGCTACCTTGCCTTTGGCAATGCTGCCATGCGTATCGGAAATTCCCATTGCGTAAGCCGAGTTAATGGTTGTTGCATTAATTGCTTCCTCGGGAACCATTCGCATAATGATACATCCTAGCGACATGATGAACTTCATATCGCCTGAGGGCGAGGAGCCTGGGTTAAAATCCGATGCCATAGCCAGGGGCAATCCGGCGTCAATCATTTTACGGGCGGGTGGATACTCCATTCCCAGGAAGAATGCGGCTCCGGGAAGAAGTGTGGGCATGGTTTCGGAGCTGAGCAGCGCCTTTATCTCTTCATCCCCAGTGAATTCGAGATGATCCACGGAAAGAGCATCGTACTTTACACCAACCTGAATGCCACCTGAAAAGGCCAGCTCGTTGGCGTGAATTTTCCCTTTCATTCCGTACTTAATGCCAGCCATCAGAATTCGCTCGGTTTCCTCAACGGTAAAGAAACCTTTATCGCAGAAAACATCAATGTAGTCAGTTAGCTCCTCAGCTGCTATTTGAGGAATCATTTCGTTGATAATAAGATCAACGTATTCGCCTTGGCGACCCTTATATTCAGCTGGAACTGCGTGGGCTCCCAAAAATGTTGATTTTATTGTTACCGGGGTTGTGTCTCGTAAACGCTTGATAACCCGAAGCATTTTTATCTCATCTTCAACGGTTAGGCCGTATCCACTTTTAATTTCTACAGCGCCGGTACCGAGTGCAATGATTTCGTTGATTCGTTGGAGCGATTGGTTGTAGAGCTCATCCTCGGAGGTGTTGTGCAGAAGTTTTGCTGAATTGAGAATTCCACCACCTCGCTTGGCAATCTCCTCGTACGATAAGCCACGGATTTTGTCAACGTACTCAATTTCGCGGCTTCCCGCATAAACCAAATGGGTGTGCGAATCGCAGAATGAAGGGAACACCATTCTTCCGGAAGCATCAATAACCTGCCAACTGTTTTCGGGGGTTGGCACTTGGTTCATGGAACCAAAGTTGGAAATTAACCCGTTCTCGATTAGTAAAAAGGCGTTATCGATACAGTTTAGCGTTGACATATCCTTGCCGGCAACCCATGTTTTTGGGTTTTCCTCAACCTGAACGAGTTTCTTAATATTTATAATTAAAATTGACATAACATTGCTGAGTTTGTTGTTGCGAAGGTAATGCATTTGGGTTAAAAGAAAAAAGGGAAAGTGGGTGTAAAAAGAACCATTTTTTTTATCAGATTACTCGTTTCTGGAGTAATAAATAATTGGGGGTATTAAGGGGATAACTCTTTTTGCGAGTAATTTTGATAAGATTCCCTTTAGTTATATATTGCGAAACTTTTTCAAAAAAACTTTGAAACTTTCTAGCTATGGTTAAAGAAAAAAAGAAACGAGAATTTCCCCATACATATGTTATAATATTCTCGCTGATTATAATTAGTGCGCTACTTACGTGGATTGTTCCCGGTGGAGAATTTGAAAGAGAGATTAATACCCTAAAGGATGGAACCCAAAGGGAAGTGATTGTGAAAGATTCGTTTCATTACACCGATAATAACCCTCAAACCTGGCAGATATTTTCTTCGTTCTTTGAAGGCTTTGTCGATAAGGCTGATATTATCGTGTTTATTTTAATGATTGGTGGCGCTTTCTGGATAATGAACGATAGCAAGGCCATTGACGTTGGGATTTTCTACTTCTTGAAGAAAACAAAACGGATTGAACACATAAAGTTCATTAAGTTTCTAGGAATTGACAACATTATTATTTCCTTGATAATGATAATGTTCTCTGTTTTTGGAGCAGTGTTTGGCATGAGCGAGGAAACCATAGCGTTCGTTATTATTTTTGTGCCGCTGGCGCTGTCGATGGGGTACGATTCCATTGTGGGTGTAAACATGTGTTTTGTTGCAGCAGGGTTAGGATTTGCAGGGGCTCTGCTGAATCCTTTCACTATTGGAATTGCTCAGGGGCTTTCAGGAATTCCTCTGTTTACCGGAATTGAATACCGATTATTTGCATGGCTTGTTCTTAATGTTGTTGGAATTATTTATGTGCTGAGGTATGCTAAGAAAGTTAAGAAGAACCCCGAGTCGTCGCCAGTGTTTGAGGAGGATAACGTGAACTGGAGAACCAAGGAGCATATCGATCCGGAGCACATGAAGTACTATACACCGAAGGCAGCGTGGGTTGTTTACGGAGTTATTTCGGTAATTCTGGTGGTTGTGTCGGTATTTAACTTTAAAACAACACTTTCCGTGGGGAATTCAATAACAATAATTCCAATAATTCCAATCTTAGCAGGTTTGTTCGTTGTAGTTGGACCATTCCTGTTGCGCAAGTCCGTACACTTTTTTATAATTAACATACTTCTTTACACCATCCTTTTCCTGATTGTTGGAGTTATGGGGTACGGGTGGTACGTAATGGAGATTGCAACCCTATTCTTTGCCATGGGGATTTTTTCTGGTATTGCGAATAACAAATCGCCAAACCGGATAACAAAACTTTTCCTTGAGGGAGCAAAGGACATTGCTTCGGCCGCATTGATTGTTGGTTTGGCTGGTGGAATAATTATTGTTCTGCAGGAAGGAAAAATTATCGACACAATTCTTTACTCCGTTTCACAATCAATGCAGTCCATGGGCAAAGTTGGCTCGATAGGAGTTATGTATCTGATTCAAACATTCATAAACATAATAATTCCCTCGGGAAGCGCGAAGGCGGCATTAACCATGCCAATAATGGCACCATTCTCCGATTTAATCGGTATTTCGAGGCAGGCAACCGTTGTGGCTTTCCAGTTTGGCGATGGATTCACCAATATGATTACCCCAACCTCCGGGGTGTTAATTGGTGTTTTGGGCGTAGCAAAAATACCCTACGATAAATGGGTTAAGTGGATTACACCGTTTATGATAATTTTGATTATTCTTGGGTTCCTGTTGCTCATTCCTACAGTTACCATGCAGCTGAATGGTTTTTAAAGTAGGGGTAAACCAGCTGCTGTAAAAATAATTGGTTGCTATTTATCCCTTTTCTCCTCCAACAATCGGGTTAGCTCCAGCATCTCATCGCGGTAGCGGGCAGCTTCCATGAAGTCGAGTTCCTTTGCTGCTGCTTCCATCGATTTTTTTGATTTGAGGATTGCCTTCTCTAACGCTTCAATACTCATGTACTGCACAACCGGATCGGCTGCCACGTTCGCCTTCTCAGGTTCTGTATAGTAGGTTTTTGCTGCTCTTTTTCTTCCGAATTCTTTGCCAAGAATTGCTTTGCGTGCCTTAATAATTTGTTGTGGGGTAATGTCGTTGGCCTCGTTGTACTTCAGCTGTTTCTCCCTTCGGCGGTTTGTTTCATCAATGGTAATGCGCATGGAGTCGGTAATTTTTTCTGCGTACATTATTACCTTCCCGTTTATGTTACGTGCTGCACGACCTGCCGTTTGGGTGAGCGCTCGGGCCGAGCGCAAGAATCCTTCCTTGTCGGCATCGATTATGGCAACCAGCGAAACTTCTGGTAAATCCAATCCTTCGCGAAGAAGGTTAACGCCAACCAGCACGTCAAAAACGCCGTTCCTTAAATCCTCCATAATTTCAACCCGCTCAATGGTGTCAACATCGGAGTGGATGTAACGGCAACGAATATCCAGTTTTACTAAATATTTCACCAGCTCCTCGGCCATTCGTTTTGTAAGAGTGGTTACCAGTATGCGCTCATCCTTTTCGGCTCTCATGTTGATTTCGCCCACCAAATCGTCAACCTGTGTGAGGCCGGGACGAACCTCGATTACAGGGTCGAGTAGTCCTGTTGGACGAATGAGCTGCTCAACAACAATTCCCTCGCACTTGGCAAGCTCGTAATCGGCCGGAGTGGCGCTAACGTAAATGGTTTGTCCAACAATACTTTCGAACTCATCGAATTTAAGCGGGCGGTTATCAATGGCTGCCGGAAGTCGAAACCCGTATTCCACCAGGTTCTGTTTCCGGGAATTATCACCGCCATACATGGCTCGTATTTGGGGAAGCGTTACATGACTCTCGTCAATTATGGTGATGTAATCATCGGGGAAGTAATCTAGCAGGCAGAAGGGGCGCATTCCGGGAGGTCGGCCATCAAAATAGCGGGAGTAGTTTTCAATTCCGGGGCAGTAACCCAGCTCCTTAATCATTTCCATGTCGTACTCAACCCGTTGCAGAATTCGCTTGGCTTCCAGTGGCTTCCCAATGTTGTTGAAGTATTCAACCTGTTTTACCAAATCGTCCTGAATACTTTTTATTGCAGAGTTTATTCGCTCGCGGGTTGTTACAAAAATGTTGGCCGGGAAAATGGTAACCTCATCGAGGGTTTCAATTAGGTGACCGTTAATTGGTTCAAACTTTTCGAGGGTTTCAATCTCATCGCCCCAGAAAATTATGCGGTAGGCAAAATCGCCGTAGGCGGCGAAAACGTCAACGGTGTCGCCCTTTACACGGAAAGTTCCGTTCTTAAACTCAACCTCATTGCGCGAGTAGAGGCTATCCACCAGCTTACGAAGGAAAACGTTACGCCCAATTTTTTGTCCAACCTTTATGCTAATGGTATTGCTGTGGAAATCGGCAGGATTGCCAATGCCGTAAAGGCATGAAACCGATGAGATTACAATAACGTCCTTTCGTCCAGAAAGAAGTGAAGAGGTTGCGCTTAGGCGCAGTTTCTCAATCTCCTCGTTTATGGAAAGATCCTTCTCAATGTACGTATCGGTAACCGGCAGGTACGCTTCGGGCTGGTAGTAGTCGTAGTATGAAACGAAGTATTCAACCGCATTGTTTGGGAAAAACGATTTAAACTCGCCGTACAGCTGAGCCGCCAGCGTTTTATTGTGGCTAAGTACCAGCGCGGGCCTGTTCACCTTCGCCAGAACGTTGGCAATGGTAAAGGTTTTTCCCGATCCGGTTACGCCAAGAAGCGTTTGGAACCTATCGCCACTATTTAACCCTTGGGCAAGCTGTTTTATTGCTTCGGGCTGGTCGCCGGTTGGAACAAAATCCGATGTAAGTTCAAAATTCATTCAAATTATTTAAACCATAAAAATAGTAAAATAACGTGATTTAAAGGTAAGTATAATACCATGGTTGGTATGCAGTTGAAAAATAAGGTAATGAGGTTGTATGTGGACTTAATTATTCTAGTTCTTTATTCTTTCGTTCAATAAGTTGTTTTGCATTTTGGCTTGTAACCACTTTCTTTCCCGTTTTCTCTTCAATTTCTTTTCTTGTATTTCCTGCAATAGTCCCACCTTGTTTGGCAATTCTTTGATTTTCTTTGAAATTTCTTGGATTCTTTTCTTTTGAGATTTCAGTTGTGGTTGCTTCTGCAAGCATATTCAGAACCAATTCAAGGTTTGTCATATGGTCACGTAAATTTTCTCTCTTTAACTGCTTGAAATTCTTGTATTGTTTAGTTGTTAACCCACTCCACGCCTTTGTTATTTCATCAGTTAAGATTGCGTATTCTTGCCCTTTTTTTACACCCCTATTATCCCATTCATCGGTTAGTTCTTTACGAACTTCAATGCTTTTAAGTCGTTGATTTATCCAAGATGTGGAATATCCTTTACGCAAGTAGGTTTCCATAAGTCTGTCAATTCCAATCTCAGGGTCTTCAATTTCGTCAATTCTTTCCCTGCCAACTTTTGCCAGCCACAGTTTAAAAGGTTCAGCTTTGGGCGAAGGAATTGATTGAATTAGCCTGAAAAGTTGTTCTGTATCAGCAACATCGGTTTTATAAAATTTACCGTCCGATGATTGCATTTTCAGTTGGTTACAATTTGTAACCAACTCACTTCCTTCTTTTGATAGTCTGTGTTTTAATACTTTCCAGTAATTATTTGGGTTGGGACTTTCGGTTAATATTCCAACGACATCAACTATTGAGAAATACCACTTTTCTTGCTCATCATCCCAGATAGTTCTAATCTGTTTGTCGTTGAATAGTTTTATTGCTGTATCCTTAGCCATAGAATTTGTGTTAAGTTACAAATTTAGGATTTATATCTATGAGTTAAATGAATTGTCAAAACAACTTAAAATTCTCTTAAATATTCTTAGTGGTATTTATATTTAATTTAAAGAACAGGTAATCAGTGTTAAAGTTGTTCTTCCATGCTTGCATACAGTTTTGGTATAAAGCCAACAACAAGAATTCTTAACCATAGTCGCTTATTTATTGTTTGCTGAATTTAAAAAAGGATAGACTATTGTATTAAGTTAATTTTTCTTAGAACGAATTAACTTTAAAATAGCGATGAAAGCATTCGGGTTGAAAAAAATAGAGCAAAAAAAAAGACACTACAGAAGAGTGTCTTTTTAGTTTAAGGTTTGTTGGTTAGGCTAGTTGGCGTACCAAACCGAATCGAAAATATCCTGAACCATCGATTTCTTGAAGTAGTAATCCATGGTTTCAAGTAATGTTTCGGTAACAATTGGTTTGGCAAGGTAGGCGTTGCAACCAGCCTGCAGGCACATTTCCATATCGCCAACAATGGCGCAGGCGGTTTGGGCAATAACCGGAGTTTTAGGGTTGATTTTTTTAATCTGTTCGGTTGCCTCTAAACCGCTTAAGCCTTTCAGGCGTATGTCCATTAGTATCAAGTCAATATCGCTATTGTCCTGTACTAAACTTACCGCTGTTTCGCCATCCTCGGCAACCAGAAGTTTGGCTCCGGTTCGCGAGAGGATAGTTTGCAGCAGCATTAAGCTTGAAGGATCATCTTCAACTACAAGAACTACTTTATCGTTCCACGAGTAATGTTTTGGCATTTTTTAGGGTTTTTCAAAACATGGTGCAAGTTATATTAAAATATTTGAAAACTTCAACTAAAAAATACGATTTTTTAACAATTGGTCAAAAGAAGCTAACAATTCTGAGGATCTATTATATGTGATAAATTGATTTAAAGTATTTATAATTAGACTTATACGCAAAAATATATTTAAAAAAGTTCGGAAAGAGTTTTTTTTTCATCAAAAATATTTTTGGTTTAAACAGCTGTTTACGAAACTTAACCTGCGAAATATTGTTATTCTTAATTAAAACTCCGTAAATTTATTGGTTGTATATTAAGTTTAAAAAACAAAAACCAAAATTGGCCTTTGGATACCAGCAAAGATATTGTTACTAAAAACCTTATAGTTTCCCTATTGTATTTTTTGGGAGCCATTATTTCTTATGCTATAAGCATAGGGAATTTGTACTATTTACCAATATGGTTGCCATTGGGACTAGCAATTGGTTACGCCTTTTTAAATGGGAGGAAAGTTTTATTCGGATTTATAATTTCTTCGTTGGTAGCTCATTTTTTCCTGGGAATAGTTGTTCTAAAATTTCGGGGAGTAGATATCCTTATTTCATTACTTCTTTTTTTCGCTGAGGGGGTACTATTCTATTTTTTTACTTATTTCTGGGAGAAGTTTAGCTGGCAAAACATTTTAGGCAGGAGTTCGAGGGATGTTAACAGGTTTTACCTTTTTATTTTTATTGGGTCGGTTCCGTTGGCAGCAGCATTTGCATTTCCATTGGTAAAATTTCAAAACCAGAGTTTTGTGGCGTCGTTTTTATCCGTTTTCCTTTCGTTGGCAACATCAATACTCGTTTATGTTCCAGCTGTTTTGAGCTATAATTTACTTGCAGAAGAAAAGTTTTTCAAATCCCACAAAGAACGTTTCGTGTTCTTTTTTCTAATAGTTTTAATAGTTTTTATTGGTATTGAAATATTGTGGCACCCTATATTAACTAGCAACCAGAGTGACACATTGTACTATTTTGTTTGTTTTTCAATTCTATTTTACATTTCTGTTCGCTATACCTATAAGGTTTACTCGTTCACTCTTGCAGTATTTGTTCCGCTCTTTCTGTTTTCAGTTTGGATAAACCAGGGTAGTAATACAACTCAACCGTTTCCTTTAGTTTTTGTAGATCCGTTGTTGTTTGTTTTCCTGCTATCGTTAGTTTCGCAGCAGGTGAAAGAAAAAATTTCCTATCAGGAGAAGTCAATTACAGCCAAAGCGTCGGATTACAGCGCCATTGAGGAGGAGGTTACAAGGCAGGTGGCCGAGTACAAAAGCCTTAACAATAAGTTGTTTGAAGAGATTGAAAAACGTGCCTTAGCTGAGAAAGAGCTCGAGCAAAGTCGTAAATTACTGTTTGAAGCCCAACAGGTAGCCAAAATATCCATTTGGGAGTACTCCTTTCAAACTAAACAGTTTAGCTGGTTGTCGAAGTACGATAGTAGTTTCTACTCTGATATTAATTCTGGAAATATAGAATTATCAGCACTTGCAAATATTATCCACCCCGATGATTTTAAACAAGGAAGTGTTCTTTTCGAACAACTAAGGAAAAAGGAGGGAGAATTTGAAACAGAAATTAGGATTAAGGGAACAGCAGAAACCTTTGGTTTCTTTCTCCTTCGGGGAAAAAGTTTGGCTGAAAAAGGTAGTGTCTCCAGGATTCTAGGACTTATGGTTGATGTAACCGAGCAGAAGAAGATTGAGCTGGAAATTAGGGAGAAGGAGCAGAAGTACCAGGCCCTTTTCGAGTTGAATATTGATCCGGTATGTGTTATTGAAGCCGATAACCTGAGCATTGTTGATGTGAATCCAGCGTTTCTTCAAACTTACGGTTACCAGTACGATGAGCTGATAGGAAAACCTTATACCCTGGTTTCTGCACAACCCGATGAAACAAAAACAGTGGTTGCTTTTGCAAAGCAAAAGGGTTACTACAGGGTTACGCAACGACTTCACAGAAATAAAAGTGGCGAAGAATTTTACGTTGAAGGTAGCCTAATGAGCCATGAGGTGGATGGGAAAATTATGCTGTTCATAATAAGTCACGATATAACTCGGCGTCGTGAAGCTGAAAAGAATTTAGCTGAACGCGAGCAAAAATTCAGGGCATTTTTCGAGTCTGATTTAATTGGAATGGCAGAGGTTTCCATTACGAAGGAATGGATTAGCTTCAACGATAAGTTATGTAGTATTCTTGGATATAGCCAGAAGGAACTTCACAATTACACTTGGGATCAGCTAACACATCCCGACGATTTGGCCACCGAAATTCGTTTGTACAATCAGCTACTTACGCATGAGTCTGATATCTATTCCATCGAGAAACGGTTTATAACAAAAAAATCAACCACAGTTACCTGCAAGGTAACGGTTAAGTCGGTGAAGACGTTAACCGGGAACATTTCTCATTTAATTAAGCTGGTGGAAGATATCAGCGAGCGGAAAAGAGCCGAGAAGGAGCTGATTGAAAGTCGTGCGAAGCTAAGCCATGCTCAGTCGGTTGCCAAGTTGGGAACCATTCGGTTTATTCCGGAATCGAACCTCATTCATCTTTCCGATGAGGCGTACGAAATTCTTGGCTTCGGGAAAAAGAAACCAACACTTACCCGTCGTGACTTTTTTAAAACCATTCTCCCCGATAGCCAAACCCGTTTTGAGGAGCATGTCTGTAATCTGGAGGCAGGCGCCAACGTAGAGGGAAGCCACGAGCAAACCATAATAACTCCCAAAGGCGATATTAGGTACACACTAACTAATTTTGGTAAAATTGTGGATGAGAATGACAAAGTTGTTGAAGTAGTGGCCACGCTGGCAGATATTACCCGCATTAAGCAGGCAGAGATGTCTCTTTTAGAAACCAACGCATTAAAAGATCAGATTCTTTCCATTATTGGCCACGATCTTCGTTCGCCCATCGGTTCAATGAAGCAGCTTATTGATATTTATGCTGATGGCTGGAAGGAGTACGACGTTGAATCGGCTGATTCAATTATTAAAACGCTGCAAGAAACAAGCGGTGAAACCTACAAGTTGCTGGAGAATCTGCTGGAATGGGCCAACTCGCAGCAAAAATCGAACTTTAAACCCGAAAGAACAGATCTTGTTTTACTTGCAGAGCAAGTAATTAAGCTAAGTAAAAGTGTAGCCGATGGCAAGGGAATAACTCTACAGAAGAACCTCCCCGATAAAGCAATGGCCTTTGTTGATGTTGAGATGATAAAAACCATTATAAGGAACCTTATTAGCAACAGCATCAAGTTTACTCCAGCCTCAGGGGTGATAATGGTTACCATTAATGATAAGGATGATAATCATATCGTTTCCATTTCCGATACTGGAGCAGGAATATCGGAAGAAAATATACCGAAACTTTTCGACACGTCAATTTCATTCACTACTCCCGGAACCGAGAACGAGAAGGGCACCGGTTTGGGTCTGAAGCTGGTAAAAAAGTTTGTAGAGAAGAACGGAGGTGAAATTAAGGTTGAATCTATCCTTGGACAGGGAACCGTCTTCTCCTTCTCTGTTCCAAAATACATTGATCACGAGTAGCTATTCCCTTAATGTTTTCATATTTTGGTCTGTTGGCAACCAATTTTTATCTTTACAGCCAAAAATAGCAGCATGAGTTTTCTTACCCTTTTCCTATTAGCAGTAGGTCTATCTTTCGATTCTTTTGCCGTTTCAGTTTCCAGTGGTTTGTTAAAAAAGGAAATCCTATTTTGGCAGGCAGTACGCATTGCGTTTTTTCTGGCACTATTTCAGGCTTTAATGCCTGTTGTAGGTTGGCTTGGAGGCGTAAGCGTGAAGAACTTTATGGAGCCGTTCGATCATTGGATTGCATTCATACTGCTTTCGGGGATTGGTGTGAAAATGATTGTTGAAAGCTTCAAGAATGACGAGGACAAAACAGTAAACCCGCTGGATATTAAGTTTATAATTAGCATTTCAGTAGCTACGAGTATCGATGCCCTGGTGGTTGGTATCAGCTTTGCGCTGATTGAAGTGAATATTGTTGTGGCATTTCTTGTTATTGGAGCTGTTACTTTTGTTGCATCAATGCTAGGAATTCTTTGTGGGAAAAAATCGGGAGGAAAGCTTGGAAAGCGAATGGAAATTCTTGGTGGACTAATCCTTATTGCCATTGGTGCAAAAATCCTAATTCAGCATTTGGCAGCATAAGTTTTATTTTTACTAAAAATGTATGATTATGATTTTAATCTTGCTTTTACTCTTTTACATTTTTACACCGCTTCTTATTCTGCATCTTTGCCATAAATTCCCATTCGTAAACAAGTTGGGTGCCGTGATGGTTGCCTATGGCATTGGACTGCTGGTTGGAAATATTGGAGTTATTCCATCGCTTAGCGAAAGCCTTAATAGCTTGCTTTTAGTAAATCCGAAAATTTCCGCCGATGAGGTTGATGGGTTAATTACTTCAGGAAGTTTGGTAGAATCCGATTTGCTGGCTTTCAAAATATACAAGCTCCGCGATTTGCTGATGACCGTTACCATTCTTCTGGCAATTCCGCTTTTGCTTTTCTCGGCAAATATTAAAGAATGGGCAAAACTGGCCGGTAAAACCTTAATGTCGTTCGTGTTGGGGATGATAGCGGTTCTTTCCGTTATTGTTGCTGGATACTTCATTTTTAAGGGAGCCGGAATAAAGGATTTATGGAAAATTTCGGGTATGCTCGTGGGCGTTTATACTGGCGGAACACCAAACCTTGCCTCCCTAAAGCTTATGCTCGATATTGATGCCAATACTTATATCCTAACTCACACCTACGATTTGATTGTTGGAGTGGTTTACCTGGCCTTCCTTATGAGCATTGGGCAAAAAATTTTCCACCGTTTTTTACCAAAATTCCCTATTCCTGTTGACGAGGTGAATGTGAAGGATTTAAACGGGAAGGATCCGTTTTGGGGCATTTTTCAGCGCGAAACGTTTTTCCCGCTACTGAAAGCTTACCTTGTGGCAATGGCTATATTTATAGCTGGCGTCGGCTTAAGCATGCTTGTTCCAGAGAAAATGGTTATGGTTGTGGTTATTTTAACCATAACGACTTTGGCAATTCTTGCCTCGCTAATTCCGGCGTTAAACCGAATTGACAAAACGTTCGAATCGGGAATGTACCTCATACTGGTATTCAGCATTGTGGTTTCGTCCATGGCCGATGTGAGAAACTTTGCCGGGCTAACACCCGGATTGTTTGGTTACATCTCGCTGGCCGTTTTTGGTTCGCTGTTCCTTCACGTTTTGCTTTCAAAACTTTTTAAGGTTGACGCCGATACCACCATGATTACCTCTGTAGCATTCATTTGCTCACCACCGTTTGTTCCTGTAATTGCAGGAGCAATTGGCAACAGGCACGTTATGGTTTCGGGAATAACTATCGGAATTATTGGTTATGCTGTAGGAAACTATCTGGGATTTCTAATTGCGGAGTTACTTCGGATTTTCTAAAACTCTTACTTTCCTAAGCTAACTGAATCCTTTGGGGTGTTGCTGTTGTTCCCATCACCAAGTTCGCTCGTTTCGGTTGTGTCGAAGCACAGGAAAAGCAGCGCGTCGCTTTCGTTAAGCAGAACCCAAAGGTAGTAGAAAGGGTAACCCGTTTCCTCCTCGCTGGCGTGAATATACTCCATTACAACCGATTCGGCCGGATCGTCGGGGTTGGAGTTGCAGTAAACCTTGCTCGAGTAGAAGTCGATTTGGTGAAGACTGTCGCCTTCCGAAAAATCGTAGGCAATATCGCCAATACAAAAGGTTTTATTGGTTTCGTAGCCCTTTACAGTAAAGAATTGTTTCCCCTCGGTATCCTCAACAAAGAAGGCGAAGTAGTAATCGTCGTTAAAGGTTTCTGTAATTTCTGTGGTATCGGTGGGGGTAAGCTGCCAGGCGTTGGTTATTTGGTATAGCGAGTAGAAAGCAATGCTGTCCTGCGACTTGGCTATAAACAGAATACACACGTTCAGAAGAATCAGTGTAACGTATTTTTTCATTGCTTGCTTGTTCAGTAAACGAAAAACGCCTGCAAAGTGCTAAGGCGTTTTTCGTTATGTTATTCTAGAATAGGAAGTTAAAGCCAATGTAGGTTCCGCTGCTGCCATCTCGCTCGTCGAGTGGCCGACCATGGTCAACGGCAATAATAAAGTTCCGGTTCATTACTATTAGAAGTCCAGCTCCCACGCTCATGTGGATGCTTTCCTTGTCGTCGCTGAAAATTTGATTCTGGGTAATGCCTGTACCCACATCACCCGGATCGATGAAGTAACCGCTAAATTCAATGGGTTTAACTACTTGCCCGGCGTCGAAGAAACCGTTTAATGAGAGGTAGAAGTTCTGGTTTATAAACTGGAACTTAACGAACTTCCATCGAAGTTCGAGGTTTGCGTATGCAATGGCATCGCCAACAACACGGTTACGAATAACTCCTCGTAGCGATTTTCCACCGCCAAGCCCCTCGGAGGTTGAACCTCTCAAAATTAGCGTTGTGATGTTGGGTTGAAGGTAGAACGGGCATTTTCCTAGTAGCGTTGCTTGGTACGACAACCTGTAGGCAAACGATAGGCGCTCTGGGAAAAGTGTAAAGTACTGCCTGTGAGTAAGGGTAAACTTCAGGTGTTCGTAATTTTTGCCAATTCCCATGAATGATGGAGCGTAGGCAAAAACTGCTTCGGTCCACATTCCACGGTTCGGATTTGGCTCGTTATCGCGGGTATCGAAAACAATGCCAGCCTTTACGTAGCTTACAAAATCGCCATCTTTCTCGTCTGTTTCAATAAGTCCCCAGTTTACGTAATGGTCGTATAGCGTTAGCGTATCGGGAAGTAGGTTCTCGTCCTTGCCTTCGTTCAGCTTGGCAATGTCAACTGGTGCAATTTGGTAGTTGTACAAACCAACTCCGGCAGCCCAACCAAAATTTTCCATGGGGAGTTTCCCCTGCAAATCCACGCTGTAGCGGAAAAGTTTGCGGTCGTATTTGTAGAAAACGCGCGACATGTAATCGTCGGCCTCGTCATCGGCCCAGGAAGCGTTGTACATTGACTCGTACCCGTTAAACCCGTAAAAATCGTAGGTTTTATCGGTAAGGTAGCTAAGGTCGGTTGTAAAACGAATTCCCGGAATCAGCGTTTTTGAATCGAAGAAAATTCGGTTTATTCCACTTCCTTTGGTAAAGCGCGACCATTCGAGGTAGAGGTTGTGGTTAAAATCGGGGTACCTTGTTCCATCGCCGTAGTTGAAAAGATTTAACAGGGCACCATACTGGAAACCAAGGTCAGAGTCGAACGAAACAACCGGAAGTCCACCAAAATTCCATCCCTTCTTCACTTTCTCCTCTTTCGCTGCTTTTGTCTCTTTGTCTTTCGTTTCTTTCTGAGCAAAAGTGCTGGCGGCAATCAGTAAGCTGAGAGCCAGAGCCAGAGTATTACGAGTAAATTGCATGGTTTAAAGTTTTTGGTTTCTCAAATGTAAGATTTTTATCATTTCTAAACCTAGAACATGAAAAAAAACAGAATCTTTTTTTAGAGAACCGTTTATGGAATTATTGAATCAAATACATCAATAGTATGAATGAATTTGATATTAAACCGTAAATTGCAAACTAATAATCGAAAAGCTATGAAACTACGACTTATTTTACCAATACTTTTGGCTCCTGCTTTGGCATTTGGGCAAAACAGCAGGTCGATTCCGGTTGAATCGAAGGTGAACGAAGTGAAACTTTTTTTGAGCGGAGCTCAGGTTTCGAGGGTTGCAGCCGTTGAAATTCCAGCTGGCACATCGGTAATTGTTCTTGAAAATTTGCCTAGCACCCTCGATGCTTCAACCTACCAGGTTGAGGGGAAAGGGAACTTTACTATTATGTCCATTAAGGAAGGTTTTTCCAATAAGCGCAACTCATTGCCAAAGGAAGCACAGTTGATTAAGGACAGCATTTCGCTTCTTCTCATTCAGAAGGAGGACATTGAAACGCTGAAGAGTTTACTTGAAACCGAGGAGGAGTTTTTAAACCTGAACCGCTCCATTGGCGGACAACAGAACGGAGTAAATGCAACAGATTTGAAGGCTGCTGCGGAATTTTACCGTACACGATTGACCGAGATTCGGAAAGGTATCGTTATTAATAGTAGGAGGATTACCGAGGTTAACCAGCAGATTGAACGGTTGAAAGCCAGGTTGTATCCGTTCACCTCGGGAAGGGTTGCCCTAAACCAGCAGCTTTCAGTAACCGTTTTGGCTGAAAAGCCAACCAAGGCATCAGTAATCGTATCGTACTATACTGCAGCCGCTGGTTGGGTTCCAACGTACGATATTCGTTCTGGCGGTCCCGGAAAGCCCGTTCAGCTTGTGCTGAAAGCATCGGCAAACAACTCAACCGGCGAAAATTGGGAGAATGTTCACTTTACCTACAGCACAGGAAGGCCAACCAGCAACGTGAATCCACCAATCATTAATCCTTGGTACCTGCGTCCAATTCCTCCGCGAACTCCTTCCTCATCAAGTCTAAGGTTAAGTAAAGTTGAGTTTGCCATGGACGAAGATGCATACGAGTTGGAAGAAGTTGCAACCGTAGGTTATATGAACGAGTTTGTTACTACTAGCGAAGCCGTAACGGCAACTGATTACAGCGTTTCAATACCCTACACGCTGGAAACGGGAAGGGAACCCCTTGTGGTAGAAATTGACCGGCAAGAACTTCAGGCAGAATTCGAGTACATTGCAATACCCAAATTAGCGAAAGAGGTTTACCTAATGGCGAATATTGTGAATGCCGACAGGTTGAATCTGCTTTCAGCAAACGCTTCGATATATCTGAACAATGCCTTTACCGGAACCGCAGTGCTGAGCCCCGATATGGCTTCCGACACCATAAGTTTGCCCCTCGGGCAGGATAATGCGGTAACAATTTCGAGGAACAGAATAAGAGAGTTTAAATCGAAGAAAATTATTGGTTCACGCGTTGCTGAAACCGTAGGCTGGGAAATAGAGGTTCGTAGCTTGAAATCGGAGCCAATAAATATTAAGGTAACCGACCAAATTCCTGTGTCGACTGATAAATCAATAAAAGTTGAGGCCACGGAGTTGAGTAACGGGTCACTTAACGCGGAGAGCGGTTTGGTTAATTGGAATATCAAACTTGAACCCGGGAAACCACAGAAAATCAGATTTGGTTACAAGGTTGAGTATCCAAAGGAATTGATTTTAAATGTTGAGTAAAGTTGGTTTCTATGGCTTACGTGCCTGATTATTACATTTTAAAAAGGTTGACTCGGTTTGTACTTTTTCGTAAATTGAGGCCACATTAAACTTTTAACTCATCGTTTTGTTTAACTTCACAAAAAAACGCTAAGCATTTATCTATGTTAGAAAAAATAGTCGATTTCAGCGTAAAGAACAAGCTAATTGTCATCCTTTTTACTTTAACAATCGCAGCGTTTGGTATTTATGCAATTATTCATATTCCCGTAGGAGCGGTACCCGATGTTACCAACAATCAGGTACAGGTAATAACCACAACCGGGAATTTATCAACCTCGGAGGTTGAACAGTATATCACTGCGCCAGTTGAGTTGGAGATGGCAAATCTGCCGGGAGTTGTTGAAATCAGATCGATTTCAAAATTTGGACTTTCGGTTGTAACCATCGTTTTTGATGAGAAGCTGGGAGCATACCTTCCGCGCCAGCTGATAGCTGAGAAAATTAAATCGGCATCGGCAAATATTCCCGAAGGATTTGGAACTCCAGAAATGGGGCCAATTACAACTGGTTTGGGCGAGATTTACCAGTACATCCTCGATGTGAAACCTGAGTTTCAGGATAAGTATTCGCCCATGGATTTGCGAACAATTCAGGATTGGATTGTTCGTCGCCAGCTTTCGGGAATAAAAGGGGTTGTTGAGGTGAACAGCTGGGGCGGATATCTCAAACAGTACGAGGTTGCGATTGACCCGTTAAAACTCAAAAGTCAGGATGTTACTTTGATGGATGTTTTCGATGCGATGGAATCGAACAACAGCATTTCGGGTGGAGCCTACATCGAAAAAACGTACCAGAGCTACTTTATTCGTGGCGATGGAACTATCAAATCTATTGAGGATATTGAAAATATTGTTGTTGCAAATCGTAAAGGAATTCCGCTTTTAGTAAAGGATGTTGCCGAAGTGCGCTTCGGTTTTGCAAATCGGTACGGCGCAATTACTGCAAATGGCGAAGGCGAAAAGGTTCTTGGCCAGATTATGATGCTAAAGGATGCCAACTCAAAGGAGGTAATACAGGCTGTTCACGAGCGAGTTGCTGAGGTTCAGCAAAATTTACCCGAGGGGGTTTTCATCAACCCGATACTCGATAGGAGCGATCTGATTTCTAAAACTTCGTTTACCGTTGTTGAAAATCTGGTGCTTGGCTGCTTAATAGTTGTTCTGGTTGTAGTTCTGCTGCTTGGAAATTTCAGATCGGCATTGGTAATTGCTTCCATGATTCCTCTGGCATTGCTTTTCACACTTTCAATGATGTACGTTTTTGGAATCGATGCAAACCTGATGAGTTTGGGAGCGCTCGACTTTGGAATTATTATCGATGGTGCAGTGATAATTGTTGAATTCATTGCAATAAAAGTTAACTCCAGCAAGAAGGAGCTTAGTGAGAGTGATGAAGATGGTAGGAAACGTTTGCTCGATAAAATTTCGTTCGAAGGCGCATCAAAAATGATGAGTTCGGCAATTTTCGGACAGATTATAATTCTTATCGTTTTTATTCCAATACTTTCGCTAAGTGGCGTTGAGGGAAAAATGTTTAAGCCCATGGCTTTATCTTTCAGCTTCGCAATTATTGGAGCCATGATTCTTGGCTTAACCTGGTTGCCGGTTGCCGCTTCACTTTTCCTGAAGCCCGAGAAGAAGCAACGAAAAGGAATTTCCGACTGGTTCATGGGACTTGCGCATCGTTCGTATGCGCCGGTAATAGCATGGTCGTGTCGCCATAAAAGGATTGTTTTGGGTGCAGCATTGGTTTCTCTTATTTTAACCGGATTCGTTTTCTCCCGTATGGGCGGAGAGTTTGTTCCTACGCTCGACGAGGGCGATTTTGTAATTCAACCGGTTCTGAAAACCGGAACTTCGCTCTCCAAAACTGTTGAGATGACTACCCGCATGGAGCAAATACTTATTGATAAATTCCCGGAAGTCGATCAGATTGTTTGCCGCATTGGCGCAGCCGAAGTTCCCACCGATCCCATGTCGATGGAGGAGATTGACATGATTATTCGGTTAAAACCCCGAAAAGAATGGGTTTCAGCACAAAGCAAGGAGGAACTTGCCGATCGTTTTAAGGAGGAACTTTCCATAATTCCCGGAATTGAGTACGAGTTTACGCAACCAATTGAGATGCGTTTCAACGAGCTAATAACCGGCGTGCGAGCCGATATCGCCATAAAAATTTACGGTGAGGATTTGGAATATTTGAACCGAAAAGCTATTGAGGTGAAGAATGCGATTAGCGACATTCCTGGTGCTGCTGATGTTATCCTCGAAAAAACTGCGGGATTACCACAGATGAGCGTTGTTTACAATCGCAAGCGTATTGCATATTACGGACTGAACACAAAAATGCTGAACGAGTACCTTGCCATGGCATTCGGAGGTGAATCGGCAGGTAGCGTTTTTGAAGGCGAAAAACGATTCGATATGGTAATCCGACTCAACAAAAGTAGCAGAGTTGATATCGATAACATTGAGCAGCTGATGGTTCCGCTGGAGAATGGGAAGCAGGTTCCGCTGAAAGAGTTGGCCGAAATTTCGTACACTGAGGGTCCGGCAAAAATCTCGCGCGACAATACCCAACGAAGAGTTGTGGTTAGCGTGAATGTTCGCAATCGCGATTTAAAATCGGTGGTAGAGGATATTCAGAGTAGAATTGATAAGAAAGTGAAATTTGAACCTGGTTACTACATTTCGTATGGTGGTCAGTTTGAAAACCTTCAGAATGCTACAAACCGATTACTCGTGGCAGTTCCCGTAGCGCTTCTGCTGATTTTTGTTTTTCTACACTTCGCATTCAAATCCTTAAAGGATGCAATTATGATTTTTACCGCAGTTCCATTGGCTACTGTTGGTGGAGTTTTCCTTTTGTGGATTAGAGGAATGCCATTCAGCGTTTCGGCCGGAATTGGGTTTATTGCACTTTTCGGAATTGCAGTTCTGAACGGAATAGTTCTTATTGAGCATCTTAAAGAGTTGCTGGCAAAAGGTGAGGTGAAAACCATGCGCGAGCTAATTTTACAAGGAACTCACGATCGATTACGTCCGGTTATGCTCACAGCGGCCGCCGCTGCCATGGGTTTTTTGCCAATGGCAATTTCTACCGGTGCGGGAGCCGAAGTCCAGCGTCCGCTGGCAACAGTTGTAATTGGCGGGTTGGTAACTTCAACCATGCTAACCATGATTGCATTACCTTTAATGTTCGAGATTTTTTACAATGTTGTTGGCTTTAAGATGTGGCCGCCACGATTTATCCGTTCAAAATCAATTCCGCTAACAATTTTGCTGATTTTTATTGCTCCGTTCATTTCGTTTGGGCAGCAAAGAGAAGTAAAACTCGATGAGGCGATTCAAATTGCCATGCAGAATAACAAGGAGATAAAAGCTTATGAATTGATGGTTGACGAGCAACGTGCGTTACGGAAAACCGGCTACAATATTGAGAAAACGAATTTTTACTACTCATTCGATCAGAACAATGTGGCCGATAATGGCTACCCGCTTGGCATATTTGGCGTTGAGCAAACTTTTAGCTTCCCAACTATTTACTCTGCTCAGCGCCGGGCAAATTCGGTAAACATTTCAATTGCTGAAGTTGAATTGGAGAAGCAACGACAAAATCTCACAAAACAGGTATCAAAAACTTATTACCGAATTGTCTACCTTCAGAATAAGTTGAAGGTTTACCAAAAAGTTGATAGCTTATACTCATCTTTTGGCGAGCGATCGGAAAAACGATACGAAAAAGGGGATATCGGCAGAACCGATTTGCTAAATGCAAAAGCGAAGCAGCATTTGGTTCAGGTTGAATCATTAAAGTTGAAACGTGAAATTGAAGTTGCCTACAGCAACCTTAAAACTTTGCTGCAAATTGATGACATTGTTTCGATTCCGTTCGAGGAGCTTGTGCAGATTCCTGTGAACGAATTTGACGTGGTGTCGGTTCCGGAGGTACGGAAAAATCAGCTGCTAACAGATTATCAAAGAGCAATGGTTGGAATTGAACGAAACTCGTTTTTGCCCGATTTCTCCCTCGGATATTTCAATGGAACGAACAGGTACGCCGGAGCACAGAATTACTATGGTTTTGAGGTGGGAGTGGCAATACCTCTGTTTTTTGGGGAGCAGAAAGCCAAAGTGAAAGCCAGCCGAATTGCTCAGAATGTTCAGGAGAACATGCGGTTACATGAAATTTCACGAGTAAACTCAAAATACTACGAGTTGAAGAGTGAACTGGCCAAGTTCAGTGAGTCGATTCAATTCTACAATAGTTCAGGCAGGCAACTCTCCGACGAAATCCTGCGATCGTCGCAGCGAAGCTACGAGTTGGGCGAAATGAGTTTTTTTGAATTTGTGTACAGCGTTGAGAACGCCCTGAGTATTAAGCTTGAGTATCTCGATAATTTGACCGATTTCAATAATATTGCACTGGAAATAAATTACATAACTGAATAAATTGGTTTGGTATGAAACGAACTAAATACTTTTTTCTCCTTTTGTTGTCACTGAGTTTTTCTTATCAGGGTTGTAAGCAGTCGGCCGAAACGGAGGAACCTATAGAAGTGAGCGAGGAATTAATTGTTGTTACAAACGAGCAGTTCGAGAGCGATGGAATGATTCTGGGCGAAATCTTCGAAACAAAATTCAGCGAGGATATTTCATGCAACGGGAATATTGTTGCTCCTGCCGGAGAAATGGCACAGGTTGGAATTCCTTTGTCGGGAGTGATTGAAAAAATTAATGTTGGATTGAACCAGAAAGTTTCAGCAGGACAAACATTGTGTACAATAAAATCGATGGAACTTATTGACTTACAGCAACAGTTTGCCGAAACTTCGGCAATGCTGGTTCGCCTAAAATCAGACTTTGAAAGAGCAAAGGCCCTAAAGGCCGATAGCATTGGTTCCAATAAGGAGTTTGTTGCTGTTGAAAGTGAGTTCCTAACCATGAAAGCTCGGGTGCAATCGCTAAAAATGCAGCTTGAAGTATTAGGTGTAAATCCCAATGAAGTTGAAAAAGGAAGCTGGAAAAACTCCTACGAGATAAAATCGCCAGTTGCTGGTTTTGTTACCGATATTGAAATGGTTGTGGGTGAAACAGTGGGACAGGATTCGCGAATTGCCACAGTGGTAGGAACTGACAATTTGTACCTAAAACTTTCGGTTTTCGAAACCGATATTACTAAATTGAAGAAAGGTCAGCAGGTAGGTTTTACCTTAATTTCCGATCAACAAAAAAATTTCAACGCAACGCTCACCTCAATTGGGAAAAATATTGACAAGGATTCCAAAACAGTAGCTTGTACAGCAGATATCGTTACCGAGCAAAGCTCGGAGTTCACTCATGGAGCGTTTGTAAACGCCAAAATAATTACCGGCGAATACTCTGCAAAATCATTACCTGTTGATGCTTTGGTAAAGGATGGCTCAAATTACTTGGTTTATGTGCTGGCAGAGAAAACAGGCGAAGGTTACTCCTTCAGAAAGCAGAACGTAAAAGTTAATAGGATATCAGGGCAACTTGCCGAGGTAAGCGAATTGGAACCTGGTGTAAAAGTTCTTACAAAGGGAGGTTACAGTTTGGAAGTTGAATAACTTAATAATCAATAGAGTTGAGGGTTAATGAAAATTAACCCTTATTTTTTTGCATTATGAACATATGTTCATTATATTTGTACCGAACAAATGTTCATAAAATTTATGTCGCCAAGAATAAAAAAGTTACGAAAAGTTCTGAATCCCCCGCCAATAAAGGGATTTAAACCCTATGGCCCGGAAGTTGATGGGAAAAAGTTGGAGCCAGTATTGCTCCATTTTGAGGAGTACGAGGCCTTTCGGTTGTGCGATTACGATTTGTACAACCATCATCAGGCATCAGTAATTATGGGCGTTTCACGCCCAACATTTACCCGCATTTATTCGTCGGTTCGTAGAAAGGTGGCGCTTGCTTTTGCCGAGGGGCGTCAGATTGTTATCGATGGAGGGAAGGTGTACTTCGACAGCGATTGGTACCACTGTAGCACATGTAAGTGTTACTTTAATAACCCGCAGAAGGATGTTGAAATTACAGAATGCCCTCTCTGCGGAAGCAAAAGTTTTGCAGGTTTCAATATGGAGAATGTGCAGCATGAAAGTTCTGGAATGATTCAAACTGAGTACTGCGTTTGTCCCAGCTGCGGCTATAAAACCGAACACATTCAGGGGAAACCCTGCAGCACAGAACTTTGCCCAGAGTGCAATGTGCATATGATAAGACAAGGTAGTTCAAATAGGTGTAGAAATTCAAACTGTTAAAAAATGAAAGTTGCTATTACATCCACAGGAAATTCAATGGAATCGATTCTCGACGAGCGATTTGGACGTTGCTCATACTTCGTAATTTACGATACCGAGAGCAAATCAACCGAATTCATCCCAAATCCAAATAAGGATGCGGAGAATGGAGCTGGTCCAGCTTCGGTTCAGGTAGTTGCTTCGCGCAACGTGAGTAAAATTGTTTCCGGCGAATTCGGAATGAAAATCAAATCGCTGGTTGATAGCCTCAAAATCCAGATGATTGTTGTGAAGGAGCCTAAGAAAATTAGTGAGATAATTGAAATGTTGGAACACTGAAGTTTGGTAGGATGAGCTGTAGTCGGTAGTCGGTGTTCAGTAATCAGTGTTAGTACAACATACATTTGACATCTGACATTTGACATCTGACAAATACAGTGTATTGCAAATCTTTAATAAGGAGGTAGCTATGCCAAGAATGGACGGAACGGGTCCCGATGGAAAGGGTTCAGGAACTGGAAGAAAATTGGGAGAATGCGGTAAAACAACCGATGAGGAAAAATTAAAGAAGCTCGGAAAGGGCTTGGGTAAAGGTCGCAAGTCGGGCTGTGGCGAAGGCAAAGGAAAGAGGCTTAGGAGCGGGGAGAAGGGGTGAGTTTTCCACAAGTTGGATGATCGCTAATCAGTTTGCAGTTGGCAATTTGCAGTTTGCAAATGCTAATTCTCTTTTGCAAATTGAGAATTGGAGACTGAGAACTGGAGCTTCACATCAGACATTTGACATCAGACATTTGACATCAGACATTTGACATCAGACATTTGACAT
>ERZ795053.2148-NODE-2148-length-24197-cov-9.408500_pt1 | contig 24197 bp, 17 predicted proteins | sample MGYA00375137_ERZ795053 | MGnify/ENA primary metagenome ERZ795053 (study PRJEB30182, sample SAMN05720284) | activated sludge metagenome | isolation source: Anaerobic digester | place: Hong Kong | collected 2014-12-17 ...
AACACGTTATCACTGATTCATCATCAGTCCCTTTCTAAGCATTTCCCGCCAGCTTAAAGGTGCTTGTCTGATTTTCTCAACTTCTTCGGTCAATGCCTGGTCGATCAGTTGTTTTTCAGCACGAATAGCTGCCTGGGTACGGTAGGAGCCGGTATGCTGATCAAACTCGATATCCCGCTGAATGGTATTTTTTAATAACGTAGTTTGTCTTGAATGATGCATCTCGAATTGATGTTCATGCTCATGAAGAACCAGATCATAAGGGCTGCGGGAGGAGATAAGTTTTACGAAGATGGGCGCCGTTTCAATGGCGATAAAGAGCAGCATAATAAAGAGACTGGCGATCCAGATCGCTTCACTCCTTGAAGCCAGCCGGCTTAATGCTTCCAATCGCGCGGCAAACCCATTGAACGGCGTATCCTCCAATCCGGATACGTCAGCCTGCAATGCCGTTTGCAGGGACTGCAATTGAGCTTCTTTGTCCCGGATCATGGGTTCATTGCGCGCCAAAACATCCTGATATTCCTGTTCAGCGCGGTCGGCATCAGCGCGCTTGACCTGATAAATCGGTCCCAGATTCCGCTGTTTTGAACCTCCGGTACCATCTGCTTCCTGCTGGGCAGCCATCGCCAGCTCATCGCGGTGAGCACGTTTGGCTTCTTCTTCCGACTTCAAGTTTGTGATCTCCGTCTGCAGTTTTTCGGAGTCTCCGGTATAGCGGGCTTTCACTTTGTCCTCCTGATCCTTACGGACCTCCTGACGCATACTGACCAATTCGGCCTGTATTTCCCGATCAAATATTTTCAACTCGAGAGGTTTGGAAATAACCAACGCAATCAATACGGCAAATGCAATCCGTGGCAGCGCCACCAGAAAGTCTTTAAATCCATTTCCCCGACGCTTCATGCTGGAAACAATGTAGCGATCCAAATTAAAAATCATCAGTCCCCAAACCAAACCAAATACCAATGCAGGCAACCAGGATTGAAAGACCGTATAGATGGCATAGCCTGCTGCAATGAATGCCAGCACACCGGTAAAGAAAATGGTTGCGCCAATACCCGTGTACTTGTTGTAATCGGTAGGGCATCTTTTTAGTACGGAAGGGTGAACACCGGAGCAAAAAAGAAAGAAGCGTTGGATGCGTTCCATGATGTATCAGGTTTATTGTAAATGTGTATGAATGAAATTGTAAACCGGAAATTAGCCCCCTTTCGTATGTCTTCACCGGATTTTTCGACGAGTTCTGGTAGTTAATCCATTAGTGGTGTCCATTGAACAACGAGAATAAATTCTTCATCTTTAGCGTCCAAAGCACATAACCATGGCACGTACTCCAGTTTCCGAAGAATTAAAAAAAGCCATTTCAAGGTTGCCGTCGAAAGAAAAAGACAAATACCTGTTCCGGTTGATAGCCAAAGACCCTATTCTGCTGGAGCAATTGGAGTTTCAGTTGCTGGATGAACGATCCACAGTCGAAGAGCGGCGGGAAAACCTGCAAAAAAAATTGGAGAAGGCAATTAAACACGTCGCTTCTGGAAGAGGAAGAATTCGGGCGTTGATTTCTGAAGTACGCAGTCAGAGTGCCGGAATTACCCGCCATCTTCGGGTCACCGGCGATAAATATGGCGAAATCGAACTCAACTTAGTCCTGATTCGAGAAGCCCTTGCCGGGGTTACTGGCCATTACCTGCGCAGCAATCCCCGGGATCAGATAAAATTATACGAATACCTGATCACCCGGTTGTTCAAACTCAGTAACCTCATCGAGAAGATCCATATGGATTATCGATTGGATTTTGCAGAAAAGCTCCAGGAAATTGGGGGCCTCATCGGTTCCAATGACCTGATGATGCATACCTGTATAATGAATGGAATGGATGTGAATGTATTGTTACAGGGTGACTTCCCTATCCGAATAACCGATTAACCCCCCGCACTCCTTACCACACACCCCATATCGATTACTTATACCGCATTAAAACTGGCCGACCATATCCTGTACCGCTCCGACAAATGACTTCATTTCATCCATGGTACCTATCGATACACGACACCATTTACCACCTCCAAAATTATTGGAGCGGATGATATACCCTTTAGCAAGCATATCCGAAGCAAAATCACCCGGGTATTTGCCCAAATCGAACATGAAGAAATTCGTGGCCGAATCCAGGGTTGGGCGACCCATTTGTTGAATGGCATGCATGGCATAGGACCGTGCTTCTTTATTCCAGTCCCTTACTTTATTCCGGTAAGCTTCATCTTCCATACTCGCTGCCGCAGCCGCCATGGTCAGATTGCTTACACACATTTGTGTGCTGTCAAAAAAGTTATCCTCCAGCGACTTGATCAGGGAAGCATGGCCTGCAGCAAAGCCTACCCGTATGCCGGCCATCCCGTGGATCTTGGAAAACGTGCGTAAGATCAACACATTCGGATGATCATGGACCAGATCCATCATCGACATCGCATTTGGGTCTTCCTGAAAATCCATATATGCCTCATCGATAAGTACTACCGTCTGCTTCGGGATGGAGGTTGTAAAATCATGCAATTTCGCTGCATCCAGGATAGTCGCGGTGGGGTTAGCCGGATTACAGATGTAAACCAGTTTGGTCATGCTGGTAACTTTATCGGCCATGGCTTCCAAATCATGAACGCCCGCCGGAGTTACCGGAACCTCAATAACATCGTTGCCTAATTTCCTGCTGAGTTCAGGCAGAATAAAAAAGGTCGGCGAAGCGGAAACCACCGGTCCCCCACTAAAGTGACGGGCTGCCAGGTTAAGTCCTTCACTGGATCCCGCAGTTACCAATACCTGGTCGGATTCCAGGCCGTAATAATTAGCTAACGTTTTCCGGAATCCTTGCATGGAGGGTATGTTGAACTGATAGCGATTCGATAGTCCTGCCATATCGGCAATCGCCTGTTTTGCACCGGGTGCTATCCCATAAGGGTTTTCGTTGGAGCCCAGATTGATGAGTCCTTCCGCTTTCCCAAAACTGCGCAGCAATCTTTCTTCATTGCCCAGGGACTTTAGATTCAGGGAAAGGCCCAAAGCGGCCAACCCGGAGTTGCGCAACCAGGCGCGACGATTCATACCTTCCTGCATATTTTCAGTTTTTTACTAAGATAATTTAAGTTTGGCATACCTTAAAACGAAACGGTAAATCGACAGCCCCTGAATGTTGCACCATACATCAACGGGCTGACTGTTCATTTCCAGTTAACTTGGAACCAATATGCAGTTTGATTACGATTACATCATCATTGGTAGTGGCTTCGGAGGCTCCGTCAGCGCCCTTCGCCTGAGTCAGAAAGGATACCGGGTGCTGGTACTTGAAAAGGGCAAATGGTGGCGAGCGGAAGACTTTGCCAAAAACAACTGGCAGCTCCGCAGATGGCTGTGGGCGCCCAGACTCGGCATGCGGGGAATATTCAAGATGACTTTTCTTAATCACATCACCGCTCTGTCAGGAGTTGGAGTAGGTGGCGGATCATTAACGTATGCCAACACCCTTCCGGTACCAACCGATGAATTTTATCGATCGGGGAGCTGGCATACATTAGCGGATTGGAAGGAAGAATTGGCACCTTATTATGACCTGTCCTACCGTATGTTAGGGGCAACGACCCATCCCTATCAGGGCACGGCAGATCAGCACTTGCAGCGCCTCGCCCGGGACCTGAACATCGAACACCAATGTCAAGCCACCCAGGTAGCTGTCTATTTTGGAGAACCCGGCCGTCAGGTGTCCGATCCATATTTTGCAGGTCGTGGCCCGGACCGCAAGGGCTGTATCCATTGCGGCGCCTGTATGACCGGATGCCGGCATCATGCAAAAAACACGCTGGACCAGAACTACCTTCACCTTGCGCAGCTGGAAGGAGCAAAAATCCTGGCAGAGTGCGAGGTTACCAGGGTGGTACCGAGGGATGGCAACACCGGAGCCACGGGGTATAACGTCGTTTATAAACCCCATCGGAAAAAGGAAAAAAGTGTTACAGCCAAAGGCATAGTCTTTGCAGGAGGGGTGCTGGGAACAGTCCCTTTGCTTTTAAAATTGAAGAGCTCCTCCCTACCCTTCCTTAGTGACCAAATTGGCCGCCAAATCCGCACCAATAATGAAGCGCTAATAAACGTCGTTTCTACCGATGCTCAAAAAGGTGACTTCTCCAAGGGCATTGCAATAGGTTCTATTGTCCAGACCGACGCCGACAGCCATCTGGAACCCACCATTTATGGCAAAGGTTCTGGCTTTTTTAAACTGCTCATGGTCCCATGGATTCCGGAACGCAATAAAATTAAGCGCCTCGGATTATTGGTTGGCACCCTATTTAAACATCCCATTAAATGGACCAGGGCATTCTTCGCCGGTGACTATGCTTCTCGATCCACCTATCTGCTTTTTATGCAGACCATCGATAGTACACTCCGGTTAAGAAGGGGAAAAATTACACCGCTGAAAACCCAGCATGAAAGTGGGCCAGCTCCTTCTGCATTCATTCCCGCCGTTCAACCGCTCGTCCGAAAATATGAAAAGCAGGTCAAAGGCATGGCTTTTGTCGGTTTTACCGAGACGCTCTTTGGCATTCCTACTACAGCCCATATCCTCGGCGGTGCAGTCATGGGGGCTTCTCCGGAGGAGGGTGTCATCGATAAGAACAATCGCGTATTCGGCTATCAAAATATGCTGATCTGTGATGGTGCGATGATCTCTGCAAATCCGGGGGTGAATCCCTCCCTGACCATAACGGCAATCAGCGAAAGGGCTATGGCACAACTACCGGAAAAAATGCGGGATAAATCCTAATACTATGCACCCATAGCTGAATTTGATTGTAAGCGTAAGCATACCAAAGACTTAACAAAATTCCGATATTTAGGTATGAAGCGTAGAGAATTCATCATCCAAACCACCCGGATCGGACTTACCATCCCGTTTTTGGCCAATCATTTATCATCCAAGACGCATTGGATCACGCTCAGTTTTGACGATGGATTTAAAAAGTCCTTTTACCGCATCGCAGAAATTCATGAATCCTTCGGCTTAAAAGCCTGCCTGAATGTCATTGCATCTGGTCACATGCCTGGTTTCAAGGCGGTCGATCAATGGATTCTTCCCGAGCTGATGGGCAATTTTGACGACTGGAACAAATTGAAGGATCGTGGACACGAAGTCATGCCGCATACCTGGGAACATCTGAACCTCACCAAAATCCCGGAAAAACAGGCCAAAGAAAACATGACCAAATGTTTCGATTATTTCGAAGCGCATTTGGATGGCTACGACCCTACCTACGCGGTATACAATTTTGCATTTAACGCTTCCACACCTGAACTGGAGCGCTTTGCCCTCGAACGCGTAAGCGCTGTGCGGACCGCAGGATGGGTTCTCTTAAAAGATGAACGCTCCAATCCACTGCCATCAACCAACAAATCCCTCCGGCTGGGATGCTGGAGTCAGGGGCCAGAATATTGCGACACTTTCGTTGAAAAAGAAATCGACGAATTCCTTACCTCTGATGGTGGCTGGCTGATCCTCAATCTGCATGGGTTGGATCAGGAAGGTTGGGGACCGCTTCATCCTATGTTCCTGGAAAAACTTTTGAAAAAACTGGTCGAAATGCCACAGGTGGCGGTTGAGCCGGCAGGCGTATTTATCCGCACCGTTTAATCCGGATCATTGTCAAATTTCGATTTTAATTCACCGTTTGCGCCCACAGTTTTTCCGGACAATGAATAATTTTAGGGGCGCCTGCAATATTGGTTAGGAAATATCAATGATCGCAACATGAAATGGTCACTAGCTTATAACATTACTTGCTTCATCCTCCCGGCAATAATCGTTCTGTCCTGTCAGAATGAGGACGTAGTCAATAACAGCTCCTCCGATTACAATGCCGTTCAATATGTTGATCCGCAACTAGGGGCTGTCCATGCCCGGTGGTTTTTTTACACACCGGCAGCCATGCCGTTCGGGTTGGCAAAATTAGCACCGCACACCAATGCCTATGAGAGTATTGGCTCCTGGATGCCCGGCGGATACGATGACCGGCAGACCTCGATCGAAGGGTTTGGTCATTTTCACGAATTTCAGATCGGAGGTGTGGTTGATATGCCATTTACCGGTAAGCTCAAAACAATACCCGGCACCCTGGAAGAACCGGACGCCGGCTACCGTTCACGGTTTGAGAAATCCTCGGAAGTCTCCGAACCCGGATATTATGCGGTAATGCTCAAAGATTATGGCATCAAAGCCGAGCTCACTGCAACCGAACGAGTCGGTTTCCACCGGTATACTTTTCCCGCTTCGGATTCTTCCGGCATCTTGTTTGACCTGGGTCACAAGCAAGGCGAGAGCAGCGATGTGATCCGCGCAACGGCAACATTAGTCAATGGTCATGAAATCATAGGTTCCGTGGAGACCTATCCCGAATACTGCAAATTTTGTGACCCCGATCGTTATGTGACCATGTATTTTTGTGCCCGTTTAAACAAAGAACCGGATTACGTCGGTACATTTGTTGACCAGTTGACCTTTCCTGGCCAGACGTCCACCGACACGGTCCACAACGGCATTTATGTAATCTTCAAAACGCAGGATCAGGAAGCCGTGGAAATGCAGGTAGGCCTATCCTACACCAGCATCGAGAATGCCCGACTGAATCTCGAATCCGAAACGGCGTCGATGGATTTTGATGCCGTCAGAAAGAGCGCCAGCACCACCTGGAATGATTGGCTATCCCGAATTCGTGTCGAAGGCGGTCTACAAAGCGATAAGGTGAAATTTTATACCGGATTATACCACGCATTATTGGGACGCGGCATTGCCAGCGATGTTAATGGCCAGTATAAATTGCATGGCCAAGGAATCGGGCAAATACCGCTTGACGAACAAGGTAAACCCCGGCACCATCATTTCAACACCGACGGGATGTGGGGAGGATTCTGGAACCTGAGTCAACTTTGGTCTCTGGCTTATCCCGACTATTACCAGGATTATCTGCAATCAAACATTGATTTTTATAACGAGATGGGTTGGTTGCACGATGGCGAAGCCGCAGGCGCCTACACCAACGGTGTGCAAACCAATGTTCAGGGATTACTGATTGCGGCTGCCTACAACTGCGGTTTGCGGGATTTCGATTATCAAACCGGTTACCAGGCTGCCGTCAAAAACGAGCTGGAATACCATGGACGCAATCTTGGCAACGGGAAGTACGACCTGCATCGATTTGTCAATCTGCATTATGTGCCGTTCGAAGACACCACCTTATCCAATGGGTGGGTATTTAACTTTGGCACATCCCATACGCTGGAGTACTCCTTTACATCATATGCCGTAGCTCAGATGGCCCGTGCCTTGGGACACCAGGATGATTATAAAAAGCTGATCGAACAGTCCGGTTACTGGCAAAATATATTTGACCCTCAAACAAAATTTATCCGCCCAAAATATCCGGACGGCAAATTCCTCGATCCATTCGACCCCATGAAACCGTGGGTCGGTTTTCAGGAAGGCAATGCTTATCAATATACCTGGTATGTGCCCCAGGATCCTGCAGCACTGATCCGTGTTTTAGGGAATGACTTATTTAACCAGCGATTGGAAAACACCTTTGAAGAATCCCGCAAGAGTGTATTCGGCGGCGGCAAGGAGCTTGACAGTTTTTCCGGATTGGAAAAGTTATACAATCAGGGTAATCAGCCTTGCTTATTCCATCCCTGGTTATTCAACTATTCCGGTAAACCATGGCTTACCCAGAAATGGACACACATTATTTGCGATGAATTTTATGGCACTGAACCACTGCATGGCTATGGTTATGGCCAGGACGAAGATCAGGGCCAGCTGGGTGCCTGGTTTGTAATGGCTGCGCTGGGATTATTTGATGTACAGGGCCACTCAGCCGAAAAGCCTACCTTCCAGTTTGGCAGCCCGCTGTTCCCCAAAGTCACCATAGATATTGGTCAAAACCCGGGAAAACAACTGATCATCGAAACCGAAAATTCAGGCCCGGGAAACTATTACATTCAGAATGCTTCCTTTGACGGAAAAGATTTAAATGACTGCTGGATTTATCGCCAGGATCTGATCGGCGGTGGAGTGCTGCATTTTGCAATGGATTCAATACCCAATGAAAATTTTGGCGCCTCGACGCCCCCTCCTTCAACACATTAATTCGCAGCGGATGAGAATTTTATTTTTTTCCATAGTCCTATTCTGGATCGGGTGTACTCCGGGAAGAGACTCCAATTTGATCGAGTCCATTCAAAATGATTCGTTGTTTGCATTTGTGAAATACAAAGCAATGGAAACGGTAAAAACCGGGTTCAATGCCGGGGATGGTTACGGTGAAGTATGGATCAGAGACTACAATACATTCATACGGCTTTCTGCAGAGGTATTTCCTTCCAATGAGTTAAAGCGTAATCTGCTGGTATTTTTCAAACTTCAGGGCCGGGACGGCAACATCATCGATGGATTTGTTCCCAAAGAAAAGGCAGGAGTCGATTACGATGGCATCACAACCGAGCTGGAATCCAATTTCGTAGGCCACAAAAATACTGTAGAGACCGACCAGGAGACATCCCTGGTACAAGCGGTTTACAAGTTTATTGAAGCTACCGGCGACAGCATCATTTTACGAGAAATGATCGGACAGCAAACCGTTGGTGACCGTATGGAGGATGCGATGCGTTATCTGATGAAAAACCGTTACAATGAAAAATATGGGTTGATCTATGGAGCCACCACGGCAGACTGGGGGGACGTACAACCTGAAGGCGGCTGGGGTGTGGACATCTCGGATTCAACCCACTATGCCATAGACATTTACGACAATGCCATGTTCATCATTGCGCTGGACAATTTGATAGCCCTTGTTCCGGAATCGGCTTACCACTGGCAACCCATCCGGGATACGATTGCTGCGCATTGCCGGAAATATTTATGGGACGACAGGCACCAGAAATTTATTCCTCATTTATACCTCAATGGCTCTCCTTTTCCCGATGAATTTGATGAAAATGCCATTTTCTACCATGGAGGCACCGCAGTGGCCATCGAGGCAGGTTTACTGACTAAGAAAGAAATCAGTATTTCATTGGAAAAGATGATCCAGGATGTAAAGGAGGCCCATGCAGCCTCCATTGGGCTAACCATGTATCCGGTGTACCCCGAGGGTTATTTTAAAAATAAGGTTATGGGGCCTTACAGCTACCAAAATGGTGGTGATTGGACCTGGTTCGGCGCCCGGATGATCCAGCAACTGATCCGCAATGGCCTGGTGGCCGAGGCTTACGAACAAATGCAGCCTATGGTCAATCGGGTAAAGGCAAATAATGGCTTTTACGAATGGTATACGGTCGATAATCAACCGAAAGGATCCGGCACTTTCCGGGGTTCAGCGGGTGTTTTGTTCGATGCTATCAGGTTATTTGAAGCCTATGCCACGGAAAACAATTGATAATTTGTCTTCTGTTTGATCCCGGGACAACGTTAAAATTCAATTTGATTACATTGTAGGAAATTGGTCTGGCCTCCCAAACGGGTTGGCTCCAAAATAATTTCAATTAACCGGATATGAGCATCAATAAGCCTACGCTGAATTTCTGGCAGATCATCAATATGAATTTTGGCTTTTTCGGGCTGCAATACAGTTTCGGGCTGCAACAAGCCAATATGAGCCCGATCTATTCCTACCTGGGCGCTGTGGAGAGCGAGTTACCCTACTTATGGCTGGCAGGTCCCATGACAGGCTTGATTCTCCAACCCATAATCGGGTCGATGAGCGACCGGACCATTACACGCTGGGGACGGAGAAAACCCTATTTCTTTGTTGGTGCTATTATCTGTAGCTTGGCGCTGTTCGTTATGCCCTTCAGCGCGTCGGTCCTGATGGCGGCCAGTACCCTGTGGATTCTGGATGCAGCCAATAACATTACCCTGGAGCCCTACCGCGCCTTTATCAGCGACAAATTGGATAAATCACAGCATCCCATAGGGTTTCTGACCCAGAGTGCTTTTACCGGACTCGGTCAAACATTATCTTATCTCACGCCCACCCTGTTGATTTTTCTGGGCATCAGTAAGAGTGCCACGGCACTGAACCATATTCCGGTAACTACCATGTGGGCTTTTATGATCGGCGCAGTTATTTCCATTTCTTCCATCCTGTGGTCACTGATCACCACCAAGGAAATTCCACTCTCCGAAGAAGAAAAGCAACAAATCCGATCGACACCGGGAGGAATCAAAACGACCCTGCGGGAGATCGCGGATGCGATAAAAGAGATGCCCAAGCCGATGAAGCAGATGGCGCCGATGATGCTCTTCAGCTGGTACGCTATGTTTACCTATTGGATTTACATTGCCAAATGCCTGGGCAGGTCAGTTTATGGTACTTCCGAGACCTCGGACCCGGGTTTTCGCGATGCTGAACTATTGGTGGGACAGATCGGGGCCTTCTACAATTTGATCGCTTTCATCAGCGCTTTCATCCTGGTTTACTTCGCTAAAAAATTTGGAGCAAAATTGATTCATGCCTGCTGTCTTGCCCTCGCCGGAATCAGTTTGTTTTATCTGCCTTCCATATCGGAAGCCCGTATGGTATTCATCCCCATGATCGGCGTTGGACTCTGTTGGGCAAGTATGATGGGTAACACCTACGTGATGCTGGCGGGAGTTATCCCCGCGAAAAGAACCGGTGTGTACATGGGAATCTTTAATTTGTTTATCGTCATCCCCATGCTTATCCAGACGTTCACGGTCCCGATGTATTACGAATCCTGGTTGGGGAACAATCCGGTCAATGCAATCAAATTGGCCGGCATCCTGCTTTTGTTGGCTGCAGGTTCCGTTTTCGTGATAAAACTAAACCCTCCCGAAGTCCTGGAAAAGGTGTGATTGCGAGTTTTTGGTATTTCGGGTATGTTTCTCATTTACTCTTTATTTTGTTTTAAAACCACGTCTTATGGCATACCATAAATCAATCCCCTTGGCAATCATACTTATCGCTACCGGCGTGATTTGGTCTTGCGCTCCTCCCTCCTCTTCATTTCAGTCAGCCTGGTTTACCGAATTAGGCATCGACAGGTCCTGGGCAGGACCGGAATACTGGCTAAATCCCCTGCAGGCCTGGCGTCAGAAGGATGGCGAGTTGCAGATGATCCAATCCGGAGGTGACCGGAACTGTGTCTTGCTGACAAGGGAAGTTTCCGAAAACACCGGGCGTTTCAGGACAAAAACGACCTTTCGGCGTATTGCAGGCGACATCATTCAGGGTTCAGAATCCCAAACCGAACAAACGGTTACCGAAGGCAATGTCCCTGTCAGTGAAAATACGGATGGATGGATAGGCTTTCAACTTGGATTAAAAGGAGAATTTGATGACTACCGCGACGATGCCGTACATGGCATCGGTTTTTGTGCGGGCATTGCTACTGATGGCCGGTTGTTCGTTGGTGCTCCTCAGCAAGGCGATCCTACCCTGAGTGGCTGGCAAGCTGTGGAGATGGCCCTCGAGGTGAACCCCATCGACTCTGTCTATTACGAAGTTCTTCTGGAAGTACGTGATATCCATCAAGGAATAACGCGTAATCTCATGCGACAAGTCCATGGCACCTGGTTACCGGGATTGTTGGCACTGACGTGCTCGCAAGGTCTGCCTGATCTATTAGCGCTCAATGAAGCAAGGCCGGGTTTTACGGAACTGAAAGAATTGCCCAAACAAAAGGGAGGAGCGATCCTCGCCGCCTTCGGAACCTGGTCGGTTGAAGGTGATAAATTGTCTGTCCACAACGATCGCGCATTTGGTCCGATCCTGTGGACACAATATGCGCTATCGGATCACACACTAAAGATGGCCGTCCAGATGGCACCTATTGGAAATGACCTGCACGGTCTCATCCTTAAAATCGATGGTCAACAGGTAGCTGAAAGTCAGGTCGATACGCCAGCCTATAATGCCTTATTCCGCATACCCGATTGGATCGATTCCTTAAATCATCACTTTGAAATAGTCTACCGGAACCAACGCGGGCAGTCCTTCAGCTATCAGGGAGCGATCCCCGCCATGCCCAAAAAAAGGCTGATCGTCGCTTCACTATCCTGTATGGATGACGTAGGGTTTCCACAATCGGACCTGGTCGAACACGTTCAGGAGCAGCACCCGGACCTGTATCTTTTTCATGGAGATCAATTGTACGAACGGGTCGGCGGCTATGGCGTTGAGAATCGCAACAAACTCGACTATCTGCGCAAATGGTATCTCTTTGGTTGGACCTTCCGGGAAGTGATCCGGAACCGGCCAGCAGTCATCATACCCGATGATCATGATGTTTTTCATGGAAACCTCTGGGGTGCCGGAGGCAAAGCTGCCGATGTGTCCCATGGTTATGGTTACGAAGCACAGGATGATGGTGGATACAAACAACCACCTTCTTTTGTCAATCTGGTGCACCGGACCCAGACAGCACATCTCCCGGACCCATACGATCCGACACCTGTTTTACAAGGTATTTCCGTTTACTATACCAATCTGAATTATGGCGGCGTCTCCTTTGCTATCCTCGGTGACCGGCAGTGGAAGTCGGCTCCGAAAGCATTGTTCCCCGAGGCAGAAATCGAAAATGGATGGCCGCAAAATAAATCCTGGGATGCCAAAACTCAGGCATACCATCCTGAAGCACAATTGTTGGGACCACGACAGGAGGCATTTCTTGAGCATTGGGCCGGAGATTGGTCAGCAGGGGTTTACCTTAAAGCGGTGGTGTCTCAGTCACCTTTCTGTAATGTGGCCACCCTCCCGAAAGATATCTATCACGACAAATATGTACCCACCCTGCCGCGTTACCGCCAGGGCGAATATCCTCCCGATGACCGTCCGGTGGCCGATTTTGATTCCAATGGATGGCCCCAAAACAAACGCAACCAGGCATTGACCTCCATGCGGAAAGCGTTTGCGATACACTTGGCGGGAGATCAGCATCTGGGATCAACCGGGAAGTATGGCATTGATCAATTTGATGACGCCGGCTATTGGGTGGCGACGCCCGCCATCTCCAACCTATGGCCCCGGCGCTGGTTTCCGTCAGCTAACGGAGCGGACGGACCGCTCCCCGGCAAAGACCGGAATATCGGAAAATATGAAGATGGGTTTGGCAATAAGATTGATGTCATGGCGGTCGCCAACCCCTACGATATTGACCGGGAGCCGGGTAAGATTTACGATAAGGCGCCAGGGTACGCAATCCTCGATTTTGATGTAACAAACCGAACCATTACAGCCGCAGTGTGGCCTAGATGGTCGGGGCCGGATGCAACGGATACAAATGAACCTTACCCTGGCTGGCCCATCGTCATCCATCAGGAGGACAATTACGGCCCGCATCCGCTGGCCTATTTGGATTCCCTCCACGTCAACGGGGAGCAACTGGTCAAGGTGATCGATGCCCGGACGCAGGAATTGGTTTATGCCCTGAGGCCGGTGGCAGGCACTTTCCGTCCTCCGGTTTATGATACGTCCAGAACCTATCAAGTGATTGTGGAATAAAGACTGAGCCAAGCAAACCAGGATGATTTAAATCATTTTGTCTGCTAAAAGGATTTGGTTAAGCTTGTGGCAAAGAAGAAATACGCAATGAAGCAGTTTTTTACGCCTAAGCGCCTCCTGGCATTTACGATTGGTCTTTGTTACCTCTGGTTTGGGTTCCTGAAATTTGTCCCCGGTTTGAGCCCCGCCGAAGCACTGGCTGGTGATACCATCAACGTCCTTACCGGGGGCATCATCCATGGTCGCATTGCCATCGTTCTGCTAGCTATCTGGGAATTTTCCGTCGGTACCGCCCTGGTCCTGAACATTGTGAATAAAACGGTCCTCTGGCTGGCATTTGTACATATGGCCTGCACCTTTCTTCCTCTGGTCTTTTTCCCTTCATTATCCTTTAGCACAGCGCCCTTCGGGCTTTCCCTGATTGGACAATACATCATAAAGAATCTGGTCTTTATCAGTGCTTTGCTGTATTTATACCAGGAGAAAGGCAAAAAACAAGAAGAACTACCCCACGTAGTAAAGTCCAAGTCCCTGGAACACGTAGGTCAATAACAAACCGGTCCTTCGCATCATCGGGCAACCCGTCATCCTATCCAAGCGCACTTCGGATTGGCCCAACACCTTTTTCAGTCAATTCCATCGATCGATTGACCACCTTTGACGCAAGCTTCACCATCGGTGGCCGATCATAAAACTTAGGACTCCATTGCATCAACCGGCAGGTAAAAAAGCCGTAGCGGGATGGTTTATCAAGCGAGTACCTTATCTTAAAGGTCCTATGCTAGTCAAATCAAACCTTGAAAACCGTCTATGAAATCATTGTATGCATTATTAGTAGGCATTAACGCGTACCAACCCCCATTGGCCCAATTACGCGGGTGCCGTAAAGACGTTGCACAAATAGAAGGTTTTATAAATAAATATGTGGGAAACGGGATGAATGTTCATCTCAAAAAGCTGGAAGATCAGCAAGCCACCTACGGTCATATCAAAACAGCCTTTCGCGATCATCTGGGACAGGCCGGCCCCGGAGACATCATTTGGTTTCATTTCAGCGGTCATGGATCGGAAGAGCCTACTGCCAAAGAATTCCTTGACCTGGAACCCAATGGAAAAGATCAAAATCTGATTTGCTATCCGGACCCTTCCGGCTCTTCAGACTACCTTGCCGATAAGGAATTGGCCGTGTTATTGTATGAACTTCAGCAAAAAGCCTCCGGTAAAGAACCGGTGCATATAGTCGTATCTCTGGATTGTTGCCACTCGGGTTCAGGTACCCGATCCGCCGTTACTACACCCGATATCATCACGCGGAATGCCCCTTCTCAGAATCTCCAACGCAATCTGGACAGCTACGCAGATGGTTATTATGCGAAACAAAAAGGTCCATTGCAGATACCTCTGGCCTCACATCTTGTGTTAAGTGCGTGCGAAAGTGTCGAACGTGCCGGTGACCTTCCCCAGGGAGGCGCATTCACGACCGGTTTGATCAAAGCACTTGAGCAATCCAAGGGAAACATCAGTTACAACGATTTGTATTTACAGACGCGCGCTTCGGTAAGGAAGATTTTGAAAACCCAAACTCCCAAATTTGCGACCATAGGCACCTTCGATCCCTATACGCGTTTTCTGGACGGATCCCCGCTCGGCTCGCCCGTCACGTATGAAGTACAAAAGGAGGGAGATTCCTGGTATTTACAGTGCGGAGCCGTTCATGGCTTGGCGACCAATCCCTCCTCTCCCATCGAGGTTGAGCTTTACACCCCGGCTCCGGAATCCAAACTTTTGGGAAACGGTACCATCTCAAGCGTAGGCGCTCAGAGAAGTAAGCTGCAATTGAAAGATGGTTTTAACTTCAAACACTTCCTGCGCACGGTGCTTCCTGGCGAGGAAAATTATCTGGGGAAAATCATCAGCTGGCCGGTGGATCCGGTGCTCGTGCAACTCACCGGAGAGCCCGAAGGATTGGCACGAATTAAAGCTGCCTGGCGCACCGATAAAAACATTCAATGGACCGATAATGCAGTAGATTCCGGCCTGACGATATCCGCAACCCCGGAGCAGTACACCTTGCGGGATGACGGTCTCCGCCAATATGCCATGAAAACAGAGACCACCGACCAGACTGCAGCCGGAGAGATAATTGACGCCCTGGGTAAATTGGTTAATTGGCGTCGCTCCATTGCGCTTGAAAACAAAAAACCAACTCTCCTTCAGGAATGGGCAAACCTGGAAGTAGTGGTTTATGATACCCAGCGGAAAGAACAGGTTATCACTGCTCCGGAAATCAAGTTGTATGCCAGTCCGGAAAATAGCCTGAAAGGCCAGTTTGGAATCGGTGCGAGGGTGCGGATTAAGGACGCCTCGCAAGAACTCTTTGCCTATTTATTTCATCTGCGCCAGGATTACAGCATTAAATGCTATGAAGGGGAAGTAGCCTTTCGTCCGGAGGAACATCCGGATAAATCGGAAGTGGTCCTCCCGCTGTGGAAGAAAATATACAGTTGGGGGCTATCCCAGGATGAGGATCAGACTACCTCCTATTTCCAATTGATTGTAACCACTGAACCACTCGATTACCAACAACTCATCCAAAGTGGGCTTCGCGTACTGCGTGACGAACTCAGCATGTGGAATCCGACGAAATTGGCAGAAGACTGGAATGTATCGACCATAAAGGTTACGATTTGCCGGCAGGACAACAAAATCAACAACCAACAAGCAGTCTCCCTGGCTGATGGACAGCTGGTGATTCAACCACATGCATCCATGCAGGGCAGGGTCGGGTTATCTGGCATTACCACCGGAACAAGGAGTCAGGATCCGGTACAATATTTTCACGCATTGAATACCGATGCCTTCTCTCTGATGTCATTATCGCAAACCAGATCTGCTGCAGAACAGCAGGTTTTGGAAATAACCGATATCCCGCCAGGCATTAACCTGGAAGATGAACCCCTTACCATCCAATGGCGTACGCGCTTAGATAACCACGAGACCATTTTGCCGGTTGCCTTTGACGGGCAATATTTTACAATTGCCGGAGAGAGTACAGCTAGTGACGAGACTGTAACCATGACCATCCGGTCGTTACCCCAACCGGTCATCCCGGCTGACGGGGAGCATTCACCCTTTTCCAGCCAGGTTCAGGATCGCAGTCTATTTTCATCTTTAAAACTGGCTTTCTTCAAAGTCGTGTTGAAGCAAGAGGATTCTTCATACAGTTTGCGTTATGCTTTGCCGGCTGAAGGCACGTTCAAGCCATCCCGCGAAGGCATCCTAAAAAGAGTCATGCAATCCAAAAAGGTATTATTGCTGGTTCACGACTTGTTTGGCGACTGCCCGGGGATGTTGACTGAATTGGATCAGGTGAATCATCAATCCGGCAATCACATCCCTGAATTATTTGACCTTGTATTGCTTTTTGATTACGATTCACTGGCTACTCCGATCGAATCGTCAGCTGCCCATTTGAAATCTGCCCTGGATGAATTGGGAATTGGCCCAAATGACGCATACAACTTAACGGTTATTGCCAAAGGGCTGGGAGGCCTGGTAGTCCGGTGGATGATCGAAAGGAGTGAAGGCGATGGGTATTTCGACGAGGTGGTACTCATGGGCACACCGCACCAGGGGACCCCTTATGGAAAACTGGATCAATTCAGGAAGATCGCCGGCACCATTATGGACGCAGGAATAAATTTCATCCCTTCGGCTATCCCGTTCATTCCTAAAATCCTGAAAGTCATCAAGGGTGTGGGTGAGGTTAGTGTAACGCTCGGACAGATCGCCCCCGATACGAAATTCCTCAACCAATTAAATTCAAGCCCGGTTCCCCGGTCCACGTACCATATCATCGCAGGAGATATCCGCGACTATGAGATTCCGCAGGGCGGGTTTTCTACTTTCATTCGCAAAAAATCGGCATATCTGGCATTCCGTGACCAGGGTAATGACCTTTTCTCTCCGGTTGAAAGCAATTTGGCGGAAGACCTCTGGAAATTGAGAAATCAGGACGTTAATACCCTTCCTGTCCTGCGTTGCCAACACCTGGATTATTTAACCAGTGCGGATGGATATCAGCAACTGGCGCAATTCAAATTTTAATATGGATCTTAGGGATCTACCTAATGCCCACCTCCGGTATTCTTATCCCGGCTACCGACCGTGCCTTTTAGGACTAGTGTGAAAAGAGCGCCTAGCAAGCCGATTTTTAGGACATCAAAAACCAATGTTGTCAGGACCTGGCCCATATCCAAAGGTTCTGTAGCGTAACGGATCAGTGTTGTGAGGCTAAAAATCATGAAGCCGATTACCAAGCCGAAAATAAAGCCTTGACTCAGACTATCCATTGATCCTTCGTAGCGTCCAGCTACAAACGTAAAGAAGACACTAAAAATCAGATAGCCAATGATCAGGAATAAAAAGTCAGGTGAATCCCGCATGACAAAGGTTGTCAGCTTATCAGCCATAAGGACTCCGTAAAAGAGGTAATCGATCAAAAAGAGAAAAGCAGTACCAATTAAGGTACCAACGACTAAGTTTCTGTTGGACATAAGCGTTATATTGGTTGGTTGATGAATCAAACCCCTATAAGACGTCCTGAAGTGTGTTTTTTGAGATCGGTCCTTTCCCACGCTCTACCGGTCGGGGAAATATTGATTCCGGATATCATAAGTAAAGTAAGAATAAAATGGGATAGTATTCATAACTATCTAAAATTCTTAATTTTAGCACAATTGCATATGGATGGCTGACGAAAGTGCGAACAGACGGCTGGAAGCTGTGGTGTTTACCGACCTGGAAGGATACACCGCCATGGTGCAACAAAATGAACGTGAGGCACTCAAAGCTATTGATGCGCACCGGGAAGTATTGTATGATCAGGTTCCCCGTCACAATGGTAAGATCGTTCAGTTTTACGGTGACGGCAGTCTTTCATTCCACGATAGTGTGCTTGATGCAGTAAATTGTGCTGTCGAATTGCAAAAAAATTATTTATCCCGCACCCCGGCTGTCCCGGTAAGAATAGGCATTCATCTTGGTGATATCATCTTCAGGCAAAATTCCATCTTCGGTGATGGGGTTAACGTGGCTTCCCGGATCCAAAACCTGGGCATCGCAGGAAGCATACTGATCTCCCGCAAGGTTTATGAGGAGATTAAAAATCACCCACACCTTCCAACCAAATTTCTCTTCAACGCGCAACTGAAAAATGTCCTGGAGCCTGTCGGCGTTTATGCCATAGATCTTCCATTCCTGAAAATTCCCGAGGTAAAGGCTTCACCATCCAAAGCACGAATTCCCACCCGGGTAAAGCATACCCTTCGCTGGCTGGCTTATCTGAGTTTACTGACCCTGGCCATTATAACCGCCGTCCTGTTACGTAAAAACAACTCGGTTACCAAACGTCTGGAAAACAACCGTGCAGCTGTTGACTCCATCGAAAAACTTGCCGTCCTTCCTTTTAACAACCTCACTCAGATAGCGGATCTGGCAGAAGTATCCAAAATGGCAGCGCATTGGATTACCAGTGGCCTCGCCGCAGAACCCGATCTAAAAATTCTGAGCTACGATGCCGTAGGATTACTGGCAGACGGAGGATTAAATAATCCGGAAACCCGCCAGCAATTTTCCACCTCTACGGGTACGGTGAAATTGATCGAAGGCGATTATTTCAAGGAAGGCAATCAGCTGATCTTCAAGTCGTCCATACGTGATGCCTTGACCGGAGAATATTTATGGAACTTCCCGGAGGTTCGTACGCCCATGGATGATGTACTACAGGGCATCGTAAAATTAGAGAATGAAATCAAAGGTTATCTGGTAAGCCGGATGGATAACTTGTTGACTCCTCCGAATTACGAAGCCTACAAATCCTATCTGGAGGCTAAAGATTACTGGATGGCCGACGATGGCCGGGCATTGGCTGCTCTAAACAAATCCATCCAACTGGATTCTGGTTTCCTGAATGCCTATTTTTTAAAATTGGACTATTTCTACAATACCAGGCAATACGCTGAGGCAGCCCAGGCGCTGGAAGCCATGGAGAAACATTTTCCGACAGCTTCCCTGACCGAGCGGGAGAGAAACCGGTTCTATTATCACATAGCTGATGTGGAGGGTAACAATCAGAAAGCATTCGAGTATTTTATGCAGGAATACGAAGTGGATCCTACCGACATTTCTCTCAATACAGACGCTGCTATTCTGGCCCTGGAATACGTCAATGATCCGGAAAAATGCCTTGACATCCTGAACCAGATCCCCTTCGATCACCTCGATTTTAATCAGTGCACGTATTGCCTGAACCGGTTGGAAACTGGAATCCGGTCCTACATTGCACTTGGCAAACTGGCAAAAGCCAGGGAGGTATCCGCCTATGTTCCAGCCCGGCATAATAAACTGCATCTGAGTCAGGTTCAAACCCGCCTGTATGCCCGAACGGCTGATACGGCGGCATTGGATGCGTTAATCCAATCGATCTGGCCACAGGTCTATGATTCGGTAGACCTGGCTTACCTGGTGTCCTGGATACCCAGTGAATTTGCTTTGATCGGGGATCATCGTCAGGAAATTAAATACGCCAATATTGCACTGAAACTGGTTGAAAATGCAGGCCCTACCCTTGAATTGGCCAAAACGCTGCAGCACCTGGGACAATACCAAAAGGCAGATGCCATGTATCTGGCCCTCGCTGGCAACGATAAGCAAAACCGGTATGAAATTGCTCGCAGCGGCGTATTAAAAGCCATCATGGGAAATCCAAAAGCCGCCCGTGATGCAATAACCTTTCTGCAACAAAACCGGTTGCCTTATGATTATGGGATCATGCCGTATTATCAGGCACTGATTTATGCCCAGCTGGGCGAAAAGGAACAGACATCTGCCAAATTGCAGGAAGCGATCGGCGAAGGGAGAAAATTCACCCTGGAGCGATTTCGTTATGAACCGGATTTTGCACCCTACTATCAATCCAACGACCAATGACCTCCAGCGGAGCTTATGCCATCCGACCGGCTGTCGAACAGGACTCCGGGGCGATGCTGGAAATCTACCGTCCCTATATTGAACGGGGATTTGCTTCTTTTGAGGAGGAAGTACCTGATCTGGAAGAATTTGACAGACGCAGAATACACTATCAGGAATCAGCACCCTGGCTGGTAGCCACCTTTGATGAAAGAGTTATCGGTTACACGTACGCGGCAGCCCATCGCGGGCGACCGGCCTATCGATGGAACCGGGAACTGTCTATTTATCTGGATGCTTCCTTTCATGGCAAAGGCATCGGCAATGCACTCTATTTTGCACTCCTTAGTGTGCTCAAATGGCAAGGCTACGTGAATGTGCTGGCAGGGGTTGCTCTCCCAAACGATCCGAGTGAACGCTTTCATGAAAAAATAGGAATGACCGCAATAGGTACTTATCACCACATCGGATACAAATTTGGAACCTATTGTGATGTTCGTTGGTACGAACTATTCATTGGAGATAAGGAAGCAAATCCTGCCCCAATTCGCAGTTTGGAAGGTTATTGGGATCTGGCGGACTGGCAACTGATTGTGCGGGAAGCGCTGCAAAAGATAAGCCTTTAAAACAAAGGTGCGCCTGCAACGGTTTGCAAGCGCACATTATAAAACGCCCAAAAAAGAAGATGCAATGATTATTGACTCATGATAACCCGGCTCTGGCATTTCGTCGATTGAACAGACATCAATGCCTGGCCGTTAAAAGGCTTTCAATGAATCAGAAGGGGGGTAAAATCGGAGGGGGTACAGTCGTTGTAGCGGAGTAGGTATTTGATAATAAAAAGTCGCATCCGGCCGAATGCGACTTTTTCAGTAGTTGATAATCCCATGAACATATCCGAAACTAAAGGCACAAACGAATTTTACGGGAAAACTATATTATCGCATTAATAAGAAGTCAAATTGAAGTTCCTGGAAACTTTATTAATAGCAGGTTGTCAAAACCGACAACCCACTATTAATAAAAATTATAATCCCATGAACATATCCTTAATCTAAGATTAAAGGAACGCTGATTCTTTAACCAGCGCTGTGAATCATTATTCACACTACAATAATCCGACAATCAGGATCCCTGCACAATGACAAATTTCACTCATTGTCGTATTTATTTTATAATAATATGTTTTTGGAATATCATTTATTATATTGATTTTCAATCAATTAATGATTTTTCAATCAAAGATCATGCCTGTGATTGTCCGGATTTATAAATATTTGTCGGCAAAATACCCCAAGAAAAACGCAAAAAAATGGCGAGAAAATTTAGTCGAATGGGTTTTGGTAGGCAGGATTGGTCAGGAAATCCGGATCCGTTAAGGTTAGGATAAAGGCCTTCAGATCCGATTTTTGTTCTTCCGAAAGCTTCAGCGGGTAGATCAGAGCATCTTTATTGAGCTGATTATGCCCTCCACTGAGGTAATGATCCAAAACCTCATCGAGCGTCTTGAACCGGCCATCATGCATATAGGGTGCGGTAAAAGCCAGGTTGCGCAATGTCGGGACCCGAAATCTCCCATTATCTATGGTCTTTGCGGTAATAGCACCTCGACCTATGTCCGGAAAGTCAGTCAGATCTTGAATATCCTCAATGCCGTTATTGATGTATTCATTGGTTGTAAAAAGGGGTGCATTATGACAATGGGCGCATTCCGCATCAGGAAATCCGGATCCGCGATCAAAAAACATGATATACCCATTCAATTCTTCATCGGTAAAGAAAGCCTCCTGGCGCTGGACCCGGTCAAATTTTGAATTGCCGGAGGAGATCAATGTCCGCTCGAACTGGGCGATGGCTTTCGCTGCCAGCTCCTTAGTAATTTCACTTGTATTTTTTATCCCAAAGGCTTCCCGGAACTTTTCCGGATAGTCAGGATGACGCTTCAGGTCCTCCACAACCCTGGTCCATGAATGATGCAGTTCTACCTGGTCCTCAACGGGTAACAAAGCCTGTTCCTCCAGCGATGCCGACCTGCCGTCCCAAAAGAGCCCCCGGTTGTAAAAACCTACATTTAATAGACTCATTGCGCTCCGCCTCCCGTTGATCCCATCGATACCGGGACTCACCGGTAGATTATCGGTAAAACTACTTTGGGGAAGGTGACAACTGGCACAAGCCATGGTGCTGTCAGCGGATAGTATGGGATCAAAAAACAACCGCCTTCCCAGGTCTATCCCTTCCTCCGTCATGGGATTGTCTGCGGGTATTTCCATTTGCGGAAAGGTAACCGGAGCTGTCACCTGGTAGGCATGGGGTTGATAGGTGATCGATGACAAATCGCCCGGATCCGGGCGATCCTTGGTACACTGGGACAATAGAATTAACAGTAGTATGGCGGATGCTCTGGTACGCATCATTGAACTTGTACGGATAATGCCGATACCAGGTTATCAATGATTTGGGTGATCGGACCTAAATTGTTTGGATTGTGATTGACGGGACTGGCTGGGATATCCAGTGCATTGCCCGCCTTGAAAAGAATGGTTTCATGATCGATGTTCACCTGGATACTGGTGGTTGCCGTTGCATTAATGTTAATGGGAACATCCACGTATGCCTGCCGGTAAAGGTCATCCATCCCGGTATGAAAAACAAATCCTAAATCCAGATTTCCGGTACCCAGGGTATCCAGAAACCCTTCCGTTTTTGAAAAGATATAACTCCCCCATGCGGTCCAGTAATGACTTTCTAGCGAAAGCGGATTAGAGCTTGGGTAATCGGCAGGTTGCGTCGCATTGACCGTAGGGTCCAATCCGATGCCAAATCCAAGCCGGGTATATTTGCCGGCTTCAATATCCGGAAAAGTTATTTTAAATCCATTTGCTGCATCAGCGGCACTGGTTGAAACAGAAGTCAGATCCACAAATTCAACCGGTGACAAATCCAGGCGGTCACCATTTTCGGCAATGAGATAAACATTTGATATATAGAAATCCGATTTGGAAAACTGGATCTGATGCCCTTCCGGAGTCAGGTAAGATTGCAACAATACTAAAGCTTCATCCCCATAGGTTGCTGTAAAATCAAGGGTCAGTGATCCTTTTTCCGGATCTTTATTGCACCCCAGCAAGGTGATTCCAAGCAACAGAAGAACGGATAAATACTTCATAGTTAATGATTAAGATATGATTGTAACAACTTGTACAAAAATAACGTTCGGAAGGACATGAAAGATGTAATCCGGGTCACAAAAGTTTGCACTAACGTTGTTCGATGTATGTTTTATGCAATTCGCTGTTCGCTGTTGGCTGTTCGCGGTACGCTGTTGGCTGTTCGCTGTTCGCTGTTCGTTCGTAAACACGGAAACGCGTGAACGCGTGAACACTCAGAATCCAGTATCTATTCTTAATGTTTCTTCGTGACCTAAGTGCCTTCGTGGTAAAAAAGCTGTTTGTTGTTTGTTGTATGTTGTTCGCAGGGAACGGAAACACGTGAACACGTATATACGTTATCTGAGATCTCTCCGTGCGCCACTTTCAGTTGGCTTAGTCGAGATGACAAAGGGTAAGTAAGCTGTTGGCTGTTCGCTGTTCGCTGTTCGTTCGTAAATACGGAAACGCGTGAACGCGTGAACACTCAGAATCCAGTATCTATTCTTAATGTTT
>ERZ795053.2150-NODE-2150-length-24187-cov-22.125518_pt1 | contig 24187 bp, 22 predicted proteins | sample MGYA00375137_ERZ795053 | MGnify/ENA primary metagenome ERZ795053 (study PRJEB30182, sample SAMN05720284) | activated sludge metagenome | isolation source: Anaerobic digester | place: Hong Kong | collected 2014-12-17 ...
CCATCCTGCCGGTGGTGAAGCACAGGCACTGCGCGCCAGCTTTGCGTGGATTGAGACGCATCTGACCGCAGGCTAACGACCTCGACCGCCTGATGCGGATAGCACACTCGAGCCAACGTCAGGCGAGACTTGCCCAAATCATGAACGCGCCAAAAAGCATGAGGGCTACTCCCAGAGTCCTCCGCAGCCGCTGATCGCGTAGAGCACCAGCCAACGGCGACCACCGGGCTGCTTTCGAGAACTGATCTTGCTCCCGTTCGCCGACTCGCATAAACAGCATTGCCGCCCCCGTAATCGCAAACAAGGTTGCGATTACGGCGTAGAGAAGAGTCTGAAGGCCGACATCCATATGGCTCGCACTTCCGCGATCAGGTCGCCGAAAATCTACAACCAACCTTTCTGCCGCGCCAGTCGAAAGGCTTCGATGCGGTTGCCGACGCCGAGCTTTCCGATGGCTTCGGACAGGTAGTTGCGCACGGTGCCGTGTGACAGGTTGAGCTCGGTGGCGATCTCTCCCGCCGAGCGGCCTTCGCCGGCGAGGCGCAGCACCTGGCGCTCGCGATCACTGAGTGGATCGGCTTCCGACCAGGCTTCCAGCGCCAGTTCCGGATCGATGGCGCGTCCCCCGCGATGCACGCGGCGCAGTGCGTCGGCGAGGTTCTCGGCCGGCGCATCCTTCAGCAGGTAACCCAGAACGCCGGCATCCAGCGCGCGGCGCAGGAAACCCGGCCGCGCGAAGGTCGTCACGATGATGACCTTGGTCGCCAGCTCATGGCGCTGGATGCGCTGCGCCAGTTCAAGGCCGGTGAGGTTGGGCATCTCGATGTCGGTCACCAGCACGTCGGGCTTCAGCTTCTGCACGGCATGCCAAGCTTCGACGCCATCCGCTGCCGCGCCCAGTACCTCGATGTCCGGTTCCAGCGCCAGCAGCGCGGACAGCGCGCCGCGCACCATGGCCTGGTCCTCGGCAAGCACGATGCGGATCATGCGGCCTGCTCCGGTCGAGTGCGGTCATCCGCATCATCGGATTCCGAGCCAATTTCCAGCGCCGGCGCCCGCGACGGAATGCGGACCCGCACGCGCGTGCCGCCGCCCTTGGGCGAATCGATCTGCAGCGTGCCGCCCAGATCCGCGACCCGCTCGCGCATGCCGGCCAGGCCATTGCCATCCGCCGTGATGCCGCCGCGGCCATCGTCCTCGATGCGCAGCATGACGCCGTCCGCGTCATGTTCAAACGCGACCTTGACCCGGTCAGCGTGGGCGTGTCGCGCCACGTTGGTCACCGCCTCGCGTAGCACCAGTGCCAGCGTGCGCTCACTGTCGCGGTCGAGATCGTCGGGCACGGCCTCGTAATCGAGATGGACACAGGAGGACTCCAGCATCAGCCGCGCGGCGGCCAGCTCAGCGGCGAGGTCGGTGGCGCGGATGCCGGTCACCGCGCTGCGCACCTCGGCCAGCGCATGGCGGGCCACGCGCTCGGCTTCCAGCAGCTCGCGCCGCGAGGCTTCGGCGTCACGGTCGAACAACTTGCGTGACAGCTCCAGCTTCAGCGTGATCAGCGACAGCGTGTGGCCAAGCAGGTCATGCAGGTCACGACCGATGCGTTCGCGCTCGGCGGTGGCCGCCAGGCGACGCACCTCGGCGTGCGACAGGAGGAGTTCGGCATCCTTCTGCTGGCCGCGCCGCTCAACGCGCACGATCACGCCAATCACGGTTGTCACCGCCGGCATCCAGATGATCGACTGCCACGGATAACCCACCCACAGGGCGGCTGCCACGAATACGGCGTTGATCGACCACAGCAGGGCCAGATAGCGCGCCAGCGACGCGCTTTCGCGGGTGCGCAGCATCACGCAGCCGAACACGAAGTAGTTGAAGCCCGACGGATACCAGCGCAGCAGCAGCGCCGACATCACGATCATGCCGATGGCGTAGCGCCAGGCCTGCCGGCGCGGCGCCACCACCGCCAGCGCATAGAGCAGGATGAAGATCGGGTAGGTCAGCAGCGTCAGCCACAGCCAGCGCAACGTGTAGCCGCCGGAAAACACCGGCGTGATGAACAGCCACATCGACCACAGCAGGTGGATGCCCTCGCTCCATGGCGACTTGCCGCGGCGGATGGCGAGCCCGGCGATGGAATCGGGTGCCGGCTTCAGCCAATCGAGCGGCAACCAGCGTGGGAGGCGAATGCGCTTCATCGGGCGATGATGCCACCGGCGCGACGTCAGTTCAGCCGACACGACGCAGGCGGCGCGCGGCCAGCGCGAACAGCAGCACGCTCACACCCAGCAGCACCAGCACATTGCCCCATACCGGCGCCTGGCTGATGCCAACGGCATCGAGGGCAATCCGGTTAAGGTGATAGCTGGGCCACAGCGGTGCGATTCGCTGCAGCAACTCCGGCAGCATCTTCAGTGGAAACCACAGCCCGGAAAGGAAGGCCATCGGCAGATAGACCAGGTTGAGCAATCCCGGGGCGCCCTGACCTTTCACCAGTGTGCCCACCAGCATGCCCAGTGCGCAGAAGGGCAGCACGCCGAGCATGCCGGTCAGCATCAGGTGCAGGCATTGACCGGCCGTCAGCGGCACATGCGCCAGACCGATCGCCAATGACAACAACAGCACCACCACACCACCGGCCGCCAGCATCGCCATCAGCGCCTTGCCCAGCAGGTAGGCCGACGGCGGCATCGGCAGCGCGCGCTTGAGCGTGAGCAGGCCGCCGTCACGCTCCATCGCCAACGACACGCCAAAACCGAACAGGCCCGGCGACATCACGCCGAAGGTGGCATACGAGGCCAGCAGGTAGCGCGATGCCTCCGGCCCGCTGCGCGCGCCCATCAGCACGCCGAACATCAGGTAGAAGGCGGCGGGAAACAGCATCACCGGCAGCAGGAAGCTGGGCAGCCGCAGGTAGCGCAGGATTTCGCTGCGCGCTTCGGCCAGATAGGCGCCGACCAGGCGCGTGGTCGGCATGTCCAGCGGTTCAACCGGTGCCACTTCGGAATTGGTATTCATCAGGCGGCCTCCTTGTGGTCGCTGGGTTGCCCGGCTTTCGCCCCGGCGGTGAGTTCGGTGAAGGCATCGGCGAGACCGGCCTGCTGTACTTCCAGCGAGGACAGCGTGGCATCGGCATCGAGCAGGCGCCTCACCAGCGCCTCCGCTGCATCGGTGCTGATCCACAGGCGCTCGCCATCCATGCGCGCTTCGGTGGTTTCCGGCCACGCGCTGACAACATCGGGGGTCAGCTGACTGATGCAGCGCACGCGCTTCAGGCGCACGCGGTCGCGCAGTGCGTCGACGCTGCCTTCGCTGATCACCCGGCCATGGCCGATCACGCATACACGGTCGGCCAACGCTTCGGCTTCCTCGAGGTAATGCGTGGTCAGCACCACGCTGTTGCCCTCGGCGATCAGCTGGCGCATCGCCGCCCACAGCTGGCGGCGCGAATCGATGTCCATGCCGACGGTGGGCTCATCCAGGAACAGCAGCCGCGGCCGTCCGCAGATGGCCAGCGCGAACTGCACCCGGCGCTGCTGGCCGCCGGACAACTGCGCGTAGGGCCGCTTGAGCAGATCGCCGACACCGGCCAGCTCGGCGCTTTCCACCAGCGGACGTGGCGCCGGGTAGTAGCTGGAGGTCAGGCGGATCAGCTCGCCAACGCGCAGACTGGGTGGGAGTGCCGCACTCTGCAGCATCACGCCAACCTGACGCCGCGCCGCCAGCTGCTGCGGATCGCGACCGAATAGCTCGACGCGTCCCGCGTCAGCACGCAGCAGGCCCAGCAGCAGGCCGATCGCAGTGGTCTTGCCGGCGCCATTCGGACCCAGCAGCGCCAGCAGTTCACCGGCGCGCAGCTCGAGATCAATGCCGTCCAGCGCCAGCGTGCGTCCATAGCGCTTGTGCACGCCGCCGAGCCGCGCCAGCACGTCCGGGTTCGGATTCGAATCAATACGGGTGACGCTGCTCATCGCGGGCTCCGGTAGGGGTCGAGCCCCAAGCTACGCGCGTCATCGCCCGGCCGGCAGTCGCGCCCATCAGCAGAATCGGGTGACAGTCGTCAGGTGACGCCGCCCGCCTGCCCCGCTAGGCTGCACCGCGAGTCATCGATGAGCCACCAACACGCCATGCCGCATTCCTCCGACCTGCTGCACGAACTGAAGATCGACCGCCGCCCGGAACCACCCGCTTCCCGCACCGGCCTGTGGATTACGCTGGGCATCGTCGCCGTGCTGCTGGCACTCGCGGCCGCCTGGTGGTTCCTGTTGCGCGACAACCGGATGGAAGTCACCACCGCGCCAGTCGTCGCCATCGGCCAGAGCGGCGGCGGCAACACGTCGGTACTCGACGCCACCGGCTACGTGGTGGCGCGGCGCATGGCCACGGTGTCCTCGAAGATCACCGGCCGCGTGCAGGAAGTGCTGATCGAGGAAGGCCAGCACGTCGCCGAGGGCGAGGTGATGGCGCGACTCGATCCGGTCGACGCGCAGGCCCAGCATGATCTTGCCGAGGCGCAGCTGGCCGCGGCGCGCAGCCAGATCGACAGCCTCGGCGCGCAACTGCGCGAGGCCGAAGCCAATGTCACGCGCCTGAAAGCGCTGATCGACAGAAAGCTCGTCCCACAGTCGCAATACGATCAGGCAGTGGCACAGCGCGATTCGCTGAAGGCGCAGAAGACCACTGCCCAACGCAACGCCAAGGTCGCGGCGGAAAGCCTGGCCATCGCCGGCAACGGCCTCGACAACACCATCGTGCGCGCGCCGTTCGCCGGCGTGGTGATCGCCAAGGCCGCGCAGCCGGGCGAGATCGTATCGCCGCTGTCGGCCGGCGGCGGCTACACGCGCACCGGCATCGGCACCATCGTCGACATGGATTCGCTGGAGGTCGAGGTCGACGTCAATGAGGCCTTCATCGGCCGCGTGCAGCCGGGCATGCCGATCCAGGCCACGCTGAACGCCTACCCGGACTGGAAGATCCCCGGCGACGTCATCGCCATCATTCCCACCGCCGACCGTGGCAAGGCAACGGTGAAAGTGCGCGTGGGTCTCGACACCAAGGACAGCCGCATCGTCCCCGACATGGGCGTGCGCGTGAGCTTCCTGGAAGAGAGCCAGCCGGTGGTGGCCGACCAGCCCAAGCCGGGCGTGCTGGTGCCGGCCTCGGCGGTGGTGCGCCGCGACGGCCAGCCGGTGGCTTTCACCATCAGCAACGATGCCGCGCAGCTGCACGCCCTCACGCTGGGCCGCAGCCTGGGCAACGACCGTGAAGTGATGAATGGCCTGAGCGCCGGCCAGCGCGTGATCACCAATCCGCCCGAAGACATTGCCGACGGCAGCGCCGTGCGCGACGCCGCCGGCTCGAAGTAATCCAACGACTGCAACGAGGACATGACCATGTCACTGGTTTCCCTGCGTCACCTGACCAAGACCTACCAGCGCGGACCGGAAAAGGTCGACGTGCTGAAAGGCATCGACCTCGACATCCCGGAAGGCGACTTCGTGGCGCTGATGGGGCCGTCGGGCTCCGGCAAGACCACCCTGCTTAACCTGATCGGCGGGTTGGATTCACCCAGCGCCGGTGAGATCAACATCAAGGGCCAGCGCATCGACCGCATGAGTGGCGGACAGTTGGCGCAATGGCGTGCCGACAACGTCGGCTTCGTGTTCCAGTTCTACAACCTGATGCCGACGCTGTCGGCGCAGAAGAATGTCGAACTGCCGCTGCTGCTGACCAGGTTGAGCGGTGCCGAGCGCCGCCGTCGCGCCGAGATCGCCCTGAAGCTGGTCGGCCTCGCCGATCGCGGCAAGCACCGCCCGGCCGAACTGTCCGGCGGCCAACAGCAGCGCGTGTCGATTGCCCGCGCCATCGTCTCCGACCCCACGCTGCTGATCTGCGACGAACCCACCGGCGACCTCGATCGCCAGTCCGCCGAGGACATCCTCGGGCTGCTGCAGTCGCTGAACCGCGATCACGGCAAGACGCTGATCATGGTCACCCACGACCCCAAGGCCGCCGAATACGCGCAGCACACCCTGCACCTCGACAAGGGCACGCTGGTCGAGAACGCCGAAGCCAGCGCCTGACGGGAGCGTCGCGATGAAATATTTCCATCTGATCTGGGCGGCGCTGTTCCGCAGCAAGACGCGGACACTGCTGACCCTTTTCTCGGTGATCGCCGCCTTCCTGCTGTTCGGGATGCTGGATTCGGTGCGCGTGGCCTTCACCTCCGGTGGCAACAGCGTGGCCGGTGCCGATCGCCTGATCGTGTCGTCCAAGCTGTCGCTGACGCAGATGCTGCCGGTCAGCCTGGCGCGACAGGTAGAGACCTCGCCCGGCGTGAAGCAGTCCACCTTTGCCGCCTGGTTCGGCGGCATCTACCAGGACCCGAACCAGTTCTTTCCGAACTTCTCGGTCGGCAAGAACTTCTTCGACCTGTATCCGGAATACGTGATCCCCGAAGATCAGCTGGCGGCATGGCAGGCGGATCGCACCGGCGCTGTGGTCGGTGCCTCGCTGGCCAAGCGGCATGGCTGGAAGATCGGCGACACGATTCCTATGCAGGCGACGATCTTCCCGCGCCAGGGCAGCAACGACTGGCCGATGACGCTGCGCGCGATCTTCCACGTCGAGGACCAGACACAGCAGGGCCAGGAAAACCAGCTGATGTTCCACTGGGAATACTTCGACGAGGCCAATGACTACGTGAAGAGCCGCATTGGCTGGCTGACGGTGCAAGTCGACGACATCAACCATTCCGTCGATACGGCGAAGGCCATCGATGCGCTATCCGCCAACTCCGACCACGAAACCAAGACGCAGTCGGAATCGGCCTTCCAGCAGAGCTTCGCCAAGCAGTTCGGCGACATCGGCCTGATCGTCACGCTGATCATGAGCGCAGTGTTCTTCACCCTGCTGCTGCTCACCGGCAACACCATGGCGCAGGCGGTGCGCGAGCGAATTCCCGAACTGGCGGTGCTGAAGACCATTGGCTTCTCCAACCACAGCGTGCTGTTCCTGGTACTCGCCGAAGCGATCCTGCTGATCGGCATTGGCGGACTGATCGGCCTTGGCCTCGCTGCCGCGCTGATGCCCGGCGTCAGCGCCGCCAGCGGTGGCGTGATCCAGCTGCCGGGTGTGCCGTCGCAGACCTGGATCTTCGGCCTGGCACTGATGGCGCTGATCGGCGTACTGGTCGGCCTTTTGCCGGCCCTGCGCGCCATGCGCCTGAACATCGTCGATGCACTGGCTGGCCGTTGAGGGTGAGCTGTTGCGCTTGCGAGCCACTGGCTCGTGCAACAGCGAACGCCCGGCCAAGGATGGCCGGGCCGGGGCTCGGTACTCCGGAACGTTGCGCCATGGATGGCACCACTGAACTTGTGAGCGGTGAAAAATGATAAAGGTCCTCATCAATCTTCTCGTGATTCTCGCCCTCATCGCCGGCCTCGTTGCCTGGATCGCGCTGCCGCTGATTGGCGTGCTGATCGCCGCCGCGCTGCTGGCTGCCTGGCTGCTCCTGACCCGTCGCGGCCGCCAGGCCATCGCCGTCACCAAGGTCGGCGTCGCCTCACTGCCGCAGCGCTGGGGCGCCAGTTCGGTGATCGTGATCGGCATCGCCGGGGTGGTCGGGGTGCTGGTGGCGATGCTGGCCATGGGCGAGGGCTTCAAGTCCACGCTCAACCGCACAGGTAGCGAGGACAGCGCCATCATCCTGCGCGGTGGCTCGCAGGCCGAAACCAATTCGGTGATCACCCGCGACCAGGTGCCGCTGATCCGCTCGCTGGCCGGCATTGCCCGTGATGGCGATGGCAATCCGCTGGTGTCGCCGGAGCTGTCGCAGGTGGTCGACCTGAAGTCCGTCTCCGACAACACCGATGCCAACGTGCAGCTGCGCGGCATCGGGCCGGAAGCCTGGGCACTGCGTCCCAACGTACGGATCGTCGAAGGCCGCCGCTTCGAGACCGGTCTGCGTGAAATGGTCGTCGGTCGTGGTGCGCAGGGGCAGTTCCGCGGCATCGCCGTGGGCGACAGCGTGCGCCTCGGCAACCAGGACTGGACGGTGGTGGGTGCGTTCGAGAGCGGCGACTCGCACGAGTCCGAGCTCTGGGCCGACGCCGAAGTGGTGGCCAACGCATACAACCGTGGCGCCTTCCAGTCGGTGACGGTGAAGCTGCAGGACGGCGACGGCCTGGATCAGCTGAAGGCCGCGATGGCCGGCGATCCGCGCCTCAAGCTCGACGTGCAGACCACGCGCAGCTACTACGCCAGCCAATCGCGTCAGCTGACAGCCATCATCAACATCCTCGGCAAGGTGATTGGCGTGATCATGGCCATCGGCGCGGTGTTCGGTGCGCTCAACACCATGTACGCGGCAGTCGCCACCCGCGCCCGCGAGATCGCCACGCTTCGCGCACTCGGCTTCCGCGGCCTGCCGGTGGTGCTGGCAGTGATGCTGGAAACCCTGCTGCTGGCGCTGATCGGCGGCGTGCTGGGTGCGGCCATCGCCTGGCTGCTGTTCAACGGCTACAGCGTGAGTACCCTGGGGCAGAACTTCAGCCAGGTGGTGTTCCAGTTCCGCGTATCGCCGGAACTGCTGTGGACGGGCCTCAAGTGGGCGCTGGGCATCGGCCTGGTCGGCGGGCTGTTCCCGGCGCTGCGCGCGGCAAGGCTGCCGGTGGCGACGGCACTGCGCGCCGCCTGACCAGACCGACTGCACAAACAAAAAGCCGCCGGTATCGCTACCGGCGGCTTTGTCGTTTCAGGCAGTCCGACGAAACTCAGTCGGCCTTGGCTGGCGTGGTGGACAGGTCGGCCACGCTCTCCGGATGACGGACTTCGGCGGCCAGTCGCTTGTCGGCGCTCAGCAGGTCGATGGCGTCGGCAAGGATCGCGGCGGTCTCGCGCAGCAGCACGTCCGGCGCATCCTCGGCGGCTTCCTCGCGGGCAACTTCGTCTGTCACCGCGCGCTCACCGGCCTGCAGGCCATCGTCCGCTCGCGCCTGCAGAGCTTCCGGCAGAGCCTTGCCCAGCTTCTTGCGCTCTTCGGCGCGCGCCTGACGCTTGGCTTCGGCGTCATCACGCTCGGCACGACGGGTCGCCTCGTTCAACGACACCACCGTCTCCTTGCGCTGCTTGCGGTAGTTGGCAACGTCCTGCGCCCACCACTGGAACTCGGGATCCTTGGCCACGCGCGCCTCATGACGCGCTTCCAGCAGCGGCGTCAGCGGCGTGAAGTTGCCGACGGCGTGAAAATCCGCCACGGCCACCTTGGCCCACGGCAGCGCGTTGTCGTAGCTGCTCTCGCCGTAGTCCTCGGCGTCCAGCGTGACCGGGAAGGCGATGTCCGGCACCACGCCCTTGTTCTGCGTGGAGCCACCGGCGACCCGGAAGAACTGCGCCACGGTGAGCTTCAGCTGGCCATAACGCGGCTTTTCGCCACGCGAGAACATGTCGAGGTCGACCAGGTTCTGCACGGTGCCCTTGCCGTAGGTCGGCTCGCCGATGATCAGGCCACGGCCATAGTCCTGGATGGCTCCGGAGAAAATCTCCGAGGCCGACGCCGAAGCGCGGTTGACCAGCACCGCAAGCGGACCATCCCAGGCAACGCCGGCATCGGTGTCGCCCTCGACTTCGGGATCGGAGCCGGCATTCTTGACCTGCACCACCGGGCCCTGGTCGATGAACAGGCCGGTCAGTTCGATGGCCTCGGTCAGCGAGCCGCCGCCGTTGTTGCGCAAATCGATGACAACGCCGTCGACCTTCTCGGCCTTCAGTTCCTGCAGCAGCTTGGCCACGTCGCGCGTCGCCGAACGGTAGTCCGGGTCATGACGGCGACGGGCGTCGAAGTCCTGGTAGAAGCCCGGCAGCTTGATCACGCCGATGCGGTGGGCAGCATCACCCTCGCCGACTTCGATCACCGACTTCTTGGCTGCCTGCTCTTCCAGCTTGACCTTCTGCCGAACCAGCGCGATCTGCTCGTGCTCGCCGTCGATGCCAGCCTCGGTAGGCAAGACCTCCAGGCGCACGGTGCTGTCCTTGGGGCCGCGAATCAGGTCAACCACGTCATCGATGCGCCAGCCGACCACGTCGGTCATCGGCCCGGACTTGCCCTGACCAACCGCGACGATGCGGTCACCCACCTTGAGCTGGCCCGACAGCGCCGCCGGTCCGCCCGGCACGATGCTGCGGATCACCGTGTATTCGTCGTTCCGCTGCAGCACCGCACCGATGCCCTCCAGCGACAGGCGCATGCTGATGCTGAAGTTCTCCGACGTACGCGGCGTCATGTAGGAAGTGTGCGGATCCAGCGACAGCGCGTAGGCATTGAGGAAGGTCTGGAACACGTCGTCGCTCTTCAGCTCCTGCACGCGCTCCTCGAAGGTGACGTACCGGCGATCCAGCGTCTTGCGGATCTCCTTGTCTTCCTTGCCAGCCAGTTTCAGGCGCAGCCAGTCGTTCTTGACCCGCTGCCGCCACAGCTCGTCCAGCTCCGTGCTGTCCTTGGCCCAGGTCGCCTTCTCGCGGTCGTAGTCGTAGCTTTCATCGCGGCTGAAGTCCCAGTCGCGCTTCAACAGCTTGCGCGCCTCGGCGGTACGCTGCTCCACCCGCTGCAGGTAGACGTTGAAGATGTCGAAGGCGCCCTGCAGCTCGCCGCTGCGGATGGCGTCGTCAAAGGCGTCGCGGTTGGCGTCGAAATGCGCGATGTCGGAGGCCACGAAGAACAGCTTGTCGCTGTCCAGCGAATCCAGGTAGCGCTTGTAGATCTGCTCGGACATGGCGTCGTCGAGCGGCTCGGCGCGGTAGTGGTAGCGACTGTTGCTGAGCAGGTGCGCTACGTAGCGCGCGGCCTGGTCCTGGTCCGGTTCCGGCGCCAGGGTCGCCACGGAAGTCTTGGCGGCATCGGCCATGGCCTGGCCGGACGCCATCGCGCCGACGGCGGCAACGCCGAACATCAGGGAAAACAGGCTTCGCTTCAACATGTGCATTCCTTCGGCCATGGGCCGCGTCGAACTCGAAAATCACACCGGCACCGGATTCCGGTATCCGCAGGTTAGCACCCAGACTGCGCCGGTTCCGCAGCGCTGGCCTGTGCCATTGGTTGCCGCGGTGGCTTCGTGAGGGTGGTCACGTTCCCGGTTTTGACCAGCGGATCGCGTCGGGGTTCACCGCCGGATTCAGCCAACAGCCACCAGGCCGGAATCTTTCGCCATGCGGTCGGCATGGTAGGACGAACGGACCAGCGGCCCAGAGGCCACGTGGGTGAAACCGAGATCCATGCCGAAAAGCTCAAGTTCGGCAAACTCGTCCGGCGTCCAGTAGCGGATCACCGGATGGTGGTGCGCGCTCGGCTGCAGGTACTGGCCGATGGTGATCATGTCGACATCGTGCGCGCGCAGGTCGCGCAGGGTTTCCTGCACCTGCTCCATGGTCTCGCCCAGACCCAGCATGATGCCGGATTTGGTCGGGACGTCCGGATGCTGCGCCTTGAAGCGCTTCAGCAGGTCCAGCGACCACTGGTAGTCGGCGCCAGGGCGCACGTCGCGATACAGATGCGGCACGGTTTCCAGGTTGTGGTTGAACACGTCCGGCGGCGACTCGGCGAGGATCTCCAGCGCGCGCTCCATGCGGCCCTTGCCGCGGAAGTCCGGCGTCAGGATCTCGATACGCGTGCCGGGGCTGTGGCGGCGGATTTCCTGGATGCAGGCGACGAAATGCCCGGCGCCGCCGTCGCGCAGGTCGTCGCGATCCACCGACGTGACTACCACGTACTTCAACTGCATGTCGGCGATGGTGGTGGCGAGGCTGATCGGCTCGGCCGGATCGGGTGGCTTCGGGCGACCGTGCGCGACGTCGCAGAAAGAGCAGCGGCGCGTGCAGACCTCGCCCAGGATCATGAACGTGGCGGTGCCGTGGCTGAAACATTCGTGGATGTTCGGGCAGCTGGCTTCCTCGCAGACCGTCACCAGGCGGTTCTCGCGCAGTCGCGACTTGAGCTTGGCGACGGCATTGCCGGGTGGAATACGCACGCGGATCCAGTCCGGCTTGCGCAGCGCCGGCTTGTCGGCGTCGAACTTCACCGGGCTGCTGGCGATCTTGTCCTCGCCCTTCTGCGCCTGGCCGACGACCAGCAGCGGGATGCCTTTTTCGGCGACGTTGGGTTTGGCGGGCGAGTCGGACATGGCGAAATACGGCAGGAAGAAGTGACGTGACGGTCAGGCAGCCGTCTGGAGTTGCAAGGAGGGAGGTGGCTCGGTCGCTGTTTCCAGCGCCAGATCGAACTGGCGGGCCAGCTCGGCCAGCAGTGCCGGCTTCACCGTTTCCATCGATGCGGGGCCGCCCAAGTCTACCACCGAGGTTACCGCCAGGCCGGCATAACCACAGGGATTGATGCGGGCAAAGGGCTCCAGATCCATGGCGATGTTGAAGGCCAGGCCGTGGAAGGTGCAGCCGCGGCGCACGCGGATGCCCAACGCGGCCACCTTGGCATCATCGACATAGACGCCGGGGGCGCCGTCGCGACGCACGGCGGCGATGCTATAGCGCGCCAGCGTGTCGATGATGGCCTGCTCAATGCGGTGCACATAGTCGCGCACGCCGATCTTGAGCCGGCGCAGGTCGAGCAGCGGATAGGCGACGATCTGCCCGGGGCCGTGATAGGTCACCTGCCCACCACGATCCACCTTGAGCACCGGAATGTCTCCGGGCGCCAGCACATGCTCGGGCTTGCCGGCCTGGCCGAGGGTGAACACCGGTGCGTGCTCGACCAGCCAGATCTCGTCCGGCGTCCTTTCATCGCGGGCATCGGTGAACGCCTGCATGGCCCGCCAGACCGGTTCGTAGTCGACGCGCCCCAGATCGCGAACGATGGCCACGCTGCCGTCTCCCGACCTCCCCCGATGCGCCGGGGAAGGCGGGCTGGTGGTTACAGCGTCCACTTCACCTCGGGGTGATCACGCAGCGCCTCATGGGCGCGGTCGTAGTCCTCGCGCGAGGTGGCGTGGAAACCGATGCGCACGGACACGTAGCGCCCGGCGCTGGAGGCGCGCGAGCTCACCGTCTCGTGGCGCACGCGGATGCCGGCGGCTTCCAGCAGCTTCGGCAGCTCGGTCTCAAGCTGCGCGTCGGCGCTGCCCATGGCGCTCAGCTCGAAATCGCCGGGGAACTGGAAACCGTGGTCGGGGTTGTCGGAATGAATGGTCATCGGCCATTTATGGGTGCTGCCGCCTGCAAAAACAAGACGGTCAGTCGCCTTCCCACCACATCCAGAAGCTGTCGTTGAGGCGACCGAAGAAGCCGGCTTCCTCCACCGCCTGCTGCGCCAGCAGCGGGCGTTCGAGCAGCGTCTCGCCGTCCAGGCTGACCTTCAGGGTGCCGACCTGCTGGCCCTGGGCGACTGGCGCCACGATCTGTCGCGGCAGGTCCATGCTGGCCTTGAGGTCTTCGTAGCGGCCACGAGGCACGGTGACCACCACCGGCTCGGCGACGCCCAGCGGCAACGTCTCCACCGAACCCTTCCACACCGTCGGCGTGGCCAGCGCAGTGCCCGGCTGGTAGACGGTATGCGATTCGAAGAAGCGGAAGCCGTAGTTGAGCAGCGCCTGCGCGGCGTCGGCGCGCGCCTTTTCGCTGTCGGTGCCCATGACCACGGCGATCAGACGCATGCCGTCGCGTTCGGCGGAAGCGGTGAGGCAGTAGCCGGCGGATTCGGTGTGGCCGGTCTTGATGCCATCCACCGCGTCATCGCGCCACAGCAGCGAATTGCGGTTGTGCTGGGTGATGCCGTTCCACTCGAAGCTTTTCTCGGCGTAGATCGCGTAGTCCTCGGGGTGGTCGGCAATCATCGCCCGCGCCAGGCGCGCCATGTCGTGTGCGCTGCTGTAGTGGTTTTCGTTGGGCAGGCCGTCGGCGTTGGCGAAGTGGGTGTTCTCCATGCCGAGGCGCTTGGCCTCGCCGTTCATCATCTGCGCGAACACGTCCTCGCTGCCGGCCACCTGTTCGGCCAGCGCCACGGTGGCATCGTTGCCGGACTGGATGATCATGCCGCGCAGCAGGTCGATCACCGGCACCTGCTTGCCGACTTCGACGAACATTTTCGAGCCACCAGTCTTCCAGGCTTTCTCGCTGATGGTGACCAGGTCGTCGCGCTTGAGGCGCCCCGCGGCCAGCTCCTCGAACACCACGTACGAGCTCATCATCTTGGTCAGGCTGGCCGGCTCCAGGCGCTCGTCACCTTCCTTGTCGGCCAAGATGCGACCACTGGCGAAGTCCATCAGCACGTAGCTCCGGGCCGGAATCGTCGGCGGCGACGGGGTCGGCACGCTTTGCGGCTGCGGCGTCGGCAGCTTCGGCACCGGCGTGGGCGCCTGCGCCAGGGCCGCGGATGCGCTCAGGCAGGCGGCCACGGCAATGCCGGCGAAAGCGGTGATGCTGTTGCGGAAAAACATGATGGATCTGGACTCCTTGCTTGTTGCCTGCCCGTCGATGCTCGCCATGCCGGCGTTGTCGCCCGGGCCGAATCAGTCGGTAATGATGCGGGGATCGGCAAAACCGCCGTCGCGAACCTGCTGCTCCATCGCCACCGCTTCCGAGGCGTGTTCCCACGGCCCCATGCGCACGCGGAACAGGTGCCGCCCATTCAGCTTTGCATCCTGGATCAGCGCCGGCGCGGAAAAGCGGTGCTGCAACTGGCGCTGCAGCCGCTCCGCGTTGCGGCGGTCGGAAAAACTCCCCAGCTGCAGCCAGACGCGTGGCGGCATTGGCGCCGTCGGCGCTGTGACAACGCTTTCCGGTCCGGGTTCCGGAATGCCGGGATGGTCGGGATCACCGGGTTCCAGCGCCCTGACTTCCACCGTCGCCGTGCCGCGATCGATCACGCCCAGGCGCATGGCGGCGGCATAGCTCAGGTCGATCAACCGGTCAGAGACGAATGGCCCGCGGTCGTTGACCCGCAGGACCACGCTGCGCTGGTTCTCTAGGTTGGTGACGCGCACGTAGGTCGGCAATGGCAGCGTCTTGTGCGCTGCGGTGAAGGCATACATGTCGTAGGGCTCGAAACTGGATGTCGGCCGGCCATGGAATTTCTTGCCATACCACGAGGCCACGCCGCGCTCGACGTAGCCCTTGGCCGAATCCATCACCCGGTAGGTCTTGCCCAGCACCTTGTAGGGCGTGTGGTTGCCATAGCGCGAACGCGGCTCTGCCCTGGGCGTCGGCTCGACCAGGTCGGACAGGTCCGGCGCGTGTTCGGGGGCGCTGTCGGCGATTTCCGGCGCGTACAGGCCGCTGTCAGGCGGCTCGGCGGTCTGTGCCGGCACCGATCCCTCAGCCACCGGCTTTGGCGGCTTCTTCTGCCGGTGGCAGGCGGACAGCGGCAACACCACCGCAAGCAGCAGCCAGAGGCCGTATCGACAGGGCGACGCCATTACTCGGCGGCAACCGGCCCGTTATTGGCGGCATCGCCCTCGGCAATGGCCCGCGCCAGCTGGTACACCGCCAACGAATATAGCGGCGAGCGGTTGTAGCGCGAAATCACGTAGAAATTGTGGAAGGTGATCCAGTACTCGGGACCGGCGTCGCCATCCAGCGTGATCAGGTTGGCTGGCCAGTCCTTGCCCATGGCCTCCTTCGGCCGGTAGCCCTGCTCGCCAAGCTTTGCCAGGTCCAGCTCCGGCTTGAGGTTCTTGTTGCCGGAGTTGATCGCGGCCGCGCCCGGCCCGCGTACCGCCGGTTCCGCTACCGGTTCACCCGCGCGCCAGTGATGGGCGACGAAGTAGTTGGCGATCGAGCGGAAGACGTCGTCCTTGGACGTCCACAGGTCACGATGCCCGTCGCCATCACCATCCTTCGCGTAGGCACGGTAGCTGGACGGCATGAATTGGCCCCAGCCCATGGCACCGGCATAGCTGCCCATCACGCTGTTCGGATCGACATGCTCCTCGTTTGCCAGCGCGAACAGGTGACCAAGTTCCGAGCGGAAGAAGTCGGCGCGCTTGGGATAGTGGAAACCCAGCGTGTACAGGGCATCGAGCACGCGGTACTTGCCGGTGATCGCGCCGTAGTTGGTCTCCACGCCGATGATCGCGACGATGATGCTGGCCGGCACGCCGGTATCGCGCTCCACCGACAGCAGCAGCTCGCGGTTTTCGCGGAGGAAATCACGCCCGCCCTGGATGCGCTTGTCGTTCATGAAGATCGGCCGGTACTTCGACCAGGGCATGGCCTCGGCCGGCCGGGTAATGGCGTCGATGATGCTCTGCTGGTAACGCGCGTCGGCCAGCCCCTTGCGCAGCACGTCCTTGGGCACGCCGTACTCGCGGTTCACCTTGTCGACGAAGGCCGCCTCGGCCTCGGCGGAGCGCTTGGGCGGCGCCGCATCGGCAACGCAGACAGTCAGCAGCAAGGGAAGGCTCAGGAGAAGGGTGAGCAGCTTGGCGGGCATCGGATCGGCTCGTGGGATGGGTCAAACGTCGGAAATGGTACACGCTTCGCGGCACGCACCCGGCGCGGCGCGAAACGAAGCTGAACGCGGCTTCAGCTGCCCATCATCTTGCGATGGGCATGCAGCGACATGACGATGCCGAAACCGGCCAGCAGCGTCACTGCCGAAGTGCCGCCGTAGCTCATCAGGGGCATCGGCACGCCGATCACCGGCAGCAGGCCGCAGATCATGCCGCCGTTGACCACCACGTAGACGAGGAAAGTCAGCGCCAGCGCGCCGCCAAGCAGGCGTGCCCAGGTGTCGCGCGCGTTGGCGGCGATCCACAGGCTGCGCCCGACGATGAACAGGTAAAGCGACAGCATCAGCAGCACGCCGAGCAGGCCGAATTCCTCGGAGAACACGGCGAACACGAAGTCGGTGGTGTGCTCGGGGAGGAACTCCAGCCGCGACTGGCTGCCCTGCCCCCAGCCCTTGCCGAACAGGCCACCCGAACCCACCGCGATCTTGGACTGGATGATGTTCCAACCAGCGCCCAGCGGATCCGCTTCGGGATTGAGGAACATGCGCAGGCGGTCGCGATGGTATTCACGCAGGAACTGCCAGCCGATCGGCGCCACGGCGGCAGCCATGCCGAGGATGGCGACAATCCGCCACCAGCCGATCCCACCGAGGAACACGACGAAGGCGCCCGATGCCGCCACCAACATGGCGGTGCCAAGGTCGGGCTGGATCGCGATCAGACCAGTCGGCACGGCAATGACGGTGCCGGCCAGGAACAGCGTCCGCCAGCGCGGCGGCAGCAGTTCGCGGTGCAGCACCCAGGCCACCATCATCGGCAGGGTGAGCTTCAGCAACTCGCCAGGCTGCAGGTAGAAAAAGCCGAGGTTCAACCAGGAGCGCGCGCTGCGACCGGTGCCGATCACGGGCACCAGCATCAGCACGACGAGGCTGGCGACGAACAGCCAGGGCGTCCACAGCCGCAGCTGCCCCGGCGGAATGCGCGACAGCACCAGCATGGCGGCCAGGCCCATGCCCATGCGCAGGGCCTGCGACACCACCAGCCGCTCATTGCCGCCACTCGCACTGGCCAGGGTCAGCAGGCCCACCGTGATCACCAGCAGGATGGCCAGCAGCAACGGCACGTCCATGCGCGGCCGAAGCAGGCGCAATGCGAAACGCTGCAGGCCGGGCAGCGGATTCATGGCGTCGCTCCCAACGGTTCGTCAGCGCCGTCGTCGCCACGATCCCGAAGCACCCAGGCATCGAGGATACGTCGCGCCACCGGCGCTGCGGCCAGCGAGCCGCTGCCACCGTGCTCGACCACCACGACCACGGCGATCTCGGGCTTTTCCGCCGGCGCATACGCAACGAACAGCGCCCGGTGGCGGAGTTCGAATGGCAGGTCATTGACGCGGATCGACTCCTCGCCACGTCGGCTGACTCGCTGCGCCGTTCCCGACTTGCCGGCAATCGTGTACGGGGCATCCAGGCCAATCACCCGATGCGCGGAGCCGGTGGCGCCATGCACGACCGCGATCATGCCCTCACGCACCGCGGCGAGGTTGGATGGATCACGAACCACGCTGGGCGGCGGCGGCGGCATGGCCAGCACGCTCACCGGCGCGTCGTAGCCATCACGGATGGCATGCAGGAGGTGCAGCGGATAGCGCACGCCACCATTGGCCAGCATGGACAGGCCTTCCGCCAGCTGCAGCGGCGTCACCACCCAGAAGCCCTGGCCGATGCCGGCGATGACGGTCTCACCCGGGAACCAGGGCTGGTTGCGATTGGCGCTTTTCCACTCGCGCGACGGCAGGATGCCGGTGGCCTCGCCGTCGAGATCGATCCCACTGGGCGCGCCAAAGCCAAACTGCGCCATGTATTCGCTGAGCCGATCGATGCCGAGATCCACGGCCAGACCGTAGAAGTAGGTGTTGACCGACTGTGCCAGCGCCTCCTTGAGGTCAACCCGGCCATGGCCGCCCGGTCGCCAGTCGCGGTATTCGCGATCCTGGTTGGGCAACTTGAAGGCGCCCGTCGACAGCACCGTCTGCTCGGGCCGGCGCAGGCCCAGTTCGAGTCCGGCAAGTCCAATGAACGGTTTCAGCGTCGAGCCCGGCTCATAGCCACCGGACAGCGCGCGATTGAACAGCGGCCGCCCCGGATTGGCCAGCAGCCGGCTGTAGTCACGCTGGCTGATGCCATAGACGAAATCGTTGGGGTCGTAGCTGGGCAGGCTGACCAGCGCCAGCACCTCGCCATCACGCGGGTCTACCGCGACCGCTGCACCCGGCTGGCCCTCGAAGGCCGCTTCCACCGCCGCCTGCAGGTCGGCGTCGATGCTCAGGAACAGGTCGCGCCCGGGAATCGCCGGCTGGCGCTCGATCACCCGCAGCACGCGGCCTTCGGCGTTGATCTCCACGCGCTCGAAGCCCACCTGTCCATGCAGCTCCTTCTCGTAGTGCTTCTCGATGCCGGACTTGCCGATATGCGTGGTGCCGTCGTACTCGGCGATGTCCTGCTCGCTCATCGCGGCGAGGTCGCTCTCGTCCAGTCGTCCGACGTAGCCGATCACGTGCGCGAACAGCTCACCGTAGGGATAGCGCCGGGTCAGGTAGGGCACCACTTCCACGCCCGGGAAGCGATAGCGGTTGACCGCGAAGCTGGCCATCTCCGATTCGTTGAGTCGCAACTTGATCGGCACCGACTGGAAACGCCGCTTGCTCTTCAGGGTGGCGCGGAAGCGGCGCAGGTCTTCCTCGTCCAGCGAAACGACATCCGACAGGCCGGCGATGGTGGCGTCGATATCGTCCACCTGCTCGGGAATCAGTTCCAGGCGATAGGCCGGCACGTTGTCGGCAAGCAGGCGGCCATTGCGGTCATAGACCAGCCCGCGCGATGGCGGAATACTGCGCAGGCGGATGCGATTGCTTTCCGAGCGCGTCTGGTAAACCTCGTACTGCGACACCTGCAGCCATGCGAAACGCAGGCCCAGCGTGCCAAGCAGCAGCATCGCGATCAGGAACCCCCACACCGCGCGCCGGCGGAAGATCTCGGCCTCGGCCGGGGCATCGCGCAGGCGGGTGCCACGCCGCTGGAACAGGCGCGGGCTCATCCCGGCGAGCCGCGCAGCTTCAGGCGCAGGTCGTCCAGCAGGAGGAACAGCCACGGCCACAGGAAAGCGCCGACCACGGGCGCTATCCAGAAGCTCGCCGGCGGCCAGGCCTCGCCGATCACACCGCGAATCATCAGGCTGACCACCCGGTCGTTGAACAGCAGCACCAGCACCGCCAGCGCCTGCTGGGTCAGCGGGAAGAAGCGCAGGCGCGCCCGGAAGCGCAGGATGATGAAGGCGAAGATGGTCAGCCGCATCGCGTGTTCGCCGATCAGGCTGCCGAAGATCAGATCGGCGACGACGCCGGTGATGAAGGCGATCCCCAGTCCGACCATTTCCGGCGCTTCCAGCAGCCAGTAGCAGAGCACCAGCGCCAGCCAGAAGGGCCGCAGCGGCTGCAACGACGCCGGCACCGGCGCCAGCGAGAACAGCAGGGCGGCAAGCAGGCTGAGCAGCAGCAGGCGACCGGAAGCGCGCTGGCGACTCATGGCCGCTCCTCCGCGTTCTTCCCTACCGGCTCGGCTTCCGGCGTTGCTGGCGGCGCTTCTGGCGGGCCGCTCTCGTCGGCCGGCGTATTCCACACCAGCAGCAGCTCGCCGCTGCGATCAAGGCGCGCCGCCGGCTCGACCTCCGCTTCCACGAACAGGTTGGTGTCGTCGGGACCGATGGACACCACCTTCCCCAGCGCGAGACCGGCCGGGAAGATGCCGCCAAAGCCCGAGGTGACCAGTTCGTCACCCACCTGCACGTCGGCGCTGGGTGGCAGGTTGGGCAGGCGAAGCTGGTCCACGCGCCCTGTACCGAAGGCAATGCTGCGTACGCCACTGCGCACCACGCGCACTGGCACCGCATGACTGGGATCGGAAATCAGCATCGCCGTCGCGTTGAGCGGCGTGACATCGATGACCTGGCCGACCACGCCGTTGGCGTCGATCAGGGCCTGTCCGCTGCGGATGCCGCGCAGGCTGCCCTGGTCGAGCAGCACGCGATGACGGAACGGGTCGAGATCAACATCAGCGATGCCGACCAGCTGCACGTCCAGCCGTTGCGCCTCCGCACCATCCAGCAGCTGTCGCAGGCGCTGGTTCTCGCGCTGCACCGCCTGCAATCGACCCAGCTGCGCGGTGGTAACCATCAAGCGCTCGCGCAGCTCGGCGTTCTGCGCGGTCAATTCGCTGCGATCGGCCACGCTTTTGCGCGCCGCACCGACCAGTCGTCCGGGCGTCGCCGCCACCCAGTACAGCGGTTCCGCGGCGAACCCCGCCAGGCGCCGCACCTCCGACAGATAGCCACCACGATGGTCCAGCACCATCAAGACAAGGGCCAGCGCCAGATACACCAGCAGACGCAGCGTTCCGGCGCCGCCTTCGGCGAACAGGGCGGTCGTGGAAGTGCTGCCGGGAAGGGTCACGTCAATCGGTCATGGCGCGGGCGATCCGCCCGTGGGGTTGCTGCAGGGCTCCGCGGCCCGCCTCGGCGGGCCGCGATTCAATCATTCCGGGGCGAAGAAATCGTTGCCGTGCATGTCGATCAGTTCCAAGGCACGACCACCGCCGCGAGCGACGCAGGTCAACGGATCGTCTGCGACATGCACGTGCAGGCCGGTCTCCTCGGAAATCAGGCGATCAAGATCGCGCAGCAGCGCGCCACCACCAGTGAGCACGATGCCGCGCTCGGCGACGTCCGCGCAAAGCTCCGGCGGCGTCTGTTCCAGCGCCGCGCGCATGGCGCTGGTGATGCCGGCCAGCGGCTCGTGCAGCGCTTCCAGCACTTCGTTGGAGTTGATGGTGAAGTTGCGCGGCACGCCCTCGGCGAGATTTCGCCCGGACACCTCGATCTCCTCCACCTTGTCCTGCTGGAAGGCACAGCCCACGTCGATCTTGATGCGCTCGGCGGTGGTTTCACCAATCAGCGTGCCGTGGTTGCGACGCACGTAGTTGATGATCGCCTCGTCAAAGCGGTCGCCGCCGATGCGCACCGACTGCGAATACACGATGCCGTTCAACGACATCACCGCCACTTCCGAAGTGCCGCCACCAATGTCCAGCACCATGGAACCGCGCGCCTCGTGGATCGGAATGCCGGCGCCGATCGCGGCGGCCATCGGCTCCTCGATCAGGAACACCTCGCGCGAACCCGCTTCCTCGGCCGATTCCTTGATCGCGCGGCGCTCGACCTGGGTCGAACCACAGGGCACGCAGATCAGCACGCGCGGACTGGGGCGCAGCAGCCGCGATTTGTGCACCTTGCGGATGAAGTACTTCAGCATCTCCTCGGTGGTGGTGAAGTCGGCGATGACGCCATCCTTCATCGGCCGGATCGTGGTGATGTTGCCGGGCGTACGGCCGAGCATGCGCTTGGCCTCGGTGCCCACCGCCGCCACCGACTTCGCCGATCCCGACCCGCGATCCTGGCGGATCGCCACCACGGAAGGCTCGTTCAGCACGATGCCCTGCCCACGCACGTAGATCAGCGTGTTGGCGGTGCCGAGATCGATGGAAAGGTCGTTGGAAAACAGGCCGCGCAGGCTCTTGAACATTCGATGCGCTCGCAGAAGTCAGCGGAAAAGCACGCTAGCGTACAGGCGGGACGATAGCGCGGCAAGCAAGCAATGGCGCGGGTTAGCGAGTCGTTAAGCGGGCCTTGGCGCGTTCTGTGACCGGGTCGAGCTTCCCGGCCGATACCGCCCGATCACGCCACCGCCCGTCATGCGCGGATGTGCCTCGGCGTGGAACAACCGTTACCATTCACGGCCGGGCCGCCGTGGGCGGCCGTTGTCTGATCGCCTCCGGGCCGGTCGTTACCAGGGGATTCCACATGTCGGCGCTTATCTGCGGCTCGCTCGCCTTCGACACCATCATGGTGTTCCAGGACCAGTTCAAGAACCACATCCTGCCCGACAAGGTGCACATCCTGAACGTCGCCTTCCTAGTGCCGCGCATGCGCCGCGAGTTCGGTGGCTGCGCCGGCAACATCGCCTACAACCTGAAGCTGTTGGGCGGAGATCCCGTCCCGATGGCGACCGTTGGCCAGGATTTCGAGACTTATCGCGAACATTTCGAGGCCTGCGAGATCCGCCTCGACCAGGTGAAGGTCATCCCCGACCTGTACACCGCGCAGGCCTTCATCACCACCGACCTGGACGACAACCAGATCACCGCCTTCCACCCCGGCGCGATGATGCGTTCCTACGAGAACCACGTGCGCGATGTCGAAGGCGTGAAGTTCGGCATCGTCAGTCCGGACGGTCGCGAGGCCATGCTGCAGAATGCCGTCGAGTTTGCCGAATGCGGCATTCCCTTCATCTTCGACCCCGGCCAGGCCATGCCGCTGTTCAATGGCGAGGAGTTCCGCGCCTTCATCGAGCAGGCGGATTACGTGACGGTGAACGACTACGAGTCCAACCTGCTGCAGGAGCGTACCGGCTGGAGCGCCAAGGACATCGCCGAGCGGGTGAAGGCGTACATCATCACGCGCGGCCCCAAGGGCTCGCTGATCCATACCAGCAAGGGATCGATCGAAGTGCCAGCCGCCAACGCCGTGCGTGTGGTCGATCCCACCGGCTGTGGCGACGCCTACCGAGCTGGCCTGATCTACGGCCTGATGAACGACATGGACCTGGCCACGACGGGTCGCATCGCCTCACTGATGGGCGCGCTGAAGATCGAGCACCACGGCACGCAGAACCAGCGTTTCGACCACGACGAGTTCGTCGAACAGTTCCGCCAGCAGTTCAGCTACGCGCTGCGCTGAGGAGGAGCAGCGGCAGCGCGCCCACGTCGGCGCGGGCCTCAGCGCCCATCATGATGCGCACGGTGACCGGCGGCGCTCCCGTGTCCATCCGAGTAGCCACGCAGTGACTGATAGCGACTGCGCTGCTCCGGCGTGAGCAGTGCCCGCGTTTCGAGGTGCGCCAGCAGATGCACGGCGCGGAGCTCGCCATTGAGTTTGCCTATCCTCGCCGTGGCGGCGTTCAGCGAATCGTTCGTGACGCTGCCATCGGCGAACAGTCGATCAAGATTGTCCTCTGCCTCAACGACCTGCTTGCCCAGCTCGATGGCGCGGGATTGCATGCCGTCGAAACTGGCTCGGATCGCCGCGGCCTGCTCCGCGATCAGCGCCAGCTCGCCGGCCAGATCGAGCACGTGCTTCGGACCCGGATAGCCATTCAGTTCGCCCGGCAACGCCTGACCCATGCCGCGCCCAGCCAGCAGATCCGCGATCTGTTGCGATGACAGCGCCTTGATCCCGCGCGCCTCCATGCCGCGATACGGACTTTCCTCCGCACGCAATGAATCCGTCGCACCGAAAGCCAATAGCGCCATCGCGCGAACCAGTCGTTGCATCTTCCATCTCCCAACCATAAATCGAGCCAGATTCGATTCTGACGCAAGCAACGCGCCTGCCCTCAGACAAACGCCGCGGCGATCGCCTGCGACAAGGGCAGATTGCGAAGCTTGGCAGTCAACGGCGTGAACGCGCCGCAAGTCGGCGGCCAATGAACAACGCGATGCCGCCGAGCACGGCAATCGTTGCCAGCCCCGGGCGCAGCGAGATGGTTTCGCCCAGCAGCAACACGCCGCCCAGCGCCGCAATAACAGGCACGCTCAACTGGACGGTGGCCGCCGTGGTCGCCG
>ERZ795053.2152-NODE-2152-length-24177-cov-22.771661_pt1 | contig 24177 bp, 26 predicted proteins | sample MGYA00375137_ERZ795053 | MGnify/ENA primary metagenome ERZ795053 (study PRJEB30182, sample SAMN05720284) | activated sludge metagenome | isolation source: Anaerobic digester | place: Hong Kong | collected 2014-12-17 ...
CACCGCCAGCAGGCCGACACCGGCACCAAGATGATCCACATCGGTCGCCGCACCAAGTCCAAGATCATCTCCAAGGGCATCAGCGCCGGCCGTGGCCAGAACACCTATCGCGGCCTGGTCAAGGTCGAGAAAGGCGCCGAGGGCGCGCGCAACTACACCCAGTGCGACAGCCTGCTGATCGGCAAGAGCTGCGGCGCGCACACCTTCCCGTACATCGAGGTGAAGCGACCGGACGCCATCATCGAGCACGAGGCGACGACCTCGAAAATCTCCGACGATCAGCTGTTCTACTGCCGGTCGCGCGGCATCGGCGAAGAAGACGCGGTGTCGCTGATCGTCGATGGCTTCTGCAAGCAGGTCTTCAAGGAACTGCCGATGGAGTTCGCTGTAGAGGCCAAGAAACTGCTCGACGTGTCGTTGGAAGGCGCGGTGGGATAAGCGAGACTCGCACCCTGTTCTAACAGCTTTCGGCACTGCCATGGCGTCGTCGAAAACTCCTATCTGAAAGTAATCGTCATCATGCTGAAGATCGAAAACCTCCACGCCCGCGTCGAAGGGCGCGACATTCTCAAGGGCCTCACGCTGACCGTGAAGCCCGGTGAAGTTCACGCCATCATGGGCCCGAACGGCGCCGGCAAATCCACGCTGGGCCACGTGCTGGCCGGTCGCGATGGCTATGAGATCACCGAAGGTTCAGTGAGCTTCAACGGTGTCGACCTGCTCGACATGGCGCCGGAAGAGCGCGCCGCCGCCGGCGTGTTCCTCGCCATGCAATACCCGGTCGAGATTCCCGGCGTGAACAACACCTACTTCCTGCGCTCCGCACTGAATGCGCAGCGACGCTCGCGCGGGCAGGAAGAGCTGGACTCGGTTCAGTTCCTCAAACTGGTTCGCGAGAAACTGGCGGTGCTGCACCTGAAGGATGATCTGCTGCATCGCGCGGTCAACGAAGGCTTCTCCGGTGGCGAGAAGAAGCGCAACGAGATCTTCCAGATGGCGGTGCTGGAGCCGACGCTGGCGATCCTCGACGAGACCGATTCGGGTCTCGACATCGACGCACTGAAGGCGGTCGCCGAAGGCGTCAATGCGCAGCGCACGCCGGAGCGCGCCTTCATCGTGATCACGCACTATCAGCGCCTGCTCGACTACATCAAACCGGATGTCGTGCACGTGCTGGCTGACGGTCGCATCGTCGAAACCGGCGGACCGGAGCTGGCGTTGCAGCTGGAAGCGCAGGGCTACGACTGGATTCGTGACCGCATTGCCCCGGAGACAGCGGAGGCATGAGCGCGTTGCTGGATTCACTGGCCGCTGGTTTCGAGCAGCTGCCGCGGCGTGATGCGCTGGGTCTTGGCGCGTCGCGCCGCGAGGCACTGGATGCCGCGGTCGCGGAAGGCTTGCCGACATCGCGGCAGGAGCGCTGGAAGTACACCTCGCTGCGGGCGCTGGAACAGCGGCAATTCATGCTGCCGTATCAGTGCGAAGCAACGGTGGCGGATGTCGACGTCGAGCTTCCTTTGGCGCCGCGTCTGGTGTTCGTCGACGGTTCCTTTGATGTCCTGCGGTCCGATCTGCGCGGATTGCCGGAGGGTGTTGAGCTTCAGCCACTTTCCCGGGGCCTGCAGGGCGACGATCCGCGCGAAGTGAATGTGCTGGGTCGTCGCTGGGAGGAGGACGACGCGGGCTTCTGGCGTTTGAACGCCGCGCTGGCGGTGGAAGGCGCGCTGCTGCGCATCGGTCCGGACGTTGAAGTCGATGCGCCGCTGCATCTGGTGTTCGTCACCACGGCGGGAGGACAGGACGTGGGCGTGCACCTGCGTCATCGCATCGAACTACGCGAAGGTTCGCGCGCCACGCTGGTCGAGCATCACGTTGGTCAGGGTGGCGAGCGACCGCTGCTGAACAGCGTCAGCCACGTCCACCTGAAGCCTGGTGCGGCGCTGGAGCATGTTCGTGTGCAGCGCGCCGCCGCTGGTGCATCGCTGATCGCCCGCACGGAGGCTGTGCTGGCCAAGGAGGCGACCTATCGGCTGCTGTCGCTGGAGCTTGGCGCTGCGTTGTCGCGACATGAACTCGCGATCGACCTGCAGGGCTGTGACGCCCGCGCTGAGGTGCGTGGTCTGGTGCGCAGCCGTGAACGCCAGCACGTCGATACCCAATTGATGCTGCGCCATCAGTCGCCGCAGGCCAGTTCCGATACGCAGTGGCGCGCGATCGCCGGTGGCCGTTCGCGGGCGATTTTCCACGGCGGCATCCTGATCGCTGAAGGGGCGGATGGCAGCGATGCCCAGCTCGAAACCCGCAACCTGCTGCTGACTGACAGCGCCGAGATCGACGCGCAGCCAGTGCTGGAAATCCACGCCGACGAAGTGAAGGCAAGCCACGGCGCGACCATCGGTCAGCTGGACGAACGCGCGCTGTTCTATCTGCGCTCGCGCGGCCTGCCCGAAGTCGAGGCGAGACGCCTGCTGGTGTTTGCGTTCTGTCGTTCGCTGCTGGAAGGTGTGTCCGATGCCGACCTGCAGTCGCAGCTGGAGCGTGTGGTCAAGAAAAGTCTGTTCAACGACGGTGAGGCCGTGGCGTGACGTCATCGGTCGACGCTCCGCTTGTTCTCGACAGCAGCAACGCGCCGCACTATCGCTGGGGCGCGGATTGCGATGGCTGGCGACTCCTGGACGAGCCGGGTCTGTCGGTGATCGAAGAGCAGGTGCCTCCCGGCGCCGCCGAGCAACGCCACCACCATGCGACGTCGCGACAGTTCTTCTACGTGCTGGACGGCGTGGCGACGCTGGAGATTGACGGCACGGTATTGCGCATTGCTGTCGGACAAGGCGCACAGGTCGCGCCTGGCCAGCGTCATCGCCTGTCCAACGACGAGGCCAAGCCCCTGCGTTTCCTGCTCTGCTCCGCACCAAACACGCGCGGTGACCGTTTCGACGAGGCTGCTCAATGACCATGGATGCCACTTTCGATCCAGTGCGTTTACGCAAGGATTTCCCGATCTTCGAGCGCCAGATCCACGGCAAACCGCTGACCTATCTCGACAGCGCCAACACCGCGCAGCGACCGCAGGTCGTTATTGATGCGGTGGATGACTACTACCGCCGGCACAACGCCAACGTCGCGCGTGCCGTGCATGCGCTGGGCGAAGAGGCAACCGGCCTTTACGAAGGCGCGCGGCGCAAGCTCGCCGCGCATATCGGCGCACGAGCGGATGACCTCGTGCTCACCTCCGGCACCACGCAGTCGATCAACCTGATCGCCTACAGCTGGGCATTGCCGCGGCTCAAGGCCGGTGACAGCATCCTGGTGTCGCGGATGGAGCACCACGCCAACATTGTTCCGTGGCAGCTGGTCGCCGAGCGCACCGGCGCTTCGATCAAGGTGGCGCCGATCCACGAGAACGGCGAACTCGACATCGATGCGCTGAAAGCGGCGATGACGCCGGACGTGAAGCTGCTGGCAGTCACCCACGTCTCCAACGTGCTGGGTACGGTGAATCCGGTAGCGATGATCTGCCGCGAGGCGCGTCAGCGCGGCATCGTGACCGTGATCGATGGTTCGCAGGCATTGCCGCACCGTGCCGTTGATGTCCCGAAGATCGGCTGCGATTTCTACGCGCTGACCGGTCATAAGATGTTCGGGCCCACCGGCACCGGCGCGCTTTGGGCACGACGCGAGCTCCTGGAAGCGATGCCCCCGTTCTTCGGTGGTGGCGAGATGATCCGAGAGGTCAGCTTCGAAGGAACGACTTTTGCCGATCCTCCGCACAAGTTCGAGGCGGGCACGCCCAACATCGCCGGCTTCATCGGACTGGGTGCGGCAGTCGACTACCTCCAGACTATCGGCATGGACGCCATCGAGCGGCACGAGTCCGAACTCTGTGCCTATGCACTCGACGCCATGCGTTCGGTGAAAGGCCTGCGCATCATCGGCGAGGCGAAGGAACGCGCCGCAGTGATCTCCTTCTTGGTCGACGGCGCGCACGCCCACGATTTGGCCACACTGTTGGATCTGGAAGGCGTCGCTGTGCGTTCCGGCCACCATTGTGCTCATCCGCTGATGCAGTTCTACGGGGTGCCGGCCACCTGTCGTGCTTCGATGGCGCTGTACAGCACGCGCGAGGATATCGACCGCTTCGTCACCGCGCTGGACAAGGTGCGCGGCCTTCTGGCCTGATGCCCTCGCGTTCCCTTGGGAGAAGGCCATGGCGCGTGAAGACGACATCGTTGAACTACTGACCGCGATCCGCGAAGGCCAGCGCGAGCAGTTGGCCAAGCAGGATGAAGCGTTGGCCATGCAGCGCCGACAGTTCGATATGGCCGAGCAACAGTTCCAGCGCGCCGTGAAGCTGAATGATCGTGCCGAACAACTGCAGGACCGCAGCGCGGCGATCATGGCCAACGCACGCCGCGCGATGATGGTCGTCCTCCCGCTGATCTTTGTTGCCATTGGCGTGCTGCTGTGGCTGATTTTTCGATGAGTGCGCCCGATTGAGCGATGAAACGCTGAACGTGGGAGCGCTGTACACCGAACGCCTGCTCGATCACGCGCGGAGCCCGCGACGTCGTGGTGAACTGCCATTGCCCTGTGCTGTTGGCAAGGCGAGCAACCGGCTTTGTGGCGACGAAGTTGCCATCGGCCTTCGCGTTGATTCGGATCGTGTGGTTGCCTTTGGGTTCGAAGCTGATGCCTGCGCCATGACGTTAGCGTCGTCGTCGATGCTGGGCGAGGCAGCCCTTACACACCCGGTTGCAGGCGTGATTGCCCTTGCAGATGCTTTTGGCGACTGGCTGAATCGCGATGATGGCGGGCCACCCGCGGATATCATCCGCCGTGCCGACTTCGATGCATTCGCGGAACTCAAGAAACTACCGTCACGCCGTCGCTGTGCATTGCTGCCCTTCGAGGCGTTCTCGGCCGCACTTCAACAGATCGAGATGGACGACACCGAGCATGACCGAGGCTGAACTGCATTTTCGCGACGCCACCGAAGACGACATCCCCGTACTGGTGACGCTGGTCACGTCGGCGTACCGTGGCGAGGCCAGCCGCGTGGGCTGGACCACCGAGGCCGACATCCTCGACGGCGAGCGCATCGATCCCGAAGTGCTTCGCGAGGACCTCCGTCGCGCGCGAAGCCGGGTGCTGGTACTGGAAGGCGGCGGCGCGGAGTCGGTCCTTGCCTGTGCGCATATCGCCGAAGAGCACGGTGCAGGGTATTTCGGCATGTTCGCGGTGCGTCCAGGCCTGCAGAATGCGGGCATAGGGCGCCGCGTGCTGGCCGAGGCGGAGCGTGTGGTGCGCGACGAGTGGCAGCTGCCCGTCATGCGCATGACCGTGATCGTGCAGCGCGATGAACTCATCGCCTGGTACGAGCGCCGCGGCTACGTCCGCACCGGGCGCTTCAAGCCGTTCCCCTATGGCGATACGCGATTCGGTCTGCCCAGGCGCGACGACCTGCGCTTCGAGGTGCTGGAAAAACCACTGAACAAACCGGGGGCCGCAAGATCATGAGTGCTGGAAACTGGGTGCGCGTCTGCGCCATGTCCGAACTGCTGCCGGGCGAATCCACGGTGGCCTGGGATGGCGACACGCCGATCCTGGTGTTCAACCTCGATGGAGAGCTGTACGCGCTGGAAGACCGCTGCAGCCACGAGGATTTCGAGCTGTCCGCCGGGGAGTTTGACGCGGCGGCCGGCACCATCGAGTGCACGCTGCATGGCGCCAGGTTCGACGTGCGCGATGGCGCGGCACTGTGCGCGCCGGCCTACGAGCCGGTGGCCAAGTTCCCGGTCAAGCGTGAGGATGACGCCATCTGGACCCGCGACGACCGCGATGATTGATCAATCCGGCAGCTGGTAGTCGCGGCTGTCCATCAGGTCGACGCCGCATGGCAGTTCCGACAGCCAGTCGAGGAAGTCGCTGATGGCATCGCCTTTCATCGGCAGGCCGTGCTGGGGCACGATCATGACGGGATTCAACTCGCGGATCATGGCTGCCCACAGGCGGGCGACGCGGTTCGATGCCATGTAGCGCTTGTGGAAACCGGCCATGCGCGGCAGGTGCGCCTTGAAATCCTCGGTGGGCGCATAGGTCACACTGCTGTCGATCATCGACGCGCCGATGTCGCCGGAAAACAGGATCCGGCTCACCGGATCATAGAAGCTGAAGTTGCCGACCGAATGCAGGAAGTGCGCGGGTAGGGCGTCGATCCGGCTGTCGCCGAGCGGCACGCGCTGGCCGGCATCTGGCAGCAGCACGTAGCGATCATTGCTGGAACCCTGCTGGTAGTGCGGCACGCTGTGCGGCACGAAGCGGCCCCACAGTCGTGAGCAGACCACCTTGGCGTCGGTATACATCAACCAGCGATCCACCGCGCCGATGATGTCCGGGTCCTGGTGCGAAGCCAGGATGTAGGTCAGCGATTTCAGCGGGATGAACTGCGACACCGCCATTGATAGTGGCGTGTAGAGGAGGGCGCCGCCGGGATCGAGCAGGGCGGAGTGGTCGCCATGCTGGATCAGAAACTGGTTGGCCTGGACGCCATCGTCACCGCGTACGAGGTCGTTGAAGGCGATGCAGCGGTGGTTGCCGTGTTCGAAGAGCGTGGTCGCCATGCGCGTGTCCTGATTTTTCCTGGGCGCAGACTATGTGCAGACGTTGCCGTTTGCTTGACCCAGATCAAGTGATGGGCCTGGACAGCCTCAACTGTGCCGTGCTTCACGCTGGATACGGACCACCAGCGCTTCACCATTGCCATCCAGCACGCAGCGACCGGCATCCGAGGGTTCCCCGGTCGCGATGCTGAGGCGCAGCGCATCACCGGCTTCCATCGGGATATCGGTCTCGCGGCGGCGCAGCCGCGCGCGACCGGCGATGAGGTAGATCACCCACTCCACGCCAGGTTCGGGGAAGAACAGGGTCGCCCCCACCAGCGGTCGATGCAGCACGCGTACGCTGACTGCCTGTGGTCGCCAGATCAGGTTGAAGGCATGTACGGGACCATCGATCAGTCGTGCCGACACCGGCATGTCACCGGCGTAGCGATGCTGGCCATGCGGCGGTTCCAGCGAGGCCATGTCGTCGTCGAAATGCAGCAGGAAGCCATTGCCTCGCAGCAGGATCTGATGGCGCTGGTAGCCGGGGAATGGCGAGAACGCGGCGTCGCCGTCGATTTCGGCGATGGATGCGCGCCAGTCGAAGGTTTCCGACATCGGCGGCTCTCGGCAGATCTCCCGTGTCCAGCCGGCGCCGTTGAGCCAGCGCATGCGTTTGAAATGTTCGGCGGGCAGGAGTTCGGCATGCATGGCGCCAGTTTGCCCTGCCGGCAAAGTGCATGCATACCGCTCACGGCGAAAAGCCCCGGCGACGGTCGATGGCTGCCCCGGGGGAAGCAGCCACCGGCCGGGCCGGGGCAAAGGGGTCGCTGGCGACGACTTATTCGGTCGGCGGTGCCAGCAGGATGCGGTCGCGGTTCTTCTCGACGGTCTTGAGGCCAATGCCCTTCACTTCGGCGAGCTGGTCGGCGCTCTTGAACTGGCCGTTGGCTTCGCGCCAGGCAACGATGGCTTCGGCCTTGGTCATGCCAATGCCGTTCAGCGTTTCGGCGATGGCGGCGGCATCGGCGTGGTTGACGTCGACGCGGTCGGCGGCGAAGGCGGAGGCGCACAGGGCCAGCGACAGGAACAGCGACTTGATCAGGGTGTTGATGCGGATCATTTGGATTCTCCAGGTTCAGTTTGGTTGGCGTGGTTGTCGTCGATGCGGCGGCGCCATCGGCGGGGCCGTGATCGGCGGTGTCGTTCTCGACGGGGACAGATTAGGTTCGGGGCTTTGCCCGGTATGTCGGCGCAGGTCGCATGCGATGGTCGGATTCCGACCGATGCTGGCTAGGATTTTTCCTACCGCTGTTGTCCTCGCTGCCGTGGCGGCGTTGTCGCGCCTTCAGGTGGCCGCCCGGCGGGCTGGTAAACTGCGCCTTTCGCTTTGAAGGAAGGACCCCGCATGGACAAGCAGCAACTGTTCCGCTTCGTGGCGCAGGCTTGGGAAGACGACATCGTTCCGCAGCTCGTCGAGTACATCCGCATTCCCAACAAGTCGCCGATGTTCGACGCGAAGTGGGCGGAGCACGGCTACATGGACAAGGCCGTGGCGCTGATGGAGGCCTGGGCCAAGTCCCAGCCGATCAAGGACATGCGCGTCGAGGTAGTCCGCCTGGAAGGGCGTACCCCGCTGATCTTCATCGACATCCCGGGACAGGGCGACGACTGCGTGCTGCTGTATGGCCATCTGGACAAGCAGCCGGAAATGACCGGCTGGGACGACGACCTGGGTCCGTGGAAGCCGGTGCTGAAGGGCGACAAGCTCTATGGCCGTGGCGGTGCGGATGACGGCTACGCCATCTTCGGCTCGCTGACCGCGATCCGCGCGCTGCAGGAGCAGGGCATCCCGCACAGTCGCTGCGTGGTCATGATCGAGGCCTGCGAGGAATCCGGCAGCTATGACCTGCCGCACTACGTCGACCATCTGGCCGACCGCATCGGCAAGCCGTCGCTGGTGGTGTGCCTGGATTCCGGCTGCGGCAACTATGACCAGCTGTGGTGTACGACCTCGCTGCGCGGCCTGGCCGGTGGCAACCTGTGTGTCGACGTGCTCGACGAGGGCGTGCATTCCGGTGATGCCAGTGGCGTGATCGCTTCCAGCTTCCGCGTGCTGCGCACGTTGTTGTCGCGACTGGAGGACGAGGGCACCGGCCGCATCGTTCCCGAGGCACTGCACGCCGAAGTGCCAGCCGACCGTCTGGAGCAGGCGAAAGCGGCTGCGACCGTGCTGGGGAACGAGGTGTGGGACAAATTCCCGGTGCTGCAGGGCATGCGTCCGATGAACGAGGACAACGCCGAGCTGGTGCTGAACCGTACCTGGCGACCGGCCCTGTCGGTGACCGGCATCGATGGCATTCCGTCGCTGGACAGTGCGGGCAACGTACTGCGTCCGCATACGGCGGTGAAGCTTAGCCTGCGCCTGCCGCCAACCGTCGATGGCGATCTGGCCGGCAAGGTGCTGAACGACGTGCTGCTGTCCGACCCGCCATATGGCGTGAAGGTCAGCCTGAATCTGGAGAAGGCCGCCACCGGCTGGAATGCACCGCCGATGTCCGAATGGCTTGGCGACGCCATCGCCTCCGCTTCCGAGGAGTTCTTCGGCAAGCCGGCGATGTACATGGGCGAGGGTGGATCGATCCCGTTCATGGGCATGCTCGGAGAGAAGTTCCCCGGCGCCCAGTTCATGATCACCGGCGTGCTGGGTCCGCATTCCAACGCGCACGGGCCGAACGAATTCCTGCATATTCCGACCGGCAAGCGCGTCACCGCCTGCGTGGCCCAGGTGGTTTCCGAGCATTTCGTTGCCAGCGGCAAGGGCCTGACCCAGGGCGTGGCGGTCAAGGCTGGTGACGTGCAGTCGCACGATCACGGCTGTTGCTAACCCTGTTTCGATACTGCTGATTCTGGAGGAATCGCATGACGATCATCTGGACCATCCTCATCGGCTTCGTGGCCGGCCTCATCGCCAGGGCGGTGAAGCCGGGCAACGACAAGCTGGGTTTTATCTGGACCACCTTGCTGGGCATTGGCGGTTCGCTGGCGGCCACCTATGGCGGACAGCAGTTGGGCATCTACCAGTCAGGCCAGACAGCAGGATTCATCGGCGCCGTGGTCGGCGCGATCATCCTGCTGGTGATCTATGGCCTGGTCAGCAAGAACAAGGGGAGCTGAGATGCGTACGAAACTGTTGCTGGGTGGCGTATTGGCGATGCTGCTGTCGGCGTGTCAGAGCGGTGGAGCCGCCGGTCAGGATGCAGGCAGCAGCCTGCCGAAAACCGGTACGCAGTGGCGCTTGAGTTCAGGGCTTGATGTGAAGCTGCCGCCGGCGGCCGAGGTAACGCTTGAATTCGGGGCTGACGGCGCGATCAGCGGAAACAGTGGCTGCAATCGCTATAACGGACGCATGACGGTTGAGGGGGATTCTGTTTCCCTCTCCCCACTGGCGGCGACCAAGCGTGGCTGCGTGGGTCTCCGGGGTCAGATCGAATCGAGCTTCTTTGCTGCGATGGCAAAGGTTGACGCGATGAGCGTGGACGACGGAAAGCTGCACGTGAAGCTGTCGGACGGTAGTGAGCTGCTGTTCGACGCAACTGCCAACACAGGCAACGCCAAGTAGGTTCACCGGGTAGGCTGGTCTCAGTCGCCCGGTCGCGGCATGGCCTTGGTGAAGTAGGCGTCGATGGGCTGGGGTTCGTCGATGGCATAGCCCTGCGCATAGTCGACGCCGAGTTCGGCCAGGCGGCTGCGAATGGCGTCGGTTTCGGCGCATTCGGCGATGGTCTGCTTGTCCATCACGCGCGCGATGTCCGCGATGGAGCGGACGATGGCCAGTGACAGCGGCGAGTCCACCAGTCGTCGCACGAAGCCACCGTCGATCTTGAAGAAGTCGACATCCAGCGCGTGCAGGTAGGCGAAGGAACAGAAGCCGGTTCCGAAGTCATCCAGGGCGAATCGGCAGCCAAGGCCGCGCACGGTCTGGATGAACCGCTGGGCGCGTGCGAGGTCGCGCACCGCGCTGGTTTCGGTCAGTTCGAAGCAGATCTGCCGTGGCGACAGTGGGCTTGCCGCGATGCGCTGCTGCAGGAAACGCTCGAAGTCGTCGCTGTTCACCGAGGCGGCCGACAGGTTGATGCAGCAGGCATCGACATCGGCGGCATCGATCGGGTGGGATTCCAGCCAGTTCAGCGTGTGCTCGACCACGTAGCGGTCGAGGCGGGCGCTCAGGTTGAAGCGTTCGGCCGCTGGGATGAACGAGCCCGGCATCAGCAGCGTGTTGGTCTCGACATCGTGCATGCGGATCAGCACCTCGAAGTGCCGTCCGTGCATGTTGCTGGGATGCAGTGACGCAATGCTCTGACAAAACAGGCGGAAGTGCCCGTGTTCCAGTGCCGTGTTGAGGCGCATGGCCCAGCGCATTGCCGAGGTGCGGGCGTGGACTTCCTCGTTGTTGCGGGCGTCGCCCAGGGAGGCGAGCTGAACCCGGTTGCCGCCCAGTTCCTTGGCCGTGAAGCAGGCGGCGTCGGCCCGCGCCAGCAGCTCACTGAAGGTCTGCTTGGCTGCGCGGAAGGGAACCAGGCCGATACTGATGCTGGTCGACATGACGTCGCTGTTCCACGGCACGCGGAGTTCCGCCACGTGTTCGCGCATCCACTCGATGCGCTGACTGGCGCGTTCCGGGCTGCTCCGGCACAGCAGGAGTCCGAATTCGTCACCACCGATCCGCGCCAGCAGTTCGTCGTCTTCCAGCTGGCTGCCGAGGGCGCCGGCGAGGACGCGGATCAGCTCGTCACCGGCGGCATGGCTGGCGATATCGTTCACCACCTTGAACTGGTCGACGTCGATGTAGGCAAGCGCCATTTCGGTGCCGGTGCGGGCATTGGCCACGCGGTCGCGCACCATCTGCCCGAATGCGGTCCGGTTGGGTAGCCTCGTCAGCGAATCGAAGGTGGCGCGCCTGAGCAGACGGGCCGAGGTCACGCGGTTCTGGTGCGTTGCGGCCACCAGCATCTGCGGCACGATGGTGATCGTGCACATGAACAGCACCAGGATCGAACTGTCCAGCAGATTGTCGGGCGTGCTGAAACCGCCCCAGCCCATGCCGGCGAAGGCGGCCACGGTCTGCGCCATCAGCATGTTCGACACGGAAGCCCACAGTGGCTTGAAGCGCAGGGCGCTCCACAGCAGCATCGCCAGGGGCAGGCTGGCCATGCCCAGCGCGTAGTCCGGGCTGTGCGTGTCCAGCCAGAACAGCAGTGCCAGCGAGCCGACCATGCCGATGAACCAGATCGTCTTTTCCAGCGTGCCGGCATAGTTGAAGGGCAGGTCCATGACGCCGTCGCGCAGGCGGACCATGATCATCATCGCGGCCGGTCCCACCGAGATCACGCCAAACAGGTCGCCCATCATCCAACGGGCCAGTCCGGATACGATCTGCTCGCTGTTCACCATGCCCGCGATGTACATGCCGGTGACGCCCACCGGGCCACCCACCAGCACCTGCATCAGTCCGCCTGCCAGCAGGGAGAACCCGGAGTTGATGGAGAGATCGCTCACCGCTTTTGCCGCGAAGCGCCGGACCACCCAGGCACCGATCACCGCTTCCAGCACGTTCGCCGCGATCGAGAACGGCAGGAACAACATTGGCACGGGAGCGAGCACCAGGTGCAGCAGCACAACGGCGATCGCGATGAAGGGCCACCAGCGGATGCCATAAACGACGAGGGCAGCGAAGGCGAGGCCGGATGGCGCCCAGATCAGAGCCACCTGGTCGGGGCTCTTGATGAACCAGGTCGCCAGCTCGGCGCCCAACAGGTAAAGCGTGACCAGAACGATCAGGCGAATACCGTTTTGCGCATAGGCGTTCACCGTTCCAGTTTACGCGCTGCCGGGCGGGCTGCACGAGTATCCGGTCACGCTCAGCCGGTAGCTGACGCCTGTCATCGAAAACTGCTACGGTTCGCGGCTGGTCAATACACGGATGCGGACCCCGTCCGCCACAGGAAGCCCATGTCGCGTCCCATCGAGCGCCGCAACTCTCCCATCCACGGCAATGGCGTCTTCGCCACCGGGGACATTCCTGCCGGTGTGAAGGTGATCCGTTACAAGGGGAAGCTGCGCACGCACAAGCAGGCCGACAAGCTCTATGGCGGCGGTTCGGAAACCGGGCACACCTTCCTGTTCACGCTGAATGACCAGTACGTCCTCGACGCCAATGTCGATGGCAACAAGGCGCGTTGGATCAACCACAGCTGTGATCCCAACTGCCAGGCGGTGCTGGTGGAGGACGAGGGAAATCCCGCTGGCGACAAGGTGATCATCGAGAGCCTGCGGCCGATCAAGGCTGGCGAGGAGCTCACCTACAACTACGGCATCACCCTGGAAGAGCCGCATACCGCGCGCATGAAGAAAATCTGGGCCTGTCGCTGTGGCTCGGCCAACTGCACGGGCACCATGCTGCAGCCCAAGCGCCGGAAGAAAGCCTGAGATCGGGTCGAGTGCAGGTTTCCGGCAGGCTGTGCCGGACTGTTTCAGCGCGCGAAGTGGCGTTTGCGCTCGGCAGTGAAGTGCCACCACGGTAACGCCGGGCCGCCCTGCATGAAGCGGACCACGGCAATGAAGGTGTCGCAGACGCAGGGGTCCTGGCGCAGGCCGGTCAGCCGCTGCAGTTTCGCGTAGAGCGCGTAGGGATCCTGTCTGGCCAGTTCCAACGGACTATGGATGCCCAGCGTGGCGAAGTCCCCGGCCGTGGCAGCGCCAACGTTGGGGATATCCTGGAAACGCCGGACCTCGTCGGCATGGGTGGCCTTGCGCGAGGTGTTGCAGCGCTTCATCCGGTTGATCGGGCCAGCTGATCCGCTCAGCGCTTGAACGGCCACAACCGCTTGAGCAGGCCGCCCTCGCGATCGGCATTCGGCGTGGGCACGGGCTCGCGCGGTGCTCGACGCGTCCATTCCAGCGCATTGATCGCATGGTAGGCGTTGACCAGATTGAACACCTGGCCCATCGACACCTTGGCTTCGGCGGCAATCTCATGCAGGCGGGCCGGCGTCTGCATTTTCCCGAGCATGGCGTGATGCTGGCGGAATTCCGGCTTGATGCTGATGCGCCGCGTCACCCGGTAGCTGCCGCCCGGATCGAGCTGGTTCGAGAGGTGGCCATTTCCGGTCAGCCAGGTATGCAGCCACACCAACTCGGCATAGGGCCGGCCGGGCAGCTGGCGCATCTCGTTCACCTGGGCGCTGGTCAGCGCGCTCCATTCGCCGCTGTTGAGCGGATGTTCGCAATAGGCCGCGAGCTCAGACAGATCACCAGCGGCGTGGAATTCGCGGGTCTTGGGATCGAGGTAGAGCGTTGGCGCTCCGTCGATCTGGTAGCGGGACGGGCGCGTCGGGCCATCCTCGCCAAGGAAGTGTGGCAGCGGCCAGCCAGCGATCTCCTGTTCAGCGGTCGTACGTGCATTCGGTACGGCGCGGCTCGGCGATGGAGTCTTGGCGGCAGGCGCAGCCGGCGACACTGGCGGTGGGACGGTCGCCGGCGTCGGCGTCGGGTCGGCACTGTGGAATCGCTCGTCCTTGACCTCGATGCCGCGATCCACGGCGCGGTCCGCGTAGGCACGCGTCCGGCTGGTCAGGCCGCCACCGGCACTGATCCCGGCATCGCTGGCCAGATGCTGTTGCTGGCGATCACCTTCGCTCAGCTCTTCGCCACGGATGATGTCTTCCAGTCCCTGTGCCAGTTCCGGGTCGCGGGCGACCATGGCCGGCGAAGCGCCATCGTCGTCCTGCAGATCACGGAAGTAGAAGTCGGCAGCGTTCTGGAAGGCCAGCTCACCGGTCGCCACCGTGGCGGTGCCGGCCTGGTTCAGCAGCTTGACCAGCACGTCCTGCTTGATCGGGACGCGGAGTGTGGGCGCTTCGTCATTGCCCGGCATGTCCTCGTCGATCACTTCGATGAAGCGCATGCCGGTGACCTTGGCGCGGCCGCGCGCCATCTTGCCGTCGTCACTGTCGGGATCGATGAACACCAGGTCCGGATTGTCGGCGCCGACCCACTTCCAGTCGTGTTCAAGGCGTTCCTCGACACGACGGATCTGCTGCCGAATCCGCAGGGAAATGGTTTCCGTCACGCCGACGAAGGCCATGCTGCGTTCGGGTTTCATGCAGGCGCTCCCAATCAGGCGGCCGCTACTGGCCGTTCAGATTCGAAATGATAGCAGCGTCACAGTCCTGGGCGGACGTTTTGCGCGTTGGCGGCGCGTATAGTCGCCATGCTCCCGCCCGGCCAGGCTGATCGGCATGCGCAAGATCATCCACATCGACATGGACGCCTTCTACGCATCGGTCGAGCAGCGTGACGATCCGGCGCTGCGTGGGCGGCCGGTGGTGGTGGCCTGGCGTGGCGCGCGCTCGGTGGTCTGTGCGGCCAGCTACGAGGCGCGCAAGTTTGGCGTGCGTTCTGCAATGCCGGCGCTGCGGGCCGAGCGTCTGTGTCCCGATGCGGTGTTCGTGCCGCCGGATTTCCCCCGCTACAAGGCCGCGTCGAAGGCGATCCATGGGGTTTTCCACCGGCACACCGAGCTGATCGAACCGCTGTCGCTGGACGAGGCCTACCTCGACGTCACCGAAAACAAGCAGGATGTGACCACGGCGACGGAGCTGGCTCAGATCATCCGTGGCGAAATCTTCGAGGAAACCCGGCTCACCGCCTCTGCCGGCATCGCGCCCAACAAGTTCCTCGCCAAGGTCGCTTCGGACTGGAACAAGCCCAACGGCCAGTTCGTGGTGCGGCCCGGGATGGTGGAAGCTTTCCTGCGCGAGCTGCCCGTGAAGCGCATTCCGGGCGTCGGCAAGGTGATGCAGGAAAAGCTGGCCGCTCTGGGTATCGACACCGTTGGCCAGCTCGGGCAACGACCGCTGGAGGAACTGCAGGCACGGTTCGGCCGCTGGGGCAGTCGCCTGCATGAACTGGCGCAGGGCATCGACGACCGTCCCGTCTGCAGCGACTCACCACGACGTTCGCTGTCGTCCGAGGACACCTTCGCCACCGACATCCCGCTGGAAGCCACGGCCGACAAGATCCGCGAGCTGGGTGGCAAGGTCTGGATCGCCGCCGAACGCGACGAGCGCGTCGCCCGCACCGTCGTGCTGAAGCTCAAGACCCGCGATTTCCGCATCCTCACCCGCAGCCACACCCCGCCCGCGCCACCATCCAGCGCCGCTGAGCTGATCGACATCGCCCTGCGCCTGCGCGAGCGCGTGGAGTTGCCGTCGTCAACGCGCTATCGCCTCGTTGGCGTCGGCCTCGACAACTTCACCGATGCCGATGATCCGCGACTGCAGGCGGGGTTGTTTGACTGACGAGGCCAGGCGTTCTTGGGGCAGCCGTTGTTCTATTGCTCCGTCCAGTCAGCCGGCGCTTCCAGCGAAACGCCGGCGGCAACCAAGCGGTCGCGCAGATGACTAATCTCGGTGGCTTCCGGGTCATTGACCAATTTCAGGATGTCTTGCATCTGCACACGGACGTTGTCGGATATCGAGCCATCGCCCGCTCCAAGCATGAGTTCCGTGCCCGCCGCCACCTGCCAGCGGCGATTTCGCTGCGCTTGCCGAATGGCCTCCTTCTCAGCGCCTTCCGGCAACACCTCCAGAAGCGTCCTGCTTGCGAAGATATCGATGAGCACGGTGTCGGCCTGCTGGTGCAGGACAGTCATGGCTTCCCGGCACAGCTGTCTTAGGTGCTCGCCACCAACTGCCACGGCTTCGCCGCGGCACCGCTCTGTCAGCTTGCCGATGCTTGGCCAGGCGACGGCCATAGACATGCCGGAGGCGTAGGTTAGCTGCACAATCTCCGGGTCAGATTCCGGAGGCTCGGTTATCGCGAGCACTGCATCGGGGACCGGTGCGACGGAGACCGCGTCGACGAACAGCCGTAACAGATCCGCGTAGTGCATGTTGACCCGCGTGGACTCGGCGATTGCCGCCAAACGCTTGTCGGCGTCCGCAGCGTCTGCGAGCGTTCCTTGCACCGCGTCTGCTCCTTGGGCTGATGATGGAAAAAGCCAGTTCGCCGCGTTCTCCGGTTCGATTTCACGCAGTCGCGCCAGCGCCGCCGGTGCATCGCAGGCAGCGGCAGATGCCGGGCAGTCGGCGATGGCCATCCACAGCAGCAGTGGGTCGTCCCAGCCTTGACGCAGCGCAGCGCGCACCAGTTCGTTGGCGTCAGGCGAAGGCGCATCCGGGTGAAGAATGGACGCAGCTTTCGCCTGTCCACTGCGCTCGCGGAACGCATCGGCGCGTTCGGTGGCTTTCAGGAAGTAGGCAGCGGTCATTTTCCGCCGAGGATCGGGGTCGACAGCGAGGCGAGCCGCCAGCGCCAACTGGTACTCGCGTGCGACGGTTACCTGGCGCTGCTCGCTGGGAGTTTCCGGCGTGGCCGGCCCCGTCACGTCCACGGTGGCACCAAACGGTGTTTGGCTGCCGGCGGTCGCCAGTGGCGAAGCGAGGCCTAGGATCAGCAATGCCAAGATGAACGGATGTGGTCGCATACTTTCCTTATTCCCTTGCTTGGACGTAATAGTCGCGCGGCTTAGCGGCCGGCTATGGACGTATTGACGTGGTTGCGCAGGATACGTGACCGGGACACATCGGCCATTCAGAACAGGAGTACCAACGCCACCGCCAGCAGGGCGTAGCAGCCGATGACGAGCCAGAAGTAGCGCGGCTCGTCATCGCGGCGAATCTCGCGGCCCCAGGCGCGGTGGCGGGCGTAGACGTGGCCGCTGAAGGCCGAGTAGGTCGTGTACGCGGCCACCAGCAGACCCAGAGCATCCCACAGCCGCAATCAGTCGTCCTCGTGCTTGGGTTTGTAAGCTTCGACCAGTTGCTTCTGCACGTTGGGCGGCACCGGCTCGTAGTGGCTGAACTCCAGCGTGTAGCGGCCTTGTCCGCCGGTCATGGACTTCAGTTCGTTGCTGTAGTCGGTGACTTCCGACAATGGGATCTGTGCCTTGATTACCAGTTCGCCGCCTCTCAAGGCATCGGTGCCGTTGATGCGTGCGCGCTTGCTGGCGAGGCTGCCGGTGACGTCGCCGACGTGTGATTCCGGTACGGCCACATCGAGGTTGACGATGGGTTCCAGCACGATCGGGCGCGCCTTGGTGATGGCATCGAGGAAGGCCTTCTTGCCGGCGGCCACGAAGGCCACTTCCTTGGAGTCGACCGGGTGGTGCTTGCCGTCGTAGACGATGACCTTCACATCCTGCAGCTGGTAGCCGGCGATGGCGCCGCCGTCCAGCACCTGTCGCACGCCTTTCTCGACGGCTGGCAGGAACTGGCCGGGAATCGTGCCGCCCTTGACCTCGTCGGCGAACTGGAAGCCTTCACCGCGTTTCAGTGGCTCGACCTTCAGGAACACCTCGCCGAACTGGCCGGCGCCACCGGTCTGTTTCTTGTGCCGGTGATGGCCGTCGGCGCGGGCAGAGATCGTCTCGCGATAGGCGATGCGCGGTGGTCGTGTTTCCACTTCAACGCCGTAGCGCTCCTTCATTCGCTCCAGCATTACCTTGAGGTGCAGCTCGCCGAGGCCACGGATCACTGTTTCGTTGAGTTCCTTGTTGTGCTCCAGATGAAAGCAGGGGTCTTCCTCGCCGAGCTTGTGGATGGCATTGGACAGCTTCTGTTCCTGACCCTTGTGCCTGGGTTCGATGGCGAGGCCGAACATGGGCTGCGGGAAGGGCAGCGGCTGCAGATGGATGTGATCTTCGTCGTGGCTGTCGTGCAGCACGGCGTCAAAGTGGATGTCCTCGACCTTGGCCACGGCGGCGATGTCGCCGGGAATCGCGTCCTCGATTTCCGAATGCTCCTTGCCGCGCAGCTTGAACAGGTGGCCGACCTTGAAAGGCTTCTTGCCGTCGTCGATCAGCAGCTGGGTATCTCGGCGCACCGTGCCCTGGTAGATGCGGAACACGCTGAGCTTGCCGACGAAGGGATCATTGATGATCTTGAACACGTCGGCGATCACGTGTTTTTCGGCGTCCGGCGTGGCCTCGATGGACTCGGCCGCGTCACCCTCACCTTTGACGAACGGCGGTGCGTTGGCTTCCAGTGGGTTCGGCAGCAGCTTTTCGATCAGCGCCAGCAATGATTTGACGCCGGCGCCGGTGCGCGCAGAGACGAAGCAGATCGGTACCAGATGGCCTTCGCGAAGGCATTGCTCGAAGGCGTCATGCAGTTCCTGGCCGGACAGGCCTTCCTCGCCGTCTTCGAGGTAGTGACCCATCACTTCCTCGTTGATTTCCACCACCTGGTCGATGATCTGCTGGTGTGCCTCGGCCACGGAGGAGAAGTCGCTGTTGCCCTCCGGCTTGAAGAAGCAGTCGGAAACCCGGGTCCCACCTTCTGCCGGCAGGTTGATCGGCAGGCATTCATTGCCGAATGTCTGGCGCAGTTCGTCGACCAGCGCGGCGAGGTCCACGCCGTCGCTATCGATCTTGTTGACGATGATCAGGCGACACAGCCGTCGCGCGCGGGCGTAGTCCATCATCCGCTGCGTGCTGTGCTCGATGCCGGACGCTGCGTCGACGACCACCGCGCAGGTCTCCACGGCTGCCAGGGCCGACAGTGTCGGGCCACGGAAGTCGGCATAGCCGGGCGTGTCGATCAGGTTGATGTGCACGCCACCATGGTCGATCGAGGCGATGGTGGAATTGATCGAGTGGCCGCGTTCCTTCTCCATCGGATCGAAATCGGACACGGTATTGCCGCGTTCGACTGTGCCTGCCGTCTGGATTTCGCCGCCGGCCTGCAGCAGGGCTTCGAAAAGCGTGGTTTTGCCGGCGCCCGCATGGCCTGCGAGGGCGATGTTCCTGATGTTTTCGGTGCTGTAGCCGGGCATGTTCCCCTCCCAGAGATCACGGAGCCGGGGAGCACGCGGCGGCCCGGCCGGAATGGTCCGGGCGTGGCCTGGGGAATGCCGGCGTTGCGGCGGGTCCGTAACGGCCGTCGCGTTGATCCGGAGCTGCTGGATCTGCGGCGCGGAGCCCTGCGGCATCGTCGGCGCGTCCGAAGGTCGGATCGCCCGTCGATACCGTCATGGTCGTCTGCGCGGGACGCATGCCATCGACGCGAACCGCGCGTCACAGGCGGTCATGGCGGGACGGCGGTTTACTGGCCGTCGCCGATAGCCTTTCACCCGTTGGCGGATCGGTCAAGCATGGATATGCGGTTGGCGCGGCGGGGCGCACGAACGCACACTGCGCGGATGACGATTCGTGAATCCAGCGTTTTGATGATCCACGGCGCCGGCGGTGGCGGCTGGGAGTGGAATATCTGGCGACGCGTATTCGAGGCGGCGGGGTATCGGGTTCTCGCCCCAGACCTTGAGCCGGCAGCCGACGGCCTGACGGCCACGAGCTTCGATCACTACCGCGAGCAGCTGCTGCGGAAGCTTCAGGACGAGGCCGCGCCGCTGCTGGTCGGCGCCAGCCTGGGTGGTCTGCTGGCGCTATCGCTGGCGAAGCCGATTTCGGCGCGCGCGCTGGTGCTGGTGAATCCGGTGCCGCCGTCACCACTGCACGAACGCCTGCCGCCGCGCGAGCCCTATCCCGCGATCATTCCCTGGGGACGTGAAACCAGTATCGCTTCCACCCGCCGCGCCATGCCCGATGCCGATTACGCGGCGAGGCTGTACGCGTTCCGCCGGTGGCGTGACGAATCCGGCGCGGTGATGAACGCGGTGAGGGCAGGCATTGCCGTCGAGCCACCGGGCTGCCCGGTACAGGTGCAGATTTCCGCTGGCGATGGAGACGTACCACCTGAGGTCAGTCTGGAGCTGGCGCGCCGGCTCGAAGCTGACGTCGTGCGGCTTCCGGGCAGCAGCCATGTCGGGCCACTGCTGGGAAGACAGGCGGCGTCCTGCGCCGGTCTGGCTGTCGCCTGGCTGAACGCGCTTGCCGCCGGTGCAGCCGATTAAAAACCGGTTCAGACGGCTTGGGCTACGGTCCGTTCCATGCGCCAGCGAATGGCGTGCAGGAGAACAAGATGAATCGAATCCTCGGCGCCTTCGCCGTCCTCGCCGCCGGCCTGTTCGTGGCGGTCCCCGTTGCCGCGCAGGGTTATCGTGACCGCTATGCCGACGACGGTTATTTCGATGTGGCCCGCGTGGTCGATGTCCAGCCGCTTTACGAAACCGTCTCGCAGCCGCTTTCCTCGCGGGAATGCTGGCGCGAGCCCGTCACGTATCGCACCGCAGATCGTTATTACGGTCCGCGCGACAAGACGCCGGCTGTGCTCGGTGGGATCATCGGCGGCCTGATCGGCAACCAGGTCGGCCATGGGCGCGAACGCGATCTCGCCACGATTGCTGGGGTGGCACTGGGCGCGGCGGCGGCGCATGACTCACAAAAGCGTAATGGTGGCTACTACCAGGCGGGCCGTACCGTCCGCACCAGCGAGGAGCGCTGCTCCGTCCGCACGGATTACCGTGAGGATCGCCAGCTGGTCGGCTATGACGTCACCTATGACTACCAGGGTCGCATCGGCCACGTGCAAACCGACTTCGATCCGGGCGACAGCATCCGAGTTCGCATCGACGTGCAGGCGATTCCCTGAAATATCGACTACTCCAACAGTTCAACCACGCGATTCGGGGCCTTCGGGCGCCGTTTCGTTTTTGGGTTTCCGGATGCGGATCGGCGCTAGGCGCACTACACTTCGCGCCCCATGATCGCTTTCCGAAATTTCGCCCTGCGCCGCGGCGAGCGGCTGCTGCTGTCCGGCATGGATGCCGCCCTCCACGCCGGCTGGCGCATTGGCGTGGTCGGCCGCAATGGCGCTGGCAAGTCGTCGCTGTTTGCGGCGGTGATGGGCGAGCTGGAGGCCGATGCCGGCGACATCGATCGTCCCGCAAGACTGCGCATCGCCAGCGTCGCGCAGGAAACGCCGGGGCTGCCGGACTCCGCGCTGGACTTCGTGCTCGGAGGTGATGCCGAGGTCGCGGCGGCGCGCGCGTCCGAGCAGGCCGCCATGCAGGCCGAGGACTGGGAAGGCGTTGCCACCGCACACCAGCGGCTGGAAGAACTGGGTGGCTACGACGCCGAAGCACGCGCCGGTCGCCTGCTGCATGGCCTGGGATTCCCGTCCGACACGCATCGACAGGCCGTGTCCGCCTTCTCCGGTGGCTGGCGCGCAAGGCTGAACCTCGGCCGCGCGCTGATGCAGCCCTCGGACCTGCTGCTGCTGGACGAACCGACCAACCATTTGGACCTCGACGCCGTGCTGTGGCTGGAACAGTGGCTGCTGCGCTACGAGGGCACGCTGCTGCTGATCTCGCATGATCGCGAATTCCTCGACGGCGCCTGCACCCACATCCTGCACCTGCATGAGGGGCGGGCGAAGCTCTACGTCGGCAACTACACCAGTTTCGAGCGCCAGCGCGCAGAGCAGTTGCGTCAGCAGCAGATCGCCCACGAGAAGGAACAAGCCGAGCGCGCGCACCTGCAGGCTTTTGTCGACCGCTTCCGCGCCAAGGCCAGCAAGGCGAAGCAGGCGCAGTCGCGCATCAAACGATTGGAAAAACTGGCCGGCACCGAGGCGGTCCGTGCCGAGCGCGCCCTGCGCATCAGCTTCCCCGAACCCGCCAAGCTGCCGCATTCGCTGCTGCGCCTGCGGCATGCCGACTGCGGCTATCGCGACGGCGAACACGTGGCGAAGATTCTGGAGGCCGTCGATTTCGGGCTGGAATCGGGCGACCGTATCGGCCTGCTCGGTCGCAACGGTGCGGGCAAGTCCACGCTGGTGAAGTCGCTGGTGGGTGACATCGACTTGCTTGCCGGCGAGCGCGAAACGCATGGCGACCTGGTGATCGGCTATTTCGCGCAGCACACGGTCGAGGCGCTTCGCGCCGGTAGCAGTCCGGTCGATCACCTGCGCGAGATCGCGCCAGATGAACCGACGCAGAGCTTCCGCGATTTCCTCGGTCGCTGGAATTTTCCCGGTGATCGCGCCTTCGAGAGCATCGATGGCTTCTCCGGTGGCGAACGCGCGCGTCTTGCGCTGGCGCTGATTGCCTGGCAGCGGCCGAACCTGCTGCTGCTCGATGAGCCGACCAACCACCTCGACCTCGACATGCGCGAAGCATTGGCCGAGGCGCTCAGCGACTTCGAGGGTGCCATCGTGCTGGTTTCGCATGACCGCCACCTGATTGGCCTCGTCAGCGACCGCTACTGGCGGGTGTCGAAGGGCCATGTCGCGCCGTTTGACGGCGACCTCGATGACTACGCGGCCTGGCTGCGCAACCGCAGTGAATCCAACGCCGATTTCAAGGCGTCGGCAGCGGCAACGATGACCAAGGCCAGCGTTGCCGTGGACGATCGCGACCACGCCCAGCGCCGAGCCGACGCCAACCAGCGCAAGCGCCAGCAGCGTCGGGTCGGCGAGATCGAGGCGCGCCTGCCCGTGCTCGAAAAGGCCATGTCCGACAACGACGTGGAACTGGCCGATCCCGCTCTGTACGCCGACCAATCGAAGGCGCCACACTTGCAGTCACTGCTGGCGCGGGGTGCCGGGTTGCGCGAGGAAAAGGACGCGCTGGAAGCCGAGTGGCTGACCCTGCACGAAGCGCTGGAAGCGTCGTCGCCATAGCCATCGACGGGCAGGTCCGTCGGCGAGTCGCATGACCATCCCCATCGGAGATCGCCCCATGAAGCTCTACTACAGTCCGCTGTCCACCTACTCGCAGAAGGTCCGCATCGCGATAGCCGAGAAGGGCCTCGACATCGATACCGAAGTGGTGAACCTGATGTCGCCCGAGGCGCATGCCGCGTATCGCGAGGTTTACCCCATCGGCAAGGTGCCATTTCTGCTCGGCGAGGACGACCACCACGTGCCCGAATCGAGCATCATCATCGAGTACCTCGACGACAAGTTCCCGGACACGCCGCGCCTGTCGGCCAGCGGTGACGGCGACGCACCGCGCCAGCTGCGCTGCCTTGACCGCATGATGGACCTGTACCTGATCAACACCGTCGGCGGCCTTCTGTTGCGGCGTATCGGCGTGCGCACGCCGGACCCGATGCAGGACGAAAAGGACCGCAACTGGCTGAGCATCAGCTACGGCTGGCTGGACGGCCAGTTGGCAAAGCAGGAATACGCTGGTGGCGACCGCTTCAGCATCGCCGACTGCGGCGCGGCGGCTGCGCTGTTCTACGCACCGGAAGTGGCCTCATTCGACGGTTTCGGCAACCTCAAGGCCTACGCCAAGCGACTGGCCGAACGTGACAGCGTGCGCGGCGTACATGCCGAGATGGCGCAGGTCTGGAACGCGATCAAGCAGCGCGCTGGCGGCTGATTCTGCTCGACTGAGTCGCGCCAATCGATCTGCTGGCCGGTCAGTCGACCAGGAAGTATTCGACCGTCGTCACCACGCGTACCTTCTTCACTTGCGGCGAGCTCTGGTCGCGGTCGCTGATGTCGATCTGGCCCTGGCTGGCGTGGCGGATGCCGCCCACTTTGGCGCCGGAATCCTCCGCGAACTGTTCAGCGGCCTGGCGCGCGTTGGACGTGGCCTCCGCAATCAG